>OMCS01000993.1_pt1 | contig 13540 bp, 10 predicted proteins | sample 1674241 | NCBI WGS metagenome assembly OMCS01 (sample SAMEA103958153, study PRJEB25191) | human gut metagenome
AATGGCAGAGGCAATGAGCGCTGATTTATCCGTAAAGACAGCAGACGGCAGCTTGTATGCAGACGACACATTAAGCGAGAGCGTCACGGAGTTTGCAAGCGGAACGCTTAAGCTGGGAATTAAAGACCTTACGCCGGAAGTGCTGGCAGAGCTGCTGGGGCAGGCAGTAGATAAGAACAGCGTAGTATGGGCGGGAAAAGAGGACGAGCCGCCGTATGTTGCTGTAGGGTTCAGAGCTAAGAAAACGGGTGGTAAATACCGTTACGTATGGCTGCTTAAAGCAAAATTTAAAGTACCGTCTGAAAAGTACGAAACAAAGGGCGAGAGTATCAAGTTTAACACGCCGGACATTGAGGCATCTTTTACAACAAGAAAGAAAGATAACTTGTGGAAAGCAGACTTTGTGGGAACAGAGGAAAGCGCAGCGGCTAAAACGTGGTTTACAGCAGTGCCGGAAAAGGCAGCAGCAATGGAAAGTGTATAAAACAGGAAAGGAGAGAGGCGTAGCATGGGCTGCGCCTTAATTTTATATCATGGGAGCATTAAAGAGCGGGGCTTTTCCCGTAGAGCTGAACGGCAAAGAATATGGTTTACTTTTTTCGCTGAACGCATTAGACGAAGTGCAGGAAAAGTTTGGGGGCTACGACAAATTAAGTGAGGTATTCAATAAAGATAACCCAAACCTTTTTAAAGATACAAGGTGGTTACTTACGCTGCTTATTAACGAGGCACTTTTAGCAGAGGACGAAAACGCCCAGCTGCTTGAAGAGAAGAGGGTAGGCAGACTGATACACGCAGGAAATTTGCAGGAAGTACAGAACGCTATTTTTAAATCGTTCTACAGAGGAACTGCGGGAGACAACAGCGACACAGAGAACGAAAACGACGGAGAAGAAACAACAGAAGAGGGAAACAGGGCAGCCGTGCAGGAAAATTAGATACTGCACGGCTTTTGTATATTGCAGTAGTGCTTTTGAGATACAGGGAACGTGAGGCATGGAGAAAAACACCATACCAGATAACGACACTGTTTAAATATCACAAGGAATATAACCCGCACATTTTCCGACAGGAACAGGCGGGAACACCAGCAGCTACAGAAAACATGGACGATATAGACATAGCGTTAGGGGGCTTTTAATTATGGCAGATAAGACGCAGAACGTCAAAACAAGGTTAAGTTTTGACGGAGAGGCAGAGTATAAAGCAGCCTGCAAGGAAATTAACAGCACCCTTAAAGTGCTTAATTCTGAAATGAAACTTGTAACGGCTGAATATAAGGACAATGCAAGCAGCGTAGATGCGCTGAAAGCAAAGCAGGCGGTACTACAGAAAACATACGACGAGCAGGCAAAAAAGGTAAAAGAAACCGAGGCGGCTTTAGAAAAATGTCGCAAGGCAACAGGAGACAATAGCGAAGAAAGTAAAAAACTTGAAACTCAGTTAAATTACCAGAAAGCAGCGCTTGTAAAGACAGAGCAGGAATTAGGCAAAACGACTGACGAAATGGAAAAAGCAGAAAAAGCCGCTGACGAAATGGGAAAGGAAATAAAAGACAGCGGGGAACAGGCAGACGACGCAAAGGGAAAATTTTCTGGATTTACAAGCGTGCTAAGCGGAATGGGTACAGCGCTTAAAGCAGCAGCAGCGGCGACGGCGGCAGCAGTTGCGGGAGCGGCAACAGCCATAGGAGCGCTTACCACAAAAGCGATAGAGGGATACGCAGCACAGGAACAGCTTGTAGGCGGTGTAGAAACTCTTTTCAAAACGTCGTCTGATACGGTTGTTGGTTATGCAAACGACGCATATAAAACAGCCGGAATGTCTGCAAATGAGTACATGGAAACAGTTACCAGCTTTTCAGCGTCGCTGCTTGCCAGTATGAATAATGACACGGCAGCGGCAGCAGAAAAGGCAAACGTGGCAATTACGGATATGTCAGACAATGCAAATAAAATGGGTACTGATATATCGCTTATACAGAACGCCTATAACGGTTTTGCGAAGCAGAATTATACCATGCTGGATAACCCGTATGTATATAACACCAGCGCCCACACATGGGACGAGTTTAAGCGTAAAATCAGCGGACAGGCAGAAACACCGCAGGGCGGCAATGAAAAAACAATCTGGAATTTTCTTACAGGAAAGGGCTTAAATGCTTATGCCGTGGCTGGTATTATGGGTAATCTGTATGCTGAAAGCGGGCTTATGCCGAACAACTTACAGAACACCTATAACAATAAGCTGGGTAAGACGGACGCAGAATATACAGCAGCGGTGGATAATGGCAGCTATGGCAATTTTATAAAGGACAGTGCAGGCTATGGGCTGGCGCAGTGGACGTATTGGAGCAGAAAGCAGGCGTTGCTTAATCATGCAAAACAGGCGGGCGTATCCATTGCAGACCTTAATATGCAGCTGGGCTTTTTATGGGAAGAATTGCAGGGATACACAGCAGTAATGGACGCACTGGAAAAGGCGGGCAGCGTGCGTGCTGCATCTGATGCCGTTCTTACTGGATATGAAAAGCCAGCAGACCAGAGCGAAACAGTAAAGAAAAAGCGTGCAGAGTACGGCGAGGGATACTATAAAAAGTATGCAGCAGGAAACGGTACAAAGTATTACAGAGTGCGCAAGAGCTGGACGGACGCAGCAAGCCAGCTGGGGGCGTTTACGTCGCTGGAAAATGCAAAGAGCGCTTGCAAGGCGGGCTATACTGTATATGATGATAACGGCAAGGCAGTATATACCGCAGCAGGGCAGCAGGCAAGCGCAGGCGTTCCGTTTAGCGTGCAGGTAGATATTTTAGACCTTAATATCAGAACAGGAGCAGGCACGAACTATGCAAAGACGGGAGAAACCACAGGAAAGGGAGTATTTACCATTGTGGAAGTGAAAGCCGGACAGGGTGCAAGCGTTGGCTGGGGACGCTTGAAGAGTGGCGCAGGCTGGATTAGCTTAGATTATGCCACAAGATTAGCTTAAGTTTTCGAGGGTGGGCGGTTCGCTGCCTGCCCTCTATTTTTTTGCAATTTTATAGGATTTTCTGCATAAAAGCGTTGACAATATACCAAAGTTGGTATATAATAAAATCATGGAAAGGAGATAAAAACAAATAAGAGGCAAAGCCACTGGAAAGGAGAAACGGCACAATGGGTAAGAAAAAGAAACAAAAGAAAAAGCCTATCGAATGGCGAGACCTGACAATCAACGCATTGATAGACTTAATCATAGGCATAATACTTATCATAATCGGTAAGTACATAGGTTAGGGCGAAAGCCCTAACCGACAGGCGGGCGATAAGCCCGCCGCCTATAAAAAATATAACACAAACCCACAGCCGAGTAAAGAGTATGCTTTTGAAATTAGGAGTATTTTTAGTAGTAGTAGGACTGGTAAAGCTGCTTATTGCTTTCGTTTTGAGAGCAAAGGAAAAGAGAGGTAAGGCATGAACTTAGGCGAGAACATAAGGAAAGCACGAAAAGCGGCGGGCGTTTCACAGTCAGAACTTGCGGAACGCCTGCAAGTCCACCAGAAAGATATAAGCAGGTGGGAGAATGGGGCGCACGCACCGACAATAGAAATGTTTGCGAAAATATGCAGAGAGCTTAACGCCTCTGCTGATGAAATTTTAGAATTGAAGTAGATACGAAAGCGAGGGCTTACTATGACAAAGAAAAAGGTAATTTTAGTGGCAGCGGCTGCACTATTTGCAGTAAGCGGTTTAACGGCGCTGCCGTCTGGAAATATAACAGGTGGGGCGGGCTGCATTGTGGTTGCGGCAGTATGCGCCTATTTTGGACTGAAAAAGAAAAGCGCAGGAAAAGAGAACGGAAACAGAACGCCAGCGCCTGCCGCCGCATCTGGTAGCAGGGTTTTAGATACAATCAGAACGAAAGTAGTAGGCGTGACATTCAATAATGAGGACGGAGAAAACAGGCAGGATATTTTAAGCAGAATGTCCGGCAGTGAAGATATTACAGTAGAAAAGTACACATACAACGGAGAGCCTGCCGCATACGTAAAGTGGGGCGATAAGGTAATAGGCAATCTATCGGCAGAGCTGGCGGGGGACTTAGCGAGAAAGTACCCGAAAGCTCGCTACACCGCAGAAATACTGGAAATTTCTGGGGGGGGGTACAGACGTTCGGGTGCAATATAGAGCTTGACGTAATCGAGGACGCAACGCCCAGCGTAAGCCAGCATACGGGAGAAACTACAGTATATGTAGACCGTAGCAACAAAAAATACCATAGTAAGCCTAACTGTTCGGGAATGAAAAACCCAAAGAGCATACCGCTAAGCCAAGCAAAGAAGAAATACACCGCTTGTAAAAAGTGTTGTAAATAGGTAAAGGCATAAGCCGCAGACTTGTAAAAGAGTTTGCGGCTTTTCGTCGTATATGGGGAAAGAACAGGAACGAAAGAGAGGTAGCAGAAATGGCGAATAAGAAAGGCAGCCGACAGCTGACATGGACAGACCGTATAAGTATTGAGGCATTGAAAAAAGCAGGGCATAGCGTGATAGAGATAGCAGAACAGCTGGGCGTACACCGCAGCACTATATACAATGAGCTTAAGCGAGGGGAATATATGCACAGAAATAGCGACTATACAGAAACATTAAGTTATAGCCCAAACAAGGCACAAATGAAAGCAGAGGAAAATTTAAAGGCAAGGGGTACACAGCTTAAAATAGGAAACGATATTGCATACGCAAATTATATAGAGGATAAAATAGTAAATGAAGATTACAGCCCAGCTGCGGTACTGGGAGAATTGAAAGCACAGGGGAAAGAGGGGGACTTTTCCGTAACAGTATGCGTAACGACCTTATACAGCTACATTGATAAGGGTATTTTCCTTAAGTTGTCTAATAAGAATTTGCCAGTAAAGAAGAATAAGAAGAGAAATTATAAGAAAGTACAGAGGCAACAGAAAAGGGCGGCAGCAGGAGAGAGTATAGACAAACGCCCGAAAGAGATAGATACACGGGAAGAGTTCGGCAACTGGGAAATGGACAGCGTTTTAGGACAACGGGGAAAGTCAAAAAATACGTTGCTGGTACTGACAGAGCGGAAAACCAGAAACGAGATTATATTTAAACTGCCAGACCATACAGACGAGGCAGTAGTAGCGGCGCTGGATAGATTAGAAAGAAAATGGGGCGCTGATATGTTTAAGCGGGTATTTAAGACAATCACAGTAGACAATGGCAGCGAGTTTGCAGATGCAGAGGGCTTACAGCGTTCTATTATCAACGAGGGAGAAAAGCGGACAAAGGTATATTACTGCCACCCGTACAGCAGCTGGGAGCGTGGCACAAATGAGGTAACAAATAAGATGATACGCCGGAAGATACCGAAAGGCACAAATTTTGACGACAGGACAGAGGAAGAGGTAGAGAGTATAGAGAACTGGATAAACGGATACCCACGCAAAATACATGGCTATCATTCAGCAGGGGAACTATTCGAGGAAGAGGTAAAGCAGCTTGCATAAGAACGGAAATAGGGGGGCGTGAGAGGCTGGCAGAAGTGGCAGCCTTGCTATTGCGTTGTCCAAAAGTGAAAATATACAATAAAACAGGCTGCGTATTGTGCAAAACGGCAAAACGATAAAAATATGAAAAAATGTCGAATTTAATGTTGACATTTTTACCTGATAAAATTCAAGGAATATTTTCTTGTGTTTTTAATGTAAGTGGTGTATAATTTATCTAGATTTAAGAAATAGTAATATTGTAGAACTTCTGGGGTGCACGACAACTCCTGCTATTTTGAACCTACATTTATTTTTATGGGATACTGATATTTATAGATGGATGTCAAGCCTGCCATGATAGGAAGGCAGAAGTCTGTGTGGAGTAGCCCACCTAGCATGGCTAGGACTCAAAATGCAGGAAACGACACTTCCGGTTGTTCTACTATATGATGAATGAAGCAAAGCACGAAAGATAACAATCACAGAAGATAACATTATATATAGAAGATACATAAGACAACTGATACAAAAGAGTTTATATAGGCACGAAGGAGTTTACATAGGCACGAAAGAGAATGAAGCAGCATTGTTCGACGGATCGCATTTGCATACGTCTGGGTGCTGCTTCTTGTATGTTTATTCGTTATGCCGGCATAACATCGTTTGATATAAGTGCGATACATTAGGGGTAGGAAGGAACAGTTGAATGAAAGCAGTGAAGAAGAACAGAAAAAAGACAGGGATTTGGATTATTGTATGGATTCTTGTAATATTAGGGATAGCCGGGGGGATTCTTATTAAGCTGGGATTCTACCAGAAAGCAATGGATCAGTTTATGTCGAATCGGGAAGCAAATCGATTGATCAGTTATCTGGGAATCAATGATTATGAATATACTGACCGGTTGGGATCGAATTTTACGGTAAAGCAGGCAAGACAACTGTTGAAGCAGGCGGATGTGGAGGAAAGCAGGACTGGTGTTTCGTTAGAACATCGTCCGGGATTTATGCCGGTAACGGTCAGACAGTTTGAAAAAATATATGAATCATTAATAACAGAGTTGGAATTAGATCGTTTATCGAATGAGAATTTATACATATATGACATTGATAATGCGGTGAATAAGGTTATTGACGGGGTTGCCTATGAGGTGATCTCCACGAACAATGGAGATTACTATATGCAAAAAGATTACGGACTGGATAATGCGTATATCGGAAAGGTTGTGCATGTGTATGTTTCGAATAACGAGATCATACTGTGTCAGGGAGAAAGCAAAGATTCAGTGCTTGTAAAGAATGCGTATTTTTCAAAAATTACAGAATCTGACGGCAAAAAAGCGTTGCTTGTTTATGTGAGTGGAAAAGCGAAAAAGCTTCCGGTTGAGGAATCTGTTGCAAAGACGATAAAGGGCGAAAAATATTTATGTGACATTGCATTATCTAACAAAGGGGTAGAATCTGTTACCGATCATACGGCGGAATTAGTGGAAGCAAAGGTGACTGCCTGTGCGGATGGAGTTGTCATGATAGAAGGTCAAAAAGACCCGGTATATTTATCGGATGCATTTAATGTATACAAAGTGAATGGAGCATTTAAGGCAACACAGTCTGCGGGAACATTGATTGGATATGATAAGATATCACTTTATATCAAGGATAATATGTTAGAAGCGGCATTGATCACAGACGATATTTATGCAAAGGATATACGTGTTCTGATCAGCAATACCGACTATAGCGATTATTATCATGATGAAGTTACGGTTACTTCGGATACGGATTATACAATCTCTTATGGTAAGCAGGTGGAGGAACATACAGCAGGAGACAAAGTTTCATTTCGAAATGGTAGTGAGCAGTTACAAAATGGAGCAGCGAAGATAACATCAAAGGCAGAAGAAGGAAAGATAACGATCACATCGATCAAAAGACAGAGTGGGAATCCATCTTATCGGGGAACATTAGAATTATCAAGAGATGATAAAGGTGTACTGGTAGTGAATGAATTACCGGTGGAGGAATATTTATACGGTGTAGTGCCAAGCGAGATGCCTGTAACGTATGAGAAAGAGGCATTAAAGGCACAGGCAATCTGTGCAAGAGCCTATGCTTATCGTCAGATGGAAAGTGATACATATGCAAAGTATGGGGCACATTTGGATGATAGTATTTCCAGTCAGGTATATAACAATGTTGAGGAAGATGAACGGGCAATATATGCGGTAGATGATACATATGGTGTGGTTCCGTGCTATAACAATAATGTGATCGAGGCATTTTTCTTCTCGACTTCCTGCGGAACGACAAGTAATAACAGTGCAGTATGGGGCGGCAATCAGGAACCGTATTTGTTAGATACGATGGAAACGGAATTGAATGATATGGCGAATCTGGATAATGAGGATAGTTTCCGTAACTTCATAGATGGCAAATTGGGAACCGGATTTATTGAAGAAGAGGAGCCGTTTTTCCGCTGGTCTGTGGGATTTACGAAGGAGCGAATGACAGAAGCGGTCAATCAGCATTTGTATGACCGGATCAAGGCAATGCCGGAGAATATTCTGGCTATGAATGCAAAAGGAGAGTATGAGAAGAAGGAGATCAGTACGGTCGGGGATGTCGACAGCATTGAAGTGACGAAGCGTGGTGCAAGTGGAATTGTAGAGGAAATGGTGATCAAAGGTTCGGCAGAGACCATACTGGTAAAAGGGCAGTCCAATGCAAGAGCATTGTTGTGTCCGGAACAGGTGGAGATCCGGAAACAGGATGGTTCTACGGTAAGTGGATGGACGACATTGCCGAGTGCATATTTTTATATTGATTCGAAAAATGGATTTTCAATTAAGGGCGGTGGATTTGGTCATGGAGTTGGAATGAGTCAGAATGGTGCAAATGATATGGCAAAATTGGGATATACGGCGAGTGATATTATCCTGCATTATTACACGTCTGTGGAATTGAAAGACATGTATGAGATGATGGGCAAATAAATGGGAGAATATATATGAAACAGTCCGGGAAAAAGGGAAAACGGGAGAAGATCAAACTTCTTATTCAATTTATATACAAGTTTGGCGTAAAGATAAGTGATAATTATACGGCAGCATGTGCGGCACAGGCAGCATTCTTTATATTATTGTCGATTGTACCGATCATTTCTTTGATTCTGGCAGTTACGACATATCTTCCATTTACACAGCAGGATGTGTTGAATCTGATGATGCAGATCATTCCGGATGATCTGGTTGGCTATGTAGCGGATATTATTGCGGATCTGTATGCACGGGCAGGCAAGACTGTAATTTCGTTATCTGCAATTGCAATGTTGTGGTCTGCCTCGAAGGGAATCGCAGCATTGATGGATGGATTTAATTCGATGTATCAGTTAAGGCAGAATAATAGCAATTGGTTAATATCCAGATGTATTGCAATTGTGTATACGATATTATTTATTATCTTATTTGTTATTGCGATGTGTGGCTATGTAGCCGTGAGTCATTATTATCAGGAATATATAAAGGGAACCTTTGAGATTGAATCAACAGTCAGAACACTGCTTTTAATGATACGATACGTTATGGGCTGGCTGTTGTTTTATGGATTTCTTCTGATGCTGTATGTTATATTGCCGGGAGGATTTGGATTGCCAATCGGAAGGGAGGAGAAGACAAATCTCAGTGTCAGAATACGACAGCAGATGCCGGGGGCGGCTTTTTCGGCGGTGGCATGGTTGGTGATATCGAGAGTGGTTGTCATATATATTGATTATTTTCCGAATCTGTCGTTGATGTATGGTTCTCTTGCAGGAATTGTGATTGCGATGCTATGGTTGTATTTTTGCATGTATTCGATTTTTATTGGAGCGGTTATTAATTATTTATTATCCGAAGGATACTTGACACAGGTGAAAAAGATGTTAAAATAAAGAGCGGTAGTTGTTTTTAGAATTGCCGAATGGAATGATATGAACGATGATGGTGCAAAAGAATCTTATGTTCTAACAGAGAGAAGAAGTCGTTGGCTGGAAGCTTCTTTTAGTTCACATTTGATTTGAATTTCACACCGGAGTTTTGAAGGCTGAAGAGATGTTTGACAGATTGGTAGGCTTCAACGGGTTATGAACGTTATAACATAGAGAGTGTCAGAAGACAGCGTGCTGTGTTCTGGAATTTGGGTGGTAACGCGAGTCAATTCGTCCCTTGGGATGGGTTGGCTCTTTTTATTTTCTACAAATTTTATGCAAAATAAGAAAAAGGAGATAAATCATGAAAGAGAAATTAGAAGCAATCAAGGCAGAAGCACTTGCAAAGATTGACAGTGCAAAAGACTTAGACAGCTTGAATGACATTAAGGTCGCAGTTCTTGGTAAAAAAGGAGAACTGACAGCGGTCCTTAAGTCAATGAAGGATGTTCCGGCTGAAGAGAGACCAATGGTTGGTCAGATGGTCAATGAGGCAAGAACGGCAATTGAGGAGAAGTTAGAAGAAGAAAAAACAAAAATTGCCCGTATGCTTCGTACCGAGAAGATGAAGAGAGAGACGATTGATGTAACTCTTCCAGGAAAGAAGAACATGAGAGGTCACAGACATCCGAACCAGATAGCGTTAGAAGATCTGGAACGTGTATTTATCGGAATGGGTTATGAAGTAGTAGAAGGACCGGAAGTAGAGTATGATAAGTATAACTTTGAACTTCTGAATATTCCGGCAAATCATCCGGCGAAGGATGAACAGGATACATTTTATATTACAAAAGATATCTTACTAAGAACACAGACATCACCGGTACAGGCAAGAATTATGGAGAAAGGCAAGCTACCGATCCGTATTCTGTCTGCAGGACGGGTATTCCGTGCAGATGAAGTAGATGCAACACATTCTCCATCATTTCATCAGGTAGAAGGACTGGTTGTAGATAAGAATATTACAATGGCAGACTTAAAGGGAACATTGGCGCAGTTTGCAAAAGAGTTCTTTGGGGAGAAGACACAGGTCAAATTCCGTCCGCATCATTTCCCGTTTACAGAGCCATCTGCCGAGGTAGATATTACCTGCTTTAAGTGTGGTGGTAAAGGCTGCCGTATGTGTAAAGGAAGCGGCTGGATTGAGATTCTTGGATGTGGTATGGTTCATCCGCATGTCTTGGAAATGTGTGGAATTGACCCGAAGGAATATCAGGGATTTGCATTTGGTATTGGATTGGAGAGAGTCACATTGCTGAAATATGAGATTGATGATATGAGACTTCTCTATGAAAACGATACAAGATTTTTAGGACAGTTTTAGCGAAGCCGAGCAATGCACACTAGAAATCTTAGAGACGGAGGCAGGCTTGCCTGGCTCCCGGCGAGGAAGATTTCTGGTGTATAGTGCGAAGCACGGAAATCGAGATACCGAAGGTATCGAGATTAGCATTGCGGGAGAGCAATAACGAGATACCGAAGGTATCGAGATTAGCATTGCGACTAATGTAGAAGTGAAAGAAAGGAAATGAATTATGAATACACCAATATCATGGATGAAAGCGTATGTTCCGGATCTTGACGTGGACGTACAGGAATTTGTAGATAAAATGACATTATCAGGTTCTCACGTAGAAGGTTATGAGAAGAAGGATAAGAACTTAGAGAAAATTGTAGTTGGACGCATTGAGACAATGGAGAAACATCCGGATGCGGATAAATTGGTTGTCTGCCAGGTAAATGTTGGTTCTGAGAACCTTCAGATTGTTACCGGTGCAAAGAATGTGAAAGTAGGAGATTTGATCCCATTGGTATTAGACGGCGGCAAGGTTGCTGCTGCACATGGGGATGACAATGAATATCCGGATGGAATTAAGATTAAGAAAGGCAAACTTCGTGGTGTAGAGAGTAATGGTATGATGTGTGGAATCGAAGAATTAGGTTCTTCAAGAGATTTTTACCCGGAAGCACCGGAAGATGGTGTATATGTATTCCCGGAAGGATCTTCTGTAAAACCGGGCGATGATGCAGTACATGCATTAGGATTAGATGATACCGTAGTAGAGTATGAGATTACCTCAAACCGTGTGGATTGTTTTTCAATGATCGGTATGGCAAGAGAAGTTGCGGCAACATTCCGTAAACCATTTTACCCGCCGGTTGTAACGGTGAAGGCAAATGATAAGGATGTAAATGATTTTGTTAAAGTAACGGTAAAGGATCATGACCTTTGTTCCCGTTACTGTGCGAGAGTGGTAGAGAATATTAAGATTGGACCTTCTCCAAAGTGGATGCAGGATCGCTTAAAGGCAATGGGAATCCGTTCTATCAATAATCTGGTAGATATTACGAACTATATCATGGAAGAATATGGTCAGCCAATGCATGCATATGATCTGGATACGATTGCAAATCATGAGATCATAGTAAAACGTGCCAATGACGGTGATACGTTTGTTACATTGGATGGTCAGGAACGTAAGATGGATTCTGATATTTTGATGATCTGTGACGGTGAAAAGGAAGTTGGTATTGCCGGTATTATGGGTGGTGAGAATTCCATGATTACAGATAATGTAAAGACCGTATTATTTGAAGCTGCCTGCTTTGACGGAACCAATATCCGTCTGGCATCTAAGAGAATTGGTTTACAGACGGATGCATCTTTCAAGTTCACGAAGGGATTAGATCCGAATACAGCAATGGAAGCCATCAATCGTGCCTGCCAGTTAGTAGAAGAGATGGGATGTGGCGATGTTGTTGGCGGTGTTGTTGACATTTATCCGGAACCGGTAAAAGAGAAAGTATTGGAGTTTGAGCCGGATCGTTATAACAAATTATTGGGAACTGACATTTCGAAAGAAGAAATGCTTACTTATCTTACAAAGTTAGAGCTGGTATATAATGAGCAGGATAATACATTGACGATTCCGACATTCCGTCAGGATCTGAATTGTGCTGCTGATATCGCAGAGGAAGTAGCGAGATTTTATGGATATGATAATATTCCGGTTTCTCTTCCAAAAGGAGAGGCTACGGTTGGTAAGAAACCATTTGATCAGCGTGTACAGGGCATTGCAAGGGAGATCTGTGAAAGAAATGGTTTCTCAGGTGGAATGACTTATTCCTTCGAAAGCCCGAAGGTATTTGACAAATTATTATTACCGGAAGATGCGATGGAACGTCAGGCAATCGTAATTGCCAATCCGTTAGGAGAGGACTTCTCTATTATGAGAACTGTTTCCTTGAATGGTATGCTGACGTCTCTTGCAACAAATTATAATAGAAGAAATAAGGTTGCCAGATTATATGAACTTGGTAACATTTATCTTCCGAAGGCATTACCACTTACCGAACTGCCGGATGAAAAGATGCGTTTAACACTTGGTATGTACGGAGCCGGTGATTTCTTTGACATGAAAGGCGTTGTAGAAGAGATCTTTGACAAATTAGGTGTAACCGGAGCAGAGTGCGAACCATCAAATGATATTCCATATTTACATCCGGGTCGTCAGGCTCGTATCCAGAAGGGAAAATTGGATCTTGGATTTATTGGACAGATTCATCCGGAGGTAGGCGATAATTACAACTTAAAGACAGAGGCTTATGTAGCAGTACTGAATATGGAAGTAATTACAATGCTTACAAACTTTGACCGGAAGTATGAAGGAATTGCCAAATTCCCAGCCAGCACAAGAGATCTGTCTATGGTAATGGATAAGGGATTGTTTGTGGGACAGATTGAGCATGTCATTAAGAAAAATGCAGGTAAGATCTTAGAAAGTTGTGAACTCTTTGATGTATACGAGGGTGAGCAGGTAGGAGCAGGCAAGAAGTCGGTTGCGTTCTCGTTGATCTTCCGTGCGAAAGACCGTAACTTAGAGTCTGCTGAAGTGGATAAGGCAGTTGAGAAAGTTCTTGATGCACTTCGCCAGATGGGCATCGAATTAAGAGCATAATTCACATACCCTTGCACAGCGTGAGTAACGGATGATGTGTGAGGGCACATGCGAAAGGTATAGAGAAAGCCATGTAGGTTTGCCTTTATGGTACGCAGGCACGTTTGCACTTATACTGCCTACGCAGCGGT
>OMCS01000994.1_pt1 | contig 13527 bp, 17 predicted proteins | sample 1674241 | NCBI WGS metagenome assembly OMCS01 (sample SAMEA103958153, study PRJEB25191) | human gut metagenome
ATAACCTCCTGTGCGTCCATGTATGTGTCATTTACACTTAAAATTATGCACTCCAACGAGCAGAACCGTACTCAACATTGTGTCGGTACTTCTTTGCGTTTTTGCCTTTTAGATAGACAGCCAGCCGAAGTCCTGCGCCGCAGAGAATACCAATCAGCAAATCCAACGGGTGAACGCTCGGCAAGGCATTTGAAAACGCTTCGGAAAATCCCTGTGTGATATTGAGTATCTTTTCGGAAATATCCGCGCCGGGGGCAAGCCGCGCCGCTTGTCCGACTTTATCAAAGAGATAGACAAAGAGCACATACGGGATATTCGGGATTATCAGCTTTTTGTAGTTCATCTGCTTCATATCTCGCGCCCCCTGTCTATTTTCTTTACCTTGTCGCGGGCGGCGTTAAGCTGCTTCGCCTTGTCTTTTGCTGCGGCAAGGGCTTTGCGGATAGAGGGCTTTTTATCCCTGTTCAGCTTCTTTGCGGAAAACTCTTGAAACGCTGCGGTCATAACGTCCGCGTCCCTGCCTTTGAAAAACACAAGGTAACGGGTCTGTTCGCCCTTAACCTTTTTCAGCGAAAAATCTATGTTGTATTTCTTCGCGGTACTTTCAAAGGCTTTGATATTGCTGTCGGTGATCTCGATGTTGGAAACACCCGCATTTTGCTTCATAAGCTGCCGCATGGTCTGTTTCCCATGCGGTGCTTTGCTTTTCTGCTCCAAAAACTTCTTGATTGCTTTCTGCAACGCCTGTTCGGTAAGCCTTGCCGCGCCTTTTCCCACGTTGACGGATAGGGCAATCGTTTTTTGGGTTACTTCCTCCTGCAAGGTATCAACTCCTTTCCCGGTAAACTGCGGCTATGCTCATTTGCTGCCGTAAAAGTCGTGATTGACAAGGGCAGTATAGTAGCTGTCAATGGTACTCGGTGCGTTGAACAGCACCGCTTTTAGATACTGCTTGATGTTGCGGATTTTGGTTGTGTTCTCCCTCATGCAGTCCAAAACAAACTCAACGTGGCTGCTGTTCAGCTTCATAAACTTTGATTTGACAAGTTCGGCGGGGTAGTCGTCCCCGGCGATACGGATTGTCTTTCGGGCTGTGCAGACGGTTTCCAGCATGATTTCTACAATCTCGTCCAAACGGTCTTTATCCATTTTGGGGTCTTGAATGAGAATGTCATAGTCAATGTTGTCTTTGATGATTTCCCGATAAATCTCTATTGCGCTGTTTGTTTTCGCTTCCGTTCTTTTCCTTTCCGGCGGCGTAGCCGCTTCGTCCTGCTCATAAGGCAAGGGATTTAGGGAATGGAAAGGAATGGAATGGGTACTTGATAAATCAGTAATTGATTTTTCTGTATTTAATATTTCTTTATTTAATTGCGTTGGATTTTCCAACGTAGGTTTTTCCAACGTAGGTTTTTCCAACGTTGGATTATCCAATGTTGGATTTTCCAATGTAGGTAAATCCGATGTAGGCGGCTGCGGCTGCTCATATATGACATAATCCGCACCGCGCAAACGTCCTTTTTCGTCGCGTTCCCGGCTGCGGACGATATATCCGGCTTTTTCAAGTTCTTTGACCGCTTCGCGGATTGCGTCGATCTTCTCGCGGTTGATGTGAGATAAGCCCGCAAGGGTATAATCCCAATCTTCGGGCAAGGACAGCATTTGCGAAAGCAAGCCTTTTGCCTTTAAGGTGAGTTCCTTATTGCGCAAGTGGTGGTTGCTCATAACGGTATAGCCCGTATTTCTCTCAACTCGGAAAACTGCCATTTTTTATCACTTCCTTTCTCGTTTTGCGTGGAATATTAGAAAGCCGTTTTTGGCGGTTTTGGTATTGCAGTATGCCTTTGCCGTTTTTGCGTCTGAAAAGCCTTGTATTGCAAGGGCTTTTTCGCGCCTAACGTTCCACGTTACCGCCTGTTTTCGGGCATAAAAAAACCGCAACTCTTTTCAAGCTGCGGTATGACAATATGCAGAAAGGGACGCTATCGGTCTGATAACGCCCCTTTTGCTCGGTTATTCAGTTGTAACCTGTTTGCCCGCCGTCCATAAACGCGATGATTTAAGGCTTTTTGCTTGTTTTCTTATCTCACCGCGCTTAAGCCGGAGGTTTTGTTTTATTCTGCGCGCCTATGCGAGCAAGCGGAGGAGCGTGGACATCGGGATCCGGTCGGTATCGTAGCCGAAGCGCCGCCCACCGGGGAACGTGCAGCGGAGGTAGGGGCCCTCCGTCCAGTCGTTGGAGGGATTCACCAGCGTCACCTCCCAGACCTCCAGCACCGTTCCGTCGCCGTAATCGATGGTGATGCGCGGCGGGTCGGCGGGCGCCGGCCCCATGCGTCCCGGCCCCATCGCGGTAAGCAGCCGCAGCAGGTCGCTGAGCTTATCGGCGGTGGCAGGTACGGTCTCGCCGTCCACGGTGACGGTGAACGCCCCGGTCTGCCTGGCGCTGCGGGTGGCGTCGGCCAGCGCGGAGACGATGGTGCGGTATTGGTGCTGGCTGCTGCAGGCCCAGACGATCAGGGCGGCGCCCATGACAAGAACGGCCGCCGCCAACAGCACCCATGCGTGCAAAGACCTTCCCCGGCTGCGGCCTGCGCCGCGGCGATCGATGGCGTCATAAAGCCCCATAGGCGCACCTCCCTCTTTGTTGTTTGGTACAGTATAGCAGGTATGGCGGCGCAAAGTCCAGCAACCGCAGGTTGTCACGGGAGATTTTTACGGAAGCTTCACGCAACTTCAGGTTGTCAGGGCAAAAAATAAGACCTGCCTGTCGGCAGGTCTTATTCGTTTCCCAATTACTCGGTCACGAAGGGCAGCAGAGCGATCTGACGAGCGCGCTTGATGGCCTCGGTCAGCTGACGCTGATGCATGGCGCAGGTGCCGGTGGTGCGGCGGGGCAGGATCTTGGAGCGCTCGGAGATGAAGCGGCGCAGCTTGGCAGCGTCCTTGTAATCGATGCACTCGCACTTGTCCACGCAGAACTGGCAAACCTTCTTGCGACGCTTACCGGCGCCGCGGGCGGGTCTATTTTCGCGTTCCATAGCCATGGAAGTATCCTCCTTTATAAAGTTTCATGTGCCGTCGGCACATCAGAACGGCAGGTCGCCGTCCTCCTCATCGATCTCGGCAAAGCCGGAGGGGCCGCCCACAGGGGCGCTGTACCCGCCGGCGGGCGCGGTGTAGGCCGGTGCGGAATAACCGCCCATGTCGCCTGCGTTGTCCCGCTTGGAATCGCCGAAATAGATGTTGTCGGCAACCACCTCCGCGCTGCGGCGGGAGTTGCCCTCCTTGTCAGTCCACGGACGGATCTGGAGCCGGCCCTCCACAATGGCCATACGGCCCTTGGTGAAGTACTTGGCGGCAAACTCGGCGGTGGAGCGCCAGGCGACCACGTCGATGAAATCCGTCTCCTTCTCACCGGACTGGGACTTGAAATCACGGTCCACAGCCAGCGTGAAGCTGGTGACAGCGGTACCGGACTGCGTTCTGCGCAGCTCCGGGTCACGGGTCAGACGACCCATGATGAAGATCTTGTTCAGCATTGCTGTTCTCCCTTACTCGCCCTTGCAGACGATCATGGAACGCATGATACCTTCGGTAATGCCGAGGATACGATCCAGCTCCTTGGGGAACTCGGGGCCGCTGGTGAAGCTCATCAGCACATAGTAGCCCTCGGTCTTGTAGTCGATGGCGTAGGCGAGGCGACGCTTGCCCCACTCATCGACCACTACGTTGATCGCGTTGTTCTGCTCTGCCAGCGTCTGGAACTTTGCCACGGTAGCGGCAATAGCCTCCTCACCCTGTGCAGGGTCGATGATGTAGACGACCTCGTAGTTGGCGGAAATCTTAGCCATACTTTTTGCACCTCCTTTTGGACAAATGGCCCTCATTCTCGATGAGAGCAAGGATATGCCCGCAATACGCGAGCCTATTTATTATACCGGAATTTTCAAATGAGTCAAGAGGTTTTTCCGATATTTTTTCGGTTTTTTCCCTCTTTCAGCGGTTTTGCAGGTAGTTTTGCAGCGCTTTGCTCTTTTCCAGCCGCCACAGAAGCAGCATACCCAGCCCGTAGCACGCCACGATCTCCCCGGCCCCCACCGTCAGGGCGTTGAAGGCGTAGGTGGGCCAGAAGGCGGCGGAGGTACCGGCCTGCTCATAGGCCAGCACCAGTCCCACCAGCACCATGTTGGCCGCCACCGGCGGCAGCGGCGCCAGCCACTTCTTCTTGCACCGGGCGGTGAGCAGGGCGGCCAGCAGCGTGGCGGCGGAGCCCACCACGATATCCAATATACCGTAGGGGCTGAGCAGGTTGGCGATGAGGCAGCCCACGCCCAGACCCCACGCCGTCTCCGGCATCAGGAAGGGCAGGACGCACAGCGCCTCGGAAAAACGGCACTGGATAGGGCCGTAGGTAATGCCGAATACAGAGCCGAAAATGCTCAGCACGGCGTAGGCTGCGCCCACAATGGCGGCGCAGGTCAGTTGACGGGTATGCAGCTTCACGAATTTATATCCTCCTCATAGGTGTACCAGTTGTTATCGGCGGCGGTAAAGCCCTCCGCCTCCATGGCGGCGTCCAGCACGGCGGGATCTCCGGCGCTGCCGGCCGCGTTGGTCAAAAGCACCTGCACGGCGCTTTCCTCGCGGGCGGCGACGGTCAGGACGAAGCCCTGCTGCTCCAGCGTCTCGGCGGCGCGCGCCAGCGCCTCGTCCATGGTCTGTGCGGGCGCGGCCGTGTACAGGTTCTCTCCATTGGGACACCCGCCGGTAATGTCCTTGCCCGCATCGGACTTCTGCTGTGCCTCGCGGTCAGACGGCGTAGCCCCATCCATCGCATTATCAGGGGCGAGTCGCTCTGCGCTGTTTCCATCCGCGGCAGCGGGCGCCGTATCGCTGCCCGGAACGGCGCTGTCACTGAACACCGCCTGCATATTGCTGCCCTTGTGCAGGCCGCCGCTATGCAGCAGCGGGATCAGCGCCGCCGCTACCACCAGACAGGCCGCCGCCGTCACCAGCCATTTGCGGGCGGCGGGGGACGCTTTCCTCTGCTGGGGCGTCTCGGCCACACGCGCCATCACGCGGTCTGCAAAGCCGTCGGAGGGTAACGCCTCCGATGCCAGCGCCTCGCGCAGCACCTTATCCATTTCATCAAACATCGGGGTCATTTCTGTCCCTCCTCTCCTGCCGTTTTGACGGAGATAACGGCAGAAAGGTTCCCTCCGCCGGACAAAAGCTCCTTCAAGCGCGCCTTGGCCCGGTTGATGCGGGATTTCACCGTCCCCTCGCTGATGCCCAGCGCCACGGCGATCTCCCCGTAATCCATCTCCTGCATATACCGCAGCAGCAGCACCTGCCGATGCTCATCCGACAACGCCGACAGCGCCGACCGGACAGCCGTCTGCGTCTCGGTACGCTCCGCCGCCTCTTGCGGCGTGTCACCGCCGTCGGGAAGCTCCACACCGTCCAGATCGTCGGCGTCCCGATGCCGCTTTTCCCGACGCAAACAGTCGATGGCGGCGTTGGTGGTCAGGCGGTAGAGCCACGTGGAGAAGCGGCTGTCCCCTCGGAAGCGGGGCAGTCCCCGCCACGCGGCCAGAAACGCCTCCTGCGCCGCATCCTCCGCCAGCGCCGCATCGCCGCCGCACATCCGCAGCGCCAGACGGTACGCCGGCGCCTGATACGTCTCCACCAGTTGGCGGAACGCCTCCTGGTCGCCCTGTCCGGCGCGGCGGATCAGTTCTCTTTCATCCCTCATCGCAAATCCCTCTGCACTCCCGCCGACACCCGGTACACATCTTCCAGCGTATCCATACGGACGATCTGCTCCTTATAATAATTGGCGTGGCTGACGCCCTTGAGATACCAGCAAAGCTGCTTGCGGGCTTCCAGCACGGCGATATGCTCCCCCTTATCGGCGACAGACAGCTCCACCTGACGCACCGCCGTGGCCCAGCGCTCCGCCAGCGGCGGCAGCGGTGGGATGGGCTGACCCGCCAGCGCGGCCTGCGCCTGCTGAAACAGCCACGGATTGCCGAAGCAGCCCCGTCCTATCATGGCCATGTCCGCGCCGGTGAACGCCAGAATGCGGACGGCGTCCTCCGGCGTAAATATGTCGCCGTTGGCGATGACGGGAATGCCCACCGCCTGCTTTACCTCCCGGATGGTCGTCCAGTCCGCCTGACCGGCGTACATCTGGGTGCGGGTGCGGCCATGGACAGCGATGGCACTGACCCCCACCTGCTCCAGCATTTTCGCCAGTTCCACGGCGTTGATGCTGCCCCTGTCCCAGCCGCGGCGCATTTTCACTGTCACCGGCACGGGGCTGGCCTTCACCACTGCCTCCGCGATGCGGGCGGCCTTCTCCGGATCCTTCATCAGCGCCGAGCCGTCGCCGTTGGCCACCACCTTACCCACCGGACACCCCATATTGATGTCGATGAACGCTGCGCCGGACACCTCCGCCGCGATCTGGGCGGCCTCCGCCATGCACTGAACGTCGCTGCCGAAGATCTGGGCGGCGGCGGGACGCTCGTTGTCCGCCAGCTTCAAAAGTCCGCGGCTCTTCTTGTCCTGATAGCAAAGCGCCTTGGCACTGACCAGCTCGGTGCAGCTCATGTCGGCGCCCAGCTCCCGGCAGATCTGGCGGAAGGCCATGTCTGTGACGCCCGCCATCGGGGCCAAATACAGTTTTCCGTTGACAGTAACGTGTCCGATCTCCATGGCGGCACCTCCCTTTTGGCTTGAAATTGTATTGTATCACAAAAGTTTTTGGTTGACAATCCACTTTAGCAGCGGTACTATCTCAGGTGTGCAAGAAATCTCCTCGCCATCTTTTACGAAAAATGTAAAAAGGGTGTTGACATTCGGGAACGTTCTTGCTATAATAAGCGAGCTTGAGTTCCAAGACGAAAGCGCAGATGGCCAAGTAGTTCAGTTGGTTAGAACGCCAGCCTGTCACGCTGGAGGTCGAGGGTTCGAGCCCCTTCTTGGTCGCCACATTATGCTGCTGTAGCTCAGTCGGTAGAGCGCATCCTTGGTAAGGATGAGGTCGGCGGTTCGAATCCGCCCAGCAGCTCCAAATAGCATCGAAAACTTCGGTTTTCGGTGCTTTTTTGCTGTAAAAATGCACTTTTAGGCGTGGGTCAAAATGTGGGGCAACTGCCTGACCCACACCGTGACCCACACGCGGAAATGTCCCGATAGACCCAAAGAGTACCGGAGAGGAGGTTTTGCTTCCTCTCCGGTGTTTTTGTCCTCTTTCTGCTCACATGACCTGCGCCATAAAGCTGCCCATTGTTTGTGCGGCCTCGTCCTGCTTCTGGCGGGTGGCGTGGGTGTAGGTGCGGAGTGTGAATCCGGCATCGTAGTGGCCGAGCATACTGCTGACGGTTTTGACGTCCACGCCGTTTTGTAAAGCCAGCGTGGCAAATGTGTGTCTGAGATCGTGAAATCTGATGTGCGGCAGTCCTGCGTCTTTCAGAATTTTCTTATGCAGGTTTACAATGGAGTCTGGGTAGTACAGCTCTCCCGTGACGGGCGACGGGAACATATACGGATTGTCGGGGTGTTTCTTGTGTTCGGCAACCAGCAGGTCGACGGCCTCTTGTGGAATACTGACCTTTCTGACCGATGTCTCCGTTTTGGGGCGCGAGAGTGTCAACTCCCCATTGGGGTTCTTGACGTACTGCTTGCTGACGGAGATGGTTTTGTTTTGGATGTCGAGGTCGTTCCACAGGAGAGCAGTCAGTTCCCCCTTGCGTAGTCCGCTGACCAGTTCCAGATAAAACATGGGCAGCAGTCCCCTCTTATCCGCGGCGTCGAGGTAGGTCTTGATATGCTCCGGTTGGAGGATCTGCATCTCGAATTTCTGCACCTTCGGTGCGATGCAGTCCTCGGCGGGGTTGCGGAGGATCAGGCGTTCTTTTACGGCGCGGTTCAGGGCATTGTGGAGCATCAGGTGCAGGCTGCGGACGGTGGTGCTGCTGAGTCCCGGATTGCCGTGACCGCTTTTACGTCTGGTGCGGCCGCTCTCCATCAGCTCCTTGTAGAGCTTTTGCAGGTCGTGGGCGGTCAGCTTTGCCTTGCACTCCGCCTGCGTCTTGCCGAGAACGTTTTTGATGATGCGCTTACCGGTTTCTGCGTTGTACCCTGCGGTATACCGGCCCTCCCAGCGGCCATCTGACCGCTTGCGGAGATTGCCCTCGCCGTTGGCGCGTTTCTTGGCCATTGAATCAACTCCCTTCTTGGTAGCAAACACAAATACCACAACTTTGCGCGGAAAGCTACCGTTTTTGAAATGATCTTTTTATTGTTTCCAGCAGCGCAAAATATGCGCCTCTTACAGAACCTCTTATAGCTGCCTCCCCTTTGTTGATAGTGATTTGAATTGGGTCAAACAACGCAGTGCTCCACCAGCGCGCCTCATCTTTCTTATTGTCGAGGCCGGAAGTGTATGGTATCCTATTCCAGAGGGGCGTTTCCCAAAGTTAAAGATACCACACTAAAAACCACGCTTACATTACTTCCAAACAAAACGATTTGGGAGGCAAACCCTATGAAAAAACTGATTCCTGCGAATATACCTTCGATAACTGCTGTGTGGAATTGAAATTCACCGATGGCAGCATGAGTTTATTACTTGATGATGATTGACGAGAACTACGAATGGGTTGACCTTTAGATTGGAGAAATAATTATGCTTTACCACATATCGAAAATCGCAGGCTTGAAAATATTGAAACCGCAGGTTTCAACACACAAAAAGGCGTATGTGTACGCCATCGAAAATGTGGTTACCGGGCTTCTGTTTGGTGCGCCGCATGATGATTTTGACTTTATTATCAGCGAAGAAAATGGCATTCCTGTTATTATGGAGTGCTATCCAGATGTTTTTCGCCTATCTTTCAAAGACAAAAAATGCTCTATCTATGAGATTAGTGATGAGGGCTTTATGCGAGGAGTGACATCGTGGAGTCCGGAGTTTGTCAGTGAAAACGAAGTCGCTGTTGTTCGTGAGATTGCCGTTAATGATCTCTATTCCCGTCTTCTTGATGAGGAATCATGTGGAAATTTGATAATACGCAGATACGAAGATGCAGAAGATTACAAAAGCATCATCGCAGAACATATCGTAGATCGTCTCGTGCGTTTTGATGCCGTATATACCGAAGATAAAAAAATCAAAAAGTACTACGGGAAAATTATTGATGCACTCAAGGATATTATGGATGGGCATTTACTATAGCAGTTTTGTCTCTACTATTCTTCGTTCATTGAGGCATGGGTTTTGCGCCTCTTACATGCCGCTCATACCGCCCATGCCGTGGCTCTGCTCATTCTCGTGGTCGTTCCATTTATGGCCCATTGCCATCTTCTTTTCGCGCAGGCGTTGTAGGCGTTTGTGGTCGATCTGGATGTCCGCGGGAACGGTGGGACGCGGCGCGTTGTTCCGGAAGATGTTACTCATGTGGTGCAGCAGGCGCGTGGCAGACAGCAGGATATTGGGCGGCTCCTGTTCGCCGCGCTCCATGCGTTTCATGAAAAATTCCGCGTAGGTGTGGCCGCTATCCCGTGCCGCCGGCCTGACCGAGCTGCTGCGACAGCTCCCAGATCATCTGCTCCGCCTCCGGGTGGATGCAGGTCATCTCCCGCATGGCCTTCGCTAATTCCAGCATGGCTTTCCGCGCTTCCGCCACCAGCTCATCACGAGATTTGCTTTTCTGCTCGTAGACATGGAGCAGCTCCTGGCGGAAGATTTGGTTGGTCAGCGTGGACTTGATCTGCCGGATGCCGTCCTTGGAAAGATATGCCTGTCTCGGTTTCACCGACCATGCCATCATGTGGACGTGGGGATGATTTCCCTCGTCATGGAAAGCAGCATACCAGCGGAAGTCCTCCGGCTTGATGTTCATAGCGGCGGCGATGTCATTGCGGTGGGTACGCAGTAATGTGCGCCATGCCTCCGCGTGGTTGTAGCCAAGCCACTCCGCATCTTCACGATGGAGGGAGAGGATGTGCGTCCACACGTTGCCGGTGTAGTGTTCCATCTCGTCCATGGCCGCGTCCAGTGACACATAATCCGCGTCGCCGAACAGACCGTGACTGCCTAGCCGTTCCGCTCTGGGACGGGTGGCGATGTACTTGGCGTAGCCCTCCATGCTCTGCACCTTGTCCCAGTTTTCCTCCAGCGTCAGCGTGATGAGTGCGGACGCTGTTGCTTTTGTTGGGTGTGAGAGGTAGTCCTCATACTCCATCAGCTCTTTGGCGTCAGGAAAATCCTTCACCAGCTTTGCGATGAGCTGCGTCTGCTTTTGGGTGGGCGGACGGTCATCCGGGATGATCTCCACCCGCTCCCGCGTCGCGATGTACTTGAGGTACCCGCCGGCACTTTTTCCACCGCCGTACTTGATGTACGGGCTTTTGACGATCAGCCTTGCCGAGCTGAAGCGGTTCATCCGCCCCGGTGTGGAGTTCAAGACCGTCAGCCACGCCAATCACGCGGATATGGTGGGGCTGACCCGTGTGGTGACCACGGCGCAAACGGTGGGCTTCTATTCCAAGATCAAGGACCAGCCGGAGCATCCCTTCTCCACCTGCAACCACGGCAAGGGCTTCTAGACAGTCATGAAATAATAGCGGAGGAACGTCGCGAAACATTCCGCAACACTGCGTATCGGCAATCATAGATGACTTTGCACGGCTCGTCCAGCAGCAATTTGAGTTGAATCCGTTTACCAATGTTCTGTTTCTGTTCTGCGGACGACGGCGAGACTGTATCAAGGGTTTGTGCCGGGAAAAGGATGGCTTTATCCTGCTGTACAGATGGCTGGAGCAAAGCGTATCAATGGTCGCGCTTAGGATCCGAGGTAAAGACGTTAACCTCGCAGCAGTACCTCCGACTCATGGATGGACTACAAATCGAGCAGCCGAAAGCCCACCGCCCGGTGACAGGATCGGGCGCAGTCTGAGCAAAGAAGACTATCCGGAAGCCATTGAAAATGCTGGCTTTTCGCTCTGTTTTGTGGTATGGTTTTCTCACGCAAAACAGAGAAATGCAAGATTAAAGCCGATGATACAGGAGGAAAGCGAATGAGCAATATTATTCAAATCAATAATCTTAACAAAAGTTTTGAAAGTGTAAACGCTGTTCAGAATTTGAGCTTTCGTGTAAAAAAAGGAGAGCTGTTCGCTTTTCTTGGTATCAACGGGGCAGGAAAGTCAACTACAATCAATATTATGTGTGGACAACTATCGAAAGACAGTGGAAGCGTTTTTATTGATGAACACGATTTAGATAAGGATATGGACTATATTAAGCGTGAACTGGGCGTAGTTTTTCAATCATCTGTCTTAGATTCCGCCCTTTCTGTTTATGATAATTTGGAAAGCCGTGCCGCTTTATATGGCATTACTGGAATGGAGTTTAAGAAACGGCTTGCGGAACTTGCGAAAATATTAGATTTTGAAAATTTATTGAAACGCACCGTTGGCAAATTATCAGGAGGCCAACGCCGAAGAATTGACATTGCAAGGGCTTTGTTTCATAAACCTAAAATCCTAATTCTTGATGAGCCAACAACAGGGCTTGATCCACAGACACGCCGACTTATTTGGAGTGTTGTATCAAGTTTCCGCAAAGATGAAAATATGACTGTATTTTTAACTACGCATTATATGGAAGAAGCTGCGGAAGCTGATTATGTTGTAATCATTGATGATGGGAAAATATCCGCAGAGGGTACTCCGCTTGAGTTAAAAAACACTTATTCTGGGGATTACATCACAATTTATAATGTAGATGAAAAGGATATTAAAGCACTTGATCTGGAATATGAGCGAATTCGAAACGGTTATCGCATTTCTGTACCAAATACAAAGGCTGCAACTGGATTGATTATTCGTAATCCGCAGTTGTTTAATGATTATGAAATAACAAAAGGAAAAATGGACGATGTTTTTCTTGCTGTTACGGGCAAAACATTGGTGGGAGGTGAAAAATGAGTATGGCTTTCATTCTTATCAAAAGAAATATCAAATTGTTTTTCAAAGATAAGGGAATGTTCTTTACCTCTTTGATAACGCCTGCTATATTGCTTGTACTTTATGTGACTTTTCTTGGGAATGTGTATCGGGATAGTTTTACATCTAATTTACCTAATTCATTAAAACTATCAGAAAGCATAATAGAGGGACTGGTAGGCGGTCAACTTATCTCATCTATTCTTGCTGTTTCGTGTGTAACGGTTGCTTTTTGTTCTAATTTTTTAATGGTGCAAGATAAAGCAAATGGTACGATAAGAGATTTAAGAATATCTCCTGTAAAGTCAGCTACACTTTCGTTGAGTTATTATGTTGCAACGTTGCTTTCAACACTTATTATTTGCTTTGCTGCAACGGGTATCTGTCTTACTTATGTAGCTATTGTCGGTTGGTATATGTCGCTCGCAGATATATTCTTTTTGTTTCTTGATATTTTACTCCTTGTTTTGTTTGGAACGGCATTATCTTCGATTATTAATTTTTTCTTATCAACACAAGGACAAATTTCAGCGGTAGGCACAATCATCAGTGCGGGATATGGTTTCATTTGTGGTGCATATATGCCTATTTCTTCATTTGGAGAAGGGCTGCAAAAAATAATCTCATTTTTGCCGGGTACTTATGGTACATCACTTATCCGAAATCATACAATGCAAGGGGCGCTTGCCGAAATGCAAAATCAAGGTATTCCAACAGAGGTTATTGAAAAACTAAAAGATTCCCTTGATTGCAATCTTTATTTTTTCGGAAGTCATGTAAATATCGGAACGATGTATATAATACTTAGTATCACTATTTTTGTATTGATTGGAATTTATGTCCTGTTAAATAAATCAAAAAAATACAACAATTAATTTAGTCGTTGGAAATGCTATCTTTACCGCCGCTATGGGCGCAGGATAGTCCTGAAACCGTAAGGCTTAATAGTGACAAGTAACTATTTTGTCGCAGAGAACGGTGTGACCCGAAGGTCACGCCGTTTTTCTGCGTTCATAGGTTGTTTGTGTGATGATAGGCTCGGAAATAACGGGGGTCCCATCAAGATTTATGCGCAAAATTGTTTGCAGGCTCCGGCTGAGTGAAATCAGCCGGCAATAGAGGCGTCGTCCATGACCGCCTCCAAGTGCTTCATGTTCATGTATTTCTTGCAGCCCCACTGGGTGCCCGCCACGTGACGAAGTCGGGCGCAGACCAGCATCAGGGCAGAGTTGCCGTCAGGGAACGTCCCTACCACCCGCGTCCGGCGGCGGATCTCCCGGTTCAGCCGCTCGATCACGTTGTTGGTGCGAATGCGGGTCCAATGCTCGCTGGGAAAATCGCAGTAGGTCAGCGTCTCCTCAATGCCGTCCTCGACCTTCTTGGCAGCCTCCTTCAGTTTCATGGCGCGCAGCTCGGCGACCACGGCCTTCGCCTTCTCGCGGGACGCTTTCTTGCTCTCCTGGGCGTGGATCGCCTTGAGCATTTTTGCCACAATTTTGACCTTGG
>OMCS01001000.1_pt1 | contig 13476 bp, 7 predicted proteins | sample 1674241 | NCBI WGS metagenome assembly OMCS01 (sample SAMEA103958153, study PRJEB25191) | human gut metagenome
ATCGAGCGGCACAAGAACACCCACCACATCGGTCTGGGCTATATCCGGGGCTACGGTCTGAAGAAGGGCGCGGTGGCCACCAGCATCAGCCACGACAGCCATAACATCATCGTGGTGGGCACCAATGAGGAGGACATGGCCTTCGCCGCCAACCATATCGTGCGCAACCACGGCGGCATCACCGTGGTGGAAAGCGGCGAGGTAAAGGGCGACGTGCTGCTGGCCATCGCGGGCATCATGTCCGACGACAGTCTGGTCAACGTGAACCGCGATCTGGAGGCCGCCAAAGCCGCCGCCTACGCGCTGGGCGTGTCCGACGGCATCGACCCGTTCATGACCCTGAGCTTTATGGCGCTGCCGGTGATCCCCAGCCTCCGCATCACCACCCGCGGCGTATTCGATGTAACCTCCCAGCGGTATGTGTGAGACAACGAAACAAAAAAGGAAGGACGCCCTCCCGGGCGTCCTTCCTTTTTGTTTTGTCCGTGCATCAGAACGAGGGACTGTTGTAGTGCCGCGCGGCATTGGTCAACCGCTGGTTGCTACTCCCGATGGTGATGGCGCTCCACTGCTCCTCCGTGCCGCCGTAGTAAACGTCGGACAACGCCGTGTTATAGAAGGTGTCATCGCCAATGGCGGTGACGGCGGCGGGGATGCTGATGCGCTTCAGCGTCTTGCAGCCGTAGAAGGCATTCCTCTGGATCTCCGTTACGCCGCTGGGGAGGGCGATCTCCGTCAGGGCGGTGCAGCCGTTGAAGGCATCCAACGCAATGAGCGTGAGGCTATCCGGCAGGCTGACGGAGGTAAGGCTCCATGCGTCGGCAGCAAAGGCCTCATAGCCGACGGCCTTCACCCCCTCCTTCACCACCACCTTTTCCACCGCCGGCATATAGACCGCCCACGGCGCCGCGTAACGGGAGCCGCCGCCGCTCATGGTCCCGATGGTCAGGGTAGCGTCCGTGGAGAAGCTCCAGTCATAGTTGTTGCCCCACGGGAAGCTGTAGCCTGCCACAAGGCAGACATTGGACAGTGCTGTTGTGCCGACAGAATACGACGTCACCTTTTCCCACGCGCTGCGGGTTCCGCCAAAGAATACATGGAGTTGCTGGGCCATGGCGCTGCTGTCAGGGAACGAGGGGTAGGAAAGCGAGGTGAGGGCCGCAGGGATATAGATGCTCTTCAGCTGGGTGCAGCCGGAGAAGGCGCTCTGTTCGATGGCAGTCACGTCCTCTCCCAGCATGGCGACCAGCAGCGGGCAGTTCTGGAACGCCTGCTTTGGAATGGCGGTGATGCTGGTGTAACGCAGATCGGCCACCCGCAGGCCGCTGTCGGCAAAGACCCCCTCTCCAAGGGCGGTCAGATTGTTGAATTTCACGGACGTCAGCCCCTTGCAGCCGGTAAAGGCGTTCGCGCCGATGGTCTGGACGTATGTCAGCTTATCCGTTCCATACGAATTAGCTGGGAACGCCAGCGCCGCGCAGCCGTAAAACGCCCGCTGGCCCACGGTCTTGAACGTGCCGCTGGACACCGTTTCCAGTGCTGCACAGCCCTCAAACAGGGAATCGCTGATGTCCGTCAGCCGTCCGATGCCGGCGCGCCGCAGCGCAGAGCAGCTCTTGAATGCAGAGGCGCCAAGGGCAGTCAGGCTGTCCGGCAGGTCGATGGCCGTCAGGGCCTTGCAGCCCTCAAACGCCGATGTGCCGATGGCGGTCACGCCGCCGGGAATCGTGACGGAGGCCAGCTTTTCGCAGCCCTCGAAGGTGCTGTCGCTGATGGCGGTCACGCCGCTGGGCAGGTCGATGGCCGTCAGGGCCTTGCAGCCCTCAAACGCCGACGCACCGATGGTCGTCACGCCGCCGGGGATCGTGATGCTGGTCAGGCTGGTACATCGGTCAAACGCGGACGCACCGATGGTGGTCACGCCGCCGGGGATCGTGATGCTCGTCAGGCTGGTACACCAGATGAAAAGATACCCGCTGATGGAGGTCAGGCCGGTGGGCAGCGTGACGGAGGTCAGGCTGCTGCAGCCCCAGAACACGCTGGAGTCCAGAGATGTCACACTGTCGGGCAGGGTAATGGAGGTCAGACCGGTACAGTCCTCGAACGCACTGTAACCAATGGCGGTCACGCCGCTGGGGATCGTGATGCCCGTCAGACCGCTGCAATCCTCAAAAGTACCCCAGCCGATGGTGCTGAGACTGTCGGGGAGGGTGACAGCAGTCAGCGCGGTAAGGCCGCAGAAAGCATACTTACTCGCGGAGGTGACGCCCTCCTCCATCACGAGGCGTTGAATACGGTCGGCATGGGCCGCCCAAGGCGCCGTCGAGATCCATGTATAGTCGGTGGTGTTTGCATACTTCATGCTATAATCCGGCATGCTGCCGGTGCCGCTGATGGTCAGCACGCCGTCGGGCGACAGGGTCCATGTCAGGTCCTGACCGCAGCTGCCGCTGTCATAGGCGCCGTTCAGGTATTCGACGACGGTGGTGCTGGGGATGCCGGTGTCCGCACCGGCAATGGCGGCATCCCAGTCGACGCCCTTGCCGCGGAACTTTATCTTCCGCAGCGCGGAGCAGCCGCGGAACGCATTGTCGCCCACGGAGGTGACGCTGCCGGCGATGCTCATCAGATCCAGCGCGGCGCTGTCGCGGAAGGCGTTGGCTCCCACGGAGGTGATGCCATGTGAGACGATGGCGACCGTCACCTTATCCCGATAGGGGTACCAGTCGGTGGTGCGGGCCCCGTTGGGGAAGTCCGGCATAGCCCCGCTTCCCTTGATGGTCAGCAGGCCCGATTTCTCTGTCAGCGCCAGCTCCCACCGGAGACCGTTGGACAGGGTGCCGCTCTCGTACAGATTCCCCTTCGTATGGAGCTTGGTCTGGGCGGGCAGGGCATTTTCACTGCCCGTCACCTGCTCCCACGCGTGGCCATCGTCCCCGTAGTACACGTCGGTCAGCGCAGTGCAGCCGGTGAAGGCTCCTTTGCCGATGGCAGTCAATCCGGCAGGCAGCATATCTATTCTTTTCAGTGCAGTGCAGCCGGCAAAGGCGTTGGTGCCAATGGTAAGCGCACAGTCCTGGTCGATATACATCCCGACAGTGCGCACCTTCTCCCGCGCCGCGTACCACGGTGCGGGGGAAGCATCATCGTAGTCCGTCATCCGGCAGGGGGTGCCGTGTTCTGTGTTAAAGATGGTAAGCATTCCCTCTTCGGGATCCATATCCCACGACAAATTATCGCCGCAGGTACCAAAATAGTAAGTTGTGGCGGTCACGCCGACGCGGTCATAACCGCGGCTGATCTTCGTACGGTTCAGTGCACGGACAGTATAGTAGTATGCCTGTCCCTGCTCAAAGGTCTCATCGCAGTATCCGGTACTGCTGACCCGATCAGCCAATACTTCCCATTTACCGCCGTCTACTCGGCGGTAGACGCGGTAGCTCTGCGCATAGGCAGCAGGCTGCCATGTGATCATAACGCCATGCCTGTTGGCATCCGCACCGGTCAGAACTACGTCGTCCGGTACGGTATATAAGCCGGCAGTCTTGCCATTTTCATCGCAGCCGAGGCTCAGGGCGCTATCCCGCACACCTCGAACCGTATACACATAATCCACATCCCGCGCTGCCGTGGTATCCACATATCTGGTACCCGGCACAGACGCGGCAAGACACGACCATTCTCCTTCGCCGGAGCTCTTGCGATAGACTGCGTAGGAGGTGGCGTTAGCTGCTGCCTGCCATGTGATGGTGATGCTGTCCGCGCCAGCACGGGCCGCAGTCAGCGTCACATCGGCGGGAATACCGCTGGAAACACCCGTCCGGTCAAAGCCCGGGCTCAGTGTGCCGCTGGCCGCACGGCCACGAACGGTATAGTCGTAGGCCACGCCAGCCTGCGCCTTGCTGTCGGTGTAGGAAGTCTCGGTAACGCCGTTGGCAATGATAGTCCATTTTGCGGTACCAATCCTGCGGTAAACGGTATAGGATGCAGCACCATTGGTCGCACACCATGTGACGGTAATACCGTCTGCACCGGCACGGGCCGCAGTTAGCGTCACATTGGCAGGTGTCTTATTCACCGTGGCGCTGACGCCCTTGCCGTCGTAACTCGGACTAAGAGAGCGTCCATCCGAGGCCACACCGCGGACGGTATAGGTATAGGTGATACCGGGTGTCACCGCGGCGTCTCTATACTGTGTACCCTTGATCGCTTTGCCGATCGCAGTCCATTTCTTGGCGCCGGGAGTTTTGCGGTACACCGTGTAGGTCTGTGCATTGGCAGCCTTCTGCCATGTAACAGTGATGCCAGTACCCTCTACGGTGGCTGAAACGAGCGTTACGTTGGCAGGAATACCGGCGGTAACGCCGACTCCATCGTAGTGCCGGCTGAGTACACCGTCACCGCCGCGGCCGCGAACGGTATAGGTATAGGACACGCCCGCCCTGACCGTGCTGTCGGTGTAGCTGGTCCCCTTGACATCCTTGGCAATGGCAGTCCACTTTTTGGTACCTGTCACTTTTCGATAAACCATGTAGCTGCACGCGCCGTCAGCCGGCTGCCACGTGACCACGATCTTCTGTCCGCTGATACGTGCAGCCGTCAGCACCACGTCGTCAGCCGCCTTCGGTACAGTAGCTGTAACGCCGTTTTTGTCAAATCCTTTGCTTTGAAGGCCATCTGCCGTGCGTCCGCGAACTGTGTAGGTGTAGGTTTCTCCAGCGGCTGTTGTGTTATCCGTATAGGAGGTTGCCGTGACGCCCTTTGCGATAACAGACCAGCCCGTCCCGGCGGTCTTGCGGTAAACCGTGTAGGTCTTGGCATTCAAGGCGGGCTGCCATGTGACGGTGATGCCGCTGCCGGTGATCCTTGCGCTGGTGAGTGTTACATTCTCCGGTTCCTTGCTGGCAACAGCTGTCACCCCGGTGTGGTCATAGCCGGCACTCAAGGTCTTTCCATCGGCGGCCAGGCCGCGCACAGTGTATGTATAGGTGGCACCGGGAACGACGGCGGTATCCTTATAACTGGTGCCGGTGGCAAAACTGTCGAGCTTCTCCCATTTTTTCATACCCGCTGACTTGCGGTAGACCACATAGGTCTTGGCATATCGCGCCGTCTGCCATGTGACGGTGATGCCGCTGCTGTCCGCCGTCGCACCCGTCAAAGTCACGTCGTCAGGGCTCTTGATGGGGATCGTGGCGGATACGCCCGTTTCGTCCTTGGTGGGACTGCGATAGGCGCCGTTCACCCCCTCCACCGTATAGTAGTAGGTGACGCCGGGCTCCACATCGGTATCCCTGTAGTAGCTGCCGGTCACGTTTTCCGCGATCCGCCACCAGCTTCCGCCGTCTATGCGGCGATACACGCGGTATGTTGATGCGTGGGCATCCGGTGTCCAGCTCACCAGAATACTCTGATCTCCGGCCGTCGCGCTCCGCAGCGTGATCTTGCCCGGATTGGGGTCATAGTCTATGTGGCTGAGCGCCAGCTGCCGCGAATTGTAGACGCTCATGGTATTCATATCATACTCATAGGCGACCTTTCCCACGACATACGACACCTCTGAACCGTCCTCTGTGGTCCTAAGAATGCCGCCGCGAAGGAATGTGCCAAGGCCGTCCACCAGATAGTTGGTTCCCTCCATCCGCACGATGTTCCATCCGCCGGTCGCCAGCTTGCCATCCTTCAGGCCGGTCACCACAGAGACCTCCACATCTCCATTCCAGGCCGTCTGATCGCAGAGGTATTTGAAATGCTGCACAGTCGTCGTCGGCCAACTGCTGCTGGATGCGGCTTTTTGCATATTCTCCCGCAGCTTCTCGTAGTCTGAGCCGGAAGACGCCGGTGTGCCGGAAACGCCACTGGGCTTGCTGCGGATATTGGTGTAGGGAAAATACACGGTCTGTTCCCTGTTCTGATTCACATATTGAGATCTGATATTGAACACCCAGATATGCTCACTCCGAAAAGCAGGCCAATACCAGCCGCTGCACCAGTACAGCTCCCACGTCAGATCGGCGCGCAATGCATTGCCCACCTTCTTTCGGGACGTCTCATTCAGGTTATAGTTGGTGTCGATCCGCGCCAGATCCGTCTGGCCTGTGGCGATCCTTGTGATGCCGTTCTTCAATTCCAGATACAGTGCCTTTTCCGACGAGCTTAGGTTGCGGCCCGCAGGGCCGTAATCCGCCTGACTGCCGGTAGATGCAGGCAGTGCCGCAGCATCCGGCTCCTCCGCCCACGCGGTGGTACACAATTCCATCGGCAGCACACCGATCGTCAACACCACAGCCAGCAATACTGATACGATTCGCTTTGTCATATGATTCTCTCCCTCTTTCCGCCGTGCAGACGGTAATACATACACATGGTCAATTATATCACCTGTCCGCGCAAAAACAATATGCGCGCTGCATAGTATCAGTAATTTTTCAGAGAATGTACCACAAATCGGCGACCTCCCGGAGGGGAGGTCGCCGATTTGTGGTTGGGAACGGATACCGGTCACACGGTGGACGGGCCGCCCTGTTCTCTCGCCGGCGATGCCGCCAGTTCCGCAAGTCCGCGGCGGCACAGCACGCACCCTGCGGCGCACACCGCCGCCATGACCGCAAGGGCGTACCAGCTTCCCGCCCCACCGCCCAGCAGTCCCAGCGGGTCGTTCATCGCATTGAACGCGGCATGGGCGGCAAAGCCGGGCAGGATGCTCCCCGTGCGGCTGCGGAGGAAGCCGAGGGCCAGCCCCAGCAGGAGGGCATAGACGATCTGGATGGGCGTGCCGTGAATAATGCCGAAAAGCGCGGCTTGCAGCACCACCGCCGTCCAAGGGGGCATGGCGCGCAGCAGTCGGGTCTGGATGATCCCGCGGAACACCAGCTCCTCCGCCAACGGCCCCACGACCACGATGGAAAGCGCTGTGAACAGGCCGGTGGACGCGATAGGCGCCATGTCCGCGTTATAGGCGGTCAGCCATGCCTCCGGCAGCAGAGCCAGCGCCAGATTGATCGCCACGAAAAGTCCCAGCGCGGCAAAGGCGCTGAAGGCCGCCGTCCAGCCGGAGCAGCGGCGCAGGCCCGCCGCCTTCCTCAGCGGCTTGTGCCGCAGCCGGAACCACAGCAGCAGTACCGCCACAACGAACACGTTGGCAAGCAGCGCCACCGCCGGCGCCCCGGCAAGAAGGCGCTCCGCCGCCAGCTGCGCTGCCTCCGCGACGTCCATCTCCTCGTGCGCAAGCGCTGTCCTGACGGCGACGGCGGCGGTATAGACGAGGCCCGTCAGAAACTGCGCCATGATGAAAAACAGCAGGTACAGCAGGGACTTCCCCAGCGCAGCCAGAACGCCTTTTACAGAATACGAGCGTGTGTATTCCATATACCCTCCTTTTTATCCGCCAATGTACCAAGACCTCTCCTTTTTGTACAATATAGCGGATATGCTCCCACTACGTCCAGCAACCTCAGGTTGCATCGGACATTTGCGGGGTGAAACAGCGCAACCTCAGGTTGTCATCGCAAAACAAACAGTCCACGGCTTTGCCGTGGACTGTTTGCTTTATAGCTTTATGTCGCAGGCCATGCTCATGACGGCGCGGCCGCCCACCCGCACGGTGGCGGCGTCGCCCGATGCATACAGGCGGCTGCGGATCTCCGAGGGACGGTGCATATGCTCGCCCTGCAAAAATATGTTCTCCCGCTCCGGCTGCACCATGCCGTAGCGGTAGAGGTAGTAGGTCAATGCGCCGTTGCTGGTGCCGGTGGCGCACTCCTCCGGGATGTCGTACAGCGGCGCATAGTTGCTGCAATAGGCGGTGCAGTCATCGCCGAGGCAGAACATATGGACGCCGGTAACGTCATACTTCTTGGACAGCGCCATTACCGCCGCCTCGTTCTGGACGGCGCGCAGCAGGGTGTCGTGGTCCCGGACGGGCATCATGATATCGGCAAGGCCGGTGGAGACGATGGCGGGCAGCAGCCCCTCCGGGCAGTCCGCCGATGTCAGGCCGTAGGCCTCATACAGCGCCGGCAGCTCCGCCGCCGTCAGCTCCCGGATCCAGCGGGGCGGCGCCATGTCCATCCACACCGTATCGCCCTGCACCTCGATGGCAAGCTGGGCGGCCTTGGTGTGGGCGGTGATGGTACCGTCCCCGATGCGCCCCAGCGCCCGCAGCAGGGCAAAGGTGGCAATGGTGGCGTGACCGCACAGCTCTACCTCCCCCGCCGGTGTGAAGTAGCGCAGCGTCACGCTGCCGTCCGGCTCCACGGCGGCAAAGGCGGTCTCGGAGTGCTTGAATTCGGCGGCGATCTGCTGCATCACCCCGTCGTCCAGCGGGTGCTTCGGCAGCACTACGCCGGCCTGATTGCCGCCGAACAGGCGGGCGGAAAAAGCGTCCATCACATAGGCTTCCATAAAAATACCCCCACAGATTTTTTAATCAAGATAATTATAAACTGTCTTGCCATTCATGACAAGAGTATTTGACAGAACGACTTTTTTTCGTTAGAATAGAATTATATATCCGAAACGGAAATCAAAAAGAAAGGAACCTCATCCAAAATGCTCAATGAGCGAAGTCTGTTATCACAATTCCTGCATTTCGTAGCCGCTACGGTGGCATCCCTCATGGTTTTCAGCCTGTACTCCATCGTGGACGGGCTGATGGTGGCCAAGGGCGTAGGCGAATACGCCATGGCGGCGGTGAATCTGGCGGTGCCGTTCACCAACGTGCTGTTCTCCATCGGCGTCATCTTCGCCGTCGGCACCAGCACCATCATCGCCATCTATCTGGGGCAAAACCAAGGCGAGAAGGCCAACAGCCTGTTCTCACAGAACACTGTGCTGCTGACCTGCATCGGCCTGACCATCACCGTCCTCGTCTTCGTATTTCTGGAGCCGTTCGCCGTGCTGCTGGGTGCAAAGGGCGTAACGTATCAATATACCATTGACTATCTCCGGGGCCTGGCCCCCTTCGCGCTGTGCTTCATCGTCTCCTATAACATGGAGGTGCTGATCAAGACAGACGGCTATCCCCGTCTGGCCATCCTGACGGTCATCACCGGCTGTCTGGCCAACTGCGTGCTGGACTATATCGCCATCTTCGTGCTGGATCTGGGTGTGTGGGGCGCGGCCTTCGCCACGGGACTTTCCCAGCTTCTGACCTGCATCATCTATCTGCGCCACTTCCTGGGCGGACACAACACCTTCCACTTCGTGAAGTTCAGGATGGACTGGGGCATCTACAAGCGGCTGATCCCGCTGGGCTTTGCCGACGGCGTGACGGAGCTGTGCAACGGCGTGATGATCTTTCTTTTCAACCGGGTCATCCTCCGCTGCCTCGGCGACGACGGACTGGTGTGCTACACCATCATCGCCTATGTGAACACCCTCATCATCAACACCATGCTGGGTATCTCTCAGGGCAGCCAGCCGCTGGTCAGCTACCACTATGGCAAGGAGGACGCGGCGGGCTACAAAAAGCTGCTGCGGTACGGCTTTACGGCGGTGGGTATCATGACGGCGGTGATCTTCGCCGGTGTGATGATCTTTGCCCCCCAGATCGCCGGGATCTTCCTCGGCGCGGAAAAGCCGGAGCTGCTGGGCAGCGCGGTCGGTGCGCTGCGGCGGTACGGCCTGTGCTACATACTGCTGGGAAGCAACATCCTCATGGGCGGCTTCCTGACGGCGGTGGAGCGGCCGAAGGCGGCTATCTCCATCTCTGTGGGCCGCGGACTTGCGTTCCAGGCCGGCGCGCTGCTGCTGTTGGCGGCAGCCGTGGGCGGCACGGGCATCTGGTTTGCACCGGTGATCTCCGAGGCGCTGTGCGCGGTGATGGCCGTGTGGTTCCTCCGGCGGTTCCTGCGGAAAACCGCGGCATAACAAACATAAAAAGTATCCCACGGCTGTGCCGCGGGATACTTTTTGCTCTCTTTCAGGCACCTTACGCCTGCGCGGCCTTTTCCGCCATCATCTGCCGCACCACCTCGTCGATGCGGTGGGCAACGCGGCGGAAATCCTCCGCCGTATAGCCCTTGGTGGTCATGGCGGCGGTACCAATGCGGACGCCGCTGGTCTGGGACGGCGGCCGCTTGTCGCCGGGTACGCAGTTCTTGTTCAGGGTGATGCCGCACCCGTCCAGACGCTCCTGCACCTCCCCGCCGGTCAGGCCGGTGTCCGTCAGATCCAGCAGGAACAGGTGGTTGTCGGTGCCGCCGGTGACCACATGGTAGCCCATGGCCGTGAAGGTCTCCGCCATGGCCTTGCAGTTGGCCACCACATTGTGGATATAGGTGCGGTAGGCCGGGGTCAGCACCTCCTCCGCCGCCACCGCCTTACCGGCGATGACGTGCTCCAAGGGGCCGCCCTGCATACCGGGGAACACGGCGCTGTCCACCTTCCTGGCAAGCGCCGGGCGGCAGAAGATCATGCCGCCGCGAGGCCCCCGCAGGGTCTTGTGGGTGGTGGTGGTGATGATATCCGCCAGACCGAAGGGACTGGGATGCTCCCCCGCCGCCACCAGACCGGCGATGTGGGCCATGTCCACCATGAAATACGCCCCCGCCTCCTTCGCGGCGGCGGCAAAGCGGGCAAAGTCGATGGTACGGCTGTACGCCGACGCGCCGGCAATGATGAGCTTGGGCCGCAGCGCAAGCGCCATACGCTCCATGCCGTCGTAGTCGATAAGGCCGTCGCCGTCCACGTCGTAGAAATGGAGGTCGTACAGCTTGCCGGAGAAGTTCACCGGCGAGCCGTGGGTCAGATGTCCGCCGTTGGCAAGACTCATGGACAGCACCGTGTCGCCGGGCTGCAGCAGCGCCATATACGCCGCCATATTGGCCGATGAGCCGCTGTGGGGCTGCACATTCACATGGTAGTCGGTGGCAAAGACCTCCTTCCACTTGGCGATGCAGTACTCCTCCAGCTCGTCCACCACATGGCAGCCGCCGTAGTAGCGGCCCTGATTGCCCATGGCGCGGTGGGCGGGATAGCCCTCGGAATATTTATTGGTCAGGCAGCTTCCCACCGCACGGAGCACGTTCTCGCTGGCAAAATTCTCGCTGGCGATCAGCTCCACGGTGGTCGCCTGCCGCTGTTCCTCCTGTGCGATGAGGTCGAAAACGCGGGATGACATGGCCCTCTCCCCTTCCCTGTTGTGGTTTACACCGTTCCATTATACACCATCTTGTGGTTTGTGCAAGAAGAATTTGCGTCATGGCAGATGGCACGAAAACGTCCGCTTATGTCCGGTACTTTTTTGGAAAAAACGCCAAAATACGCAAATAGGGTTGACATTTGGCGGTGAAAGCGTTATGATGCGCCCAACTTCAGCAAATACAGCGAGGAGGAAAGCAGCATGAAGCGTCGCAGCACTGCCATGATGATGTGCCAGATGTGCATGGGTATGATGTCCATGTGCATGTTTCTGCGCGCCCAAAATGATCGATTGCTTTCCAAAAACTGTTGAACGGCTTGTAAAAGCCGGTGTGTGAACGAGCAGCGGAAGGTCGATCGACCTGCCGCTGTTTTTGTTTTTTCCGGCGCTTGGATGCGCCCCCTTCCGTTTGTTCCGGCGCACCGCAGGGCGTGTGCACAGTCCCGCGGTACGCCGTCAGCAAGATCATACATTCCTTACGACATATCTGAAAAGGAGACATGAAGATGAAACGTACTTATTTCACTCGTCTGGCCGCTCTGGCCCTGACCCTGATCCTGGCCCTGAGCCTGACGGCCTGCGGCGGCAAGGACACCAACACCGACGGTGATAACAGCGGCGATACCAAGACCGCCGTTAAGATTGGCGTACCTAACGACACCACCAACGAGGCCCGCGCCCTGCTGCTGCTGCAGGAGAACGGCATCATCAAGCTGGCCGACGGCGCCGGCATCACCGCCACCAAGAACGACATCGTAGACAACCCCTACAACGTGGAGATCGTGGAGGCTGAGGCCGCCCAGCTGCCCAATATGCTGCCTGATCTGGACTACGCGGTCATCAACAGCAACTACGCCATCAACGCGGGTCTGAACCCCGTCAACGACTCCCTGTTCATCGAGGGCAGCGCCTCCGCCTACGCCAACATTCTGGCGGTGAAGGAGGGCAACGAGAACGAGCCCAAGATCCTGGCGCTCAAGGCCGCGCTGGAGAGCAAGCAGGTGGCTGACTACATCGCAGAGAAGTACGCCGGCTCCGTGGTATCCGTGGTGGAGAACCCCACCGACGGCTATGACGCCTCCGTGGACTACGAGGCTCTGAAGGGGCAGACCATCACCATCGCCGCCTCCCCCACGCCCCACGCCGAGATCCTGGAGGTGGCCAAGGAGATCCTGGCCGCCAAGGAGATCACCCTGGATATCCAGAGCTACAACGACTATGTGGTACCCAACACCGTGGTGGATGACGGCACCGTGGACGCCAACTACTTCCAGCACCTGCCCTATCTGGAGGACTTCAACGCCCAGAACGGCACCCACATCGCCTCCATCGCCGCTATCCACGTGGAGCCCATGGGCCTGTACGGCGGCAAGCAGACCACGCTGGATGCGCTGACCACCAAGTAAGTGAGAAAGGAGGGAGACGCCCATGATCGAACTGAAGCACGTCAGCAAAACATTTGATTCCGGCACAGCCGGCGGGGTAGACGCTCTCAAGGACGTCTCCCTCACCATTGAAGACGGCGACATCTACGGCATCATCGGTATGTCCGGCGCCGGTAAGAGCACGCTGGTGCGGTGCATCAACCTGCTGGAGAAGCCTACCAGCGGCGAGATCATCGTCAACGGCCAGCGGCTGGACACCATGACCCCCGCCCAGCTGCGGGCGGCGCGACGGGAGATCACCATGATCTTCCAGCGGTTCAATCTGCTGATGCAGCGCACCTGCCTGCGGAACGTCTGCTTTCCCATGGAGCTGGCGGGCGTGAAGAAGGCCGAGGCGGAGCAGCGCGCCCGTGAGCTGCTGGAGCTGGTAGGTCTGCCCGACAAGGCAGACTCCTACCCCGCCCAGCTGTCCGGCGGCCAGCAGCAGCGCGTCGCCATCGCCCGCGCACTGGCCACCCACCCCAAGGTACTGCTGTGCGACGAGGCCACCAGCGCGCTGGATCCCAACACTACCCGGCAAATTCTGGAGCTGATCCGGGATATCAACAAAAAGCTGGGCATCACCGTGGTGGTCATCACCCACCAGATGAGCGTGGTGAAGGAGATCTGCACCCACGTTGCCATTCTGGACGAGGGCCGCGTGGCGGAGTCCGGACTGGTTGGCACGGTGTTCGCCGCGCCTAAGTCCGCGGCGGGGCGGCGGCTGGTATTCCCCGGCGGCGCCGACGCGCAGGTGTACGATCCGGCAGGCGAAAAGCTGGTGCGGCTGGTGTTCAAGGATGCCGCGACCACCAGCATCCCCATGATCGCCCGGCTGGCGTCGGAGGAGGGTATCCTCTGCAACGTCATCTCCGCCAGCACCCAGAAGCTGTCCGAAACGGTATACGG
>OMCS01001001.1_pt1 | contig 13473 bp, 10 predicted proteins | sample 1674241 | NCBI WGS metagenome assembly OMCS01 (sample SAMEA103958153, study PRJEB25191) | human gut metagenome
ATCTGTCTGAGTCTGAGATGCCCCAGAATTGGTACAATGTCCGCGCGGACATGAAGAACAAGCCCGCGCCGCTGGTCAACCCCGGCACCGGCAAGCCCATGGGCTTCGACGATCTGCGCCCCGTCTTCTGCGACGAGCTCATCGAGCAGGAGCTGGACAACGACACGCCCTATATCCCCATCCCGCAGGAGATCCGCGATTTCTACAAGATGTACCGTCCGTCGCCGCTGGTCCGGGCCTACTGCCTGGAGGAAAAGCTCGGCACGCCGGCGAAGATCTATTACAAGTTTGAAGGCAACAATACCTCCGGCAGCCACAAGCTGAACTCTGCCATCGCCCAGGCCTATTACGCGAAGAAGCAGGGTCTCAAGGGCGTCACGACGGAGACGGGCGCCGGCCAGTGGGGCACCGCGCTTTCTATGGCCTGCGCGTATCTGGGGCTCGACCTGAAGGTGTTCATGGTCAAGTGCTCGTATGAGCAGAAGCCGTTCCGCCGCGAGGTCATGCGCACTTACGGCGCGAGCGTCACCCCCAGCCCGTCGAACACCACGAACATCGGCCGCGCCATTCTGGCGAAGGACCCGGATACCACCGGCTCCCTCGGCTGCGCCATCAGCGAGGCCGTGGAGGTCGCCACGACGACGCCCGGCTATCGCTATGTGCTCGGCAGCGTCCTCAATCAGGTGCTGCTGCACCAGTCGGTCATCGGCCTTGAGACGAAGATCGCCCTCGACAAATACGGCATCACGCCCGACATCATTATCGGCTGCGCCGGCGGCGGCTCGAACCTCGGCGGCCTGATCTCCCCGTTCATGGGCGAAAAGCTGCGCGGCGAAAAAGACTACCGCTTCATCGCCGTCGAGCCCGCCTCCTGCCCCAGCTTGACGCGCGGCGTGTTCGCGTATGACTTCTGCGACACCGGCATGGTCTGCCCGCTGGCGAAGATGTACACGCTCGGCAGCGGCTTCATCCCCTCGGCCAACCACGCGGGCGGCCTGCGCTACCACGGCATGAGCCCCATCCTCTCGCAGCTGTACCACGACGGGCTGATGGAGGCCCGCAGCGTCGAGCAGACGAGCGTCTTTGAGGCCGCGGAGTATTTCGCCCGCACCGAGGGCATCCTCCCCGCCCCCGAGTCCAGCCACGCCATCCGCGCCGCCATCGACGAGGCGCTCAAGTGCAAGGAAACGGGCGAGGAAAAGACCATCGTCTTCGGCCTCACCGGCACCGGCTATTTCGATCTCGTCGCCTACCAGAAGTTCAACGACCACGAGATGACCGATACCATCCCGACCGACGAACAGCTGGCCGCAAGCATCGCACAGCTGCCGAAGGTGGAGGGCTGAAAATTTCCGCATACAGCCTGTTGACATTTGTCCGTCAGGTGTGTATAATAACGCCGTCAATTGAATACAGGAATCCCGTTGATCGTCTTCAGAACGCCCGCGCGGACTGGAGACAGAAGGAATCTCTGGAGAACTCATTGAGTTGAGTGCCGAAGGTGCAAGGCGTGAGCCGAATCTCTCAGGCAAAAGGACAGAGCCGCAGCTACAGCAATTGTAATACGGCATTTCAATGAGCAGACCGGAGACGGCCTGCTCATTTTTTCATTTCTATCGTATATCAAGTAAGGAGACACATCGCAATGGCTAACGTACTCGAAACCAGCATGAACTTCCTGCAGACGCAGGACCCGGAGATCGCCGCCTGCATCGAAAACGAATTTTACCGTCAGAAGCAGAACATCGAGCTGATCGCCTCGGAGAACATCGCCTCCCCGGCTGTCATCGCCGCCATGGGTTCCGTCCTGACGAACAAATACGCCGAGGGTTATCCCGGCAAGCGGTATTACGGCGGCTGCGACTATGTCGACGTGCTGGAGAACATTGCGATGGAGCGCGCTAAAGCGCTCTTCGGCGCAGCCTATGCCAACGTGCAGCCGCATTCCGGCGCGCAGGCGAATCTGGAGGTCTACGCCGCCCTGCTGCAGCCCGGCGACACGCTCATGGGCATGGATCTGGCCAGCGGCGGCCATCTGACCCACGGCGCGCGCGTGAACCTCTCCGGCAAATACTACAACAGCATCAGCTACGGCGTCGACCCGCAGACCGGCCGCATCGACTACGATCAGGTCGAGGATCTGGTGCGCCGCTACCATCCGAAGCTCCTTGTGGCAGGCGCGTCGGCCTATCCCCGGGCGATCGATTTTAAGATCTTCGCCGACATCGCGCACCGCAGCGGCGCGCTGCTGATGGTCGACATGGCACACATCGCGGGTCTGGTCGCGGGCGGCCAGCATATGAACCCCGTCCCCTACGCCGACGTTGTCACCACCACCACGCACAAGACGCTGCGCGGCCCGCGCGGCGGCATGATCCTCTCGCGCGACGAGCAGTTCGCAAAGAAGCTCAACAGCGCCGTCTTCCCCGGCACGCAGGGCGGGCCGCTGATGCACGTGATTGCGGGCAAGGCCATCTGCCTGCGCGAGGCGGCGCAGCCGGAATTCAGAGCCTATGCGGAAAACGTTGTAAAAAACGCAAAGGCGCTGGCAGAAGCGCTGCTGGCACATGGCTTCGATCTCGTGACCGGCGGCACAGACAACCATCTGATGCTTGCCGATCTGCGGAAAAAGAACATCACCGGCAAGGAGCTGCAGACAAAGCTTGACGAGGTGCACATCACCGTCAACAAAAACGCCATCCCGAACGACCCGCAGAAGCCCGGCGTCACCAGCGGCGTGCGCATCGGTACGCCCGCGTGCACCACGCGCGGCTTTACGCCGGAGGATATGCCGGTCGTGGCCGACTGCATCGACAAGATCGCGACGGACTATGAAGCCAACCGCGAAGCCGTGCTTGCCGCCGTGGCGGAGCTTGTCAGAAAGCATCCGATCTACGAATAAGCGCCGTCTGCCTCCAATTGCGCGGTTTGCCGCTTTTTGTCTAAATCTTGTGCTTTCGGGCAAAATGTAACACAAATGAAATGTTGGACGCATTTACAAACCGGGCACAATATATTATGATAGTGGCACAAGCTCAAAAGAAGGAGGCTAACCGTTATGAATGACAACACCATCAAATTTGTGGTACCGGAGGACAGCAGTGAGGAAATGAAAACGATCCTGACCGCGGTATATGGCGCACTCAGCGAAAAAGGCTATAACCCCATCAACCAGATCGTCGGTTATCTCCTGTCTGAGGACCCCACTTACATCACAAATTACAACAATGCCCGCAGCCTGATCTGCAAGCTCGACCGTGACGAGCTGCTTCAGGAGCTGGTCAAGCATTATCTGTTCTCATAACCGCAAACGATCCCCCGGCAGCGCCTGTAACGGCGCTGCCGGTTTTTCTTTGATACACCGGCGCCCAAGGCGTCCCTTTGACACAAAGGGACGCTCAGGTGCGTACAGATCCGCGCTGTTTGCCAAAAAGCGATTCCGGGATTGCATTTCCTATGGAAAAATGGTAAAATACCAAGATAGAATAAATTGGAGAGGTATCCGCGTGTATCTGAAATCATTGGAGATCCAGGGCTTCAAGTCCTTCCCGGACAGGACGCTTTTGCAGTTCGGCAGCGACTGCACCGCCATCGTCGGGCCGAACGGCAGCGGAAAATCGAATATTTCCGACGCCATCAGCTGGGTGCTTGGCGAGCAGAGCACCCGCGCGCTGCGCGGCGCGAAGATGGAGGACGTGATCTTCGGCGGCACGGCCAAGCGCCCTGCCGTCGGCTACGCCGAGGCGACGCTCGTGCTTGACAATTCCGACGCCAGCCTTCGCATTGAGACGCCCGAGGTCATGATCACCCGCCGCTATTTCCGCTCCGGTGAGAGCGAATACTATATAAATAAGCAGCTTGCCCGCCTCAAGGACATCAACGAGCTGTTCATGGACACCGGCCTTGGCCGCGAGGGCTATTCCAACATCGGACAGGGCCGTATTGACGAGATCCTTGCGCTCAAGTCGACCGACCGGCGTGAAATTTTTGAAGAGGCCGCAGGCATCTCCAAATTCCGCCACCGCAAGGAGGAAACAGAGCGCCGTCTAGCCAACACCGAGGACAATCTGCTGCGCATCGGCGATAAGATCTCCGAGTTGGAGCTTCAGGTCGGCCCGCTGCGGGAGCAGGCGGAGAAGGCGCAGAAATATCTGACCTTCCGCACCGAGCTCAAGGGTCTTGAGGTCACGGTCTGGCTGGAAAATCTCAAAAAAATCGCCGAAAGCGCCCGCAAGGCCGAGACGGATTACGCCTCCGCCGCTTTCATCCTCGAACAGGCGCACGACGAGCTGACCGCGCTCTACAGCAAGGCCGAGCAGCTCAGCCTGCAATACAACCACCAGACGCTTCAGCTCGACCAGCAGCGCGAGCACATCAGCCAGATGGAGGCCGAACGCCAGCAGGCACAGAACGAAATTACGCTCCTGCGCGCGGAGATCCAGCACCACCAGACGAACATCGACCGCATCCGGCAGGAGCTGCAGGATCAGCAGACGCGAAGCGGCGGCATTGCGGGCCAGATCGAGGCCGAGCGGCAGAAGATCGAAGAAAATACCCGCGCGCTGGCCGCTGCAAATGACTCCCTTGCTGCCGTTCAGCAGGAGGCGCAGGCTCTCGCAGAGCAGACCGGCGAAGCCGGACAGCAGCTCGTTTCCCTCCGTGCCCAGCAGGCGCTTTTGCAGTCGCAGAGCGCCTCCGTGACTGCGCAGATCGCGTCCATGGAGGCCTCCATGGAGGAGGTCCTTGCCCGCAGACAGACGCTGGAGGAGGACCGGACTGCCGCAAAGACCCGGCAGGAGCGGATCGCGGCGCAGCAGCTCGCCTGCAAAAAAAGTCTTGAACAGGCGCAGGACGACGCGCAGAGCGCGAAAAATACCATCGCGGGCTATGAGCTTCGCCTGAAAGCGCGTCAGGACAAGCGCGACGGCCTGCAAAGGCAGCTGAACGCCGCCGGCGTCCAGCTCGATACGCTTGATTCGAAGATCCGTATGCTCCGTGAGATGGAGCGCGAATACGAGGGCTTTTCCAAGGCCGTCCGCCTTGTCATGCAGGACGCGGCAGCCGGAAAGCTTCGCGGCATCCACGGCCCGGTTTCCAAGCTCATCCGCGTGGAAGACCGCTATACCACCGCCATCGAGACGGCGCTCGGCGCCGCCATGCAGAACATTGTCGTCTCCTCCGAGGAGGACGGCAAGACCGCCATCCAGATGCTCAAGCGCCGCGACGGCGGCCGCGCGACCTTCCTTCCGCTCACCGCGATCAAGCCGCAAAGCCTGCAGGATACCGTCTGCCAGCGCCAGCCGGGCTTTATCTCCGTCGCCTCCGGCCTCGTCTCATGCGACGAGCGGTACCGCGCCGTGATTGAAAACGCCCTTGGCCGCACCGTGATCTGCGACACGCTGGATAACGCCGTGCGCATGGCGCGTGCCTGCGCGAACCGCGTGCGAATCGTCACGCTCGACGGGCAGGTCATGAACGCGGGCGGCAGTATGACCGGCGGCTCTGCCGCAAAGAGCGCGGGCGTTCTGACGCGCGCGAACACGCTTGCAAAGCTGGCCGAGGAACGGAACGCACTCGCGCAAAGCCTTGAATCGCTCAAGGCGCAGACGGCCGAGGCCGCTTCCTCCGCCGCGAAGACCGAATTTGAGCTTACTGCCGTCCGCAGCCAGCTCCGCGAGGCGGAAGACGAGGTGCTGCGCCGCACGGAGGAGCACAAGCAGGTGCAGCTTCTGGCCGCTGCGGTCACGGAAAATCTGGAAAACATCGAAAAGGAGCTTGCCCACCTGACCAGCCGCACCGGCGGCGAGGAGGGAAAGCTGCAGGCACTCAAGGCCCAGCTGCAGCAGCAGACTGCCGCGCAGGACGCGCTGCACGCGCGGGAGACGGAGCTGACCGGCAGGCAGACCGCCCTGACCGAGCAGCAGCAGCAGCTCACGGACCAGATCACCGCCCTGCGCATGGACGCGGCCTCCATCGAGACGGCGCGCGCAGCCTCCGAGAACACCATCGCCCAGCTGCAGGCGCTCAGCGAGGCCATGCAGGGCGACGTGACGCAGAAAACAGGGCTGATCCACGAATACGAATTACAGATCTCAGCGCTCGAAGGGCAGATTCAGGAGAAGGAGGACGGCCTGACGGCCTCCGGCACACAGCTTGATTTGGCCCGGCAGACACTGAAGGAGGCCGTTGACGAGCGTGCCCAGCTCGAGGCCCGCCGCAGCCAGACCGAAAAGCAGGCGCAGGAGAAAAACCAGTCCATTTGCAGCTCGAACGCGAAACAGCCCGTCTCGAACAGAAAAAGGCCACCAGCGAGCTTGAGGAAAAGCAGATCGTCGATAAGCTCTGGGATTCCTACGAGCTGACCCCCGGCACGGCAGAAAAGGAAACTGTCGAGATTGAAAATCTCACGGCAGCCAACAAGCGCATTACCGAGGTGCGCCGGAAAATTTCTGCCCTCGGCACGCCGAATCTCGGCGCGATCGACGAATACGCCCGCGTGTCCGAGCGCTATGAATATCTGACCGCCCAGCGCGACGACGTGCAGCACGCGAAGTCCGAGCTTGAAAACATCGTCGCCTCCATCACGACGGAAATGACCGAAATTTTTGTCCGGGAATTTGCCCGTATTGATGAATATTTCGGCAAAACGTTCGAAGAAATGTTTGGCGGAGGAAAAGCCTCGCTCATACTGGAGGACAAGTCCGCGCCGCTCGAATGCGGCATTGAGATCCGCGTCCAGCCGCCCGGAAAGCAGGTCAAGACCATCACGCTTCTCTCCGGCGGCGAAAAGGCGTTTGTGGCCATCGCACTCTATTTTGCCATCTTAAAGGTACGCCCCACACCGTTCTGTATGCTCGACGAGATCGATGCCGCGCTGGACGACCGCAACGTCGAGCGTTTTGCAAATTATCTGCACACGCTCAGCGACAAGACCCAGTTCATCGTCATCACCCACCGCCGCGGCACCATGGAGGCCGCCAATGTCCTCTACGGCGTGACCATGCAGGAGGACGGCGTGTCGAAACTTTTGAAGCTCGACCTTGAACAGGTTGACGCGACGCTGGTTTCGTAGGTATAATAAAATAAGCGGTTATTGCAAAGAACTCCCTCAGTCACGGCTTCGCCGTGCCAGCTCCCTCTCGGAGGGAGCCTCGGCGTAATGGTAAGCTGCAAAAGCTCCCCCTTTGGGGGAGCTGGCAACGCCGTAAGGCGTTGACTGAGAGGGCAAGGATGCGAACAAGTAAAAAGAAAGGCCATACACGACATGGGACTTTTTGGATTTGGTAAAAAAGAAAAAGACAAGATGAAGGACGGCCTCGAAAAGACCCGCACGGGCTTTTGGGGCAACATCCTCAATACGCTGACCGGCAGCAAGATCGACGACGACCTCTACGATGAACTGGAAGAGCAGCTCATTCTGGCGGACGTGGGCGGCGAAGTGGCCGTCAAACTGGTGGACAAGCTGCGGGACCGCGTGAAGGAGAAGGGCCTGAAGACCGGCGAAGAAGCGGCCGACCAGCTGCGGGAGCTGATCGCCGATGAGATGCGCCCCGAAGCCGAGATGGAGCTGGACGGCCACCCCGCCGTCATCCTCGTCATCGGCGTCAACGGCGTGGGCAAGACCACCAGCATCGCGAAGCTGGCCGATCACTACACCCGGCAGGGCCGCCGCGTCATGCTGGCAGCGGGCGATACCTTCCGCGCCGCCGCCAGCGAGCAGCTGGAGATCTGGGCCGACCGGGCAGGTGTGCCGCTGGTCAAGGCCGGAGAGGGCGCAGACCCTGCCGCTGTCATCTTCGACACGGTCAAGTCTGCCACGGCTCGCGGCTACGATATGGTCATCGCCGACACGGCGGGCCGCCTCCACAACAAGGCGAACCTGATGGGCGAGCTGGCCAAGATCAGCCGCAGCGTCAAAAAGGCGTCCCCGGAGGCAAGTTTGGAGACGCTGCTGGTGCTGGACGCCATCACGGGCCAGAACGCCATCAGTCAGGCCAAGGAGTTCTGCAAGGCAGCCAATGCCACCGGCATCATCCTGACCAAGCTCGACGGCACCGCCAAGGGCGGCTGCGTCGTGGCGGTCAAGCAGCGGCTGGGGCTGCCGGTGCGGTTCATCGGCGTGGGTGAGGGCATCGACGACCTGATCCCCTTCACCCCGGAGGGCTTTGTGGAAGAGCTGATCCCCCGCACGGGATGGAAGCACTAAGGAGAACATTATGAAAATCTGCGCAGCCACCGGCAACGCCGGAAAGCTCCGCGAGCTGCGGCGCATCCTTGAGGCACAGGGCCACGAGGTCGTCAGCCAGAAGGAGCTTGGCATCACCATCGAGCCGGACGAGACCGGCACCACCTTTGAAGAAAATGCCCTCATCAAGGCCGAGACCATCTGCAAGGCCAGCGGGCTGCCCACCATCGCCGACGATTCCGGCCTGTGCGTGGACGCGCTGGACGGTGCCCCCGGCGTCTACAGTGCCCGCTACTGCGGCCACCACGGCGACGACGAGGCCAACAACGACAAACTCTTGGAGAAGATGAAGGACGTCCCGGCGGGGCAGCGCGGCGCGAAGTTCGTGGCGGCGGTCTGCTTCATCCTGCCGGAAGGCCGGCATCTGACCTGTGTGGGCGAGTGCCCCGGCCGCGTCGCCTTTGAGCGGCTGGCGGGAGACTACGGCTTTGGCTACGACCCGCTGTTCATCCCCGACGAATGCGGCGTGGGCAAGACAGGCAAGCGCCCCAACACCGAGGGCCGCAGCTACGCCCAGCTGACCCCCGACGAAAAGGACGCCATCAGCCACCGTGGGAACGCGCTGGCCGAGATGGAGAAGAAGTTACCGGATTTTTTGAAATAAAAGGAGAAACAACTATGCTGACGAGCAAACAGCGCGCGATCCTGCGCGGCAAGGCAAACACCATGGACCCCGTTTTTCAGGTGGGCAAGGGGGAGATCGACGAGACCATGATCCAAGGCGTGAAGGACTGCCTCGACGCCCGCGAACTCATCAAGGTCAAGGTGCTGGACAACAGCATGTACAACGCCCGCGAGGCCTCGGTGCTGCTGGCAGAGGCCACCGGTGCCGACTGCGTGCAGGTCATCGGCTCCAAGTTCGTGCTCTACCTCCAGAAGAAAAAGGACAGCGCCTACGCTGATCTGCTGAAGTGAGGATCCTTCTGTACGGCGGCAGCTTCGACCCGCCCCACAACGGCCACATGAACAATCTGCGGGCTGCTGCGGCGCGGGTGAAGCCGGACAAAGTCGTGGTCATGCCCGCCGGGGTCTCGCCCTTCAAGCGGGGCACCTGCGCTTCCGGTGCGCTCCGCATCGAGATGTGCCGCTGCTTTTCCGCGCTGGCGGAAGAACAGGCCGTCCCGGCGCTGGAAGTCAGCGGCTGGGAGGTGGAACAGGCCGAACGCGGCCAGCGGAACTACACCGTTCTCACGCTGGAAATGCTGGCGGCGGAGTATCCGGGCGCGGCGCTGTATCTGGCCATCGGCAGCGATATGCTGCTGACCTTTGACGGCTGGCACCGCTGGCAGGATATTTTGAAGCTGGCTCATCTGGTCGTCACGAGCCGGAACATCGGGGACGACCCGGTGCTGCACGAAAAGGCAAAGCGGCTGGACGCCGCCGGGGCGCGCATCCTGTTCGCGCCCGTGGAAGCGCTGCCCATGGCCAGCCGCGACCTTCGCGCCCGCCTTGCCGCCGGGGACCGATGCGAAAACGAACTCCCGCCCCTTGTCCGCCGTGTCATCCAGCGCGAGGGGCTGTACCGGGAAAACAAAGGAGACAACAACCATGAACCAGAAACAGGCAAAGGAGCTTGTGCGCAGCCGCTTGAGTGACAAGCGCTACGAGCACACCCTGAACGTGAGAAAAATGGCCGTCAAGCTGGCCAAGCGCCACGACGCCGACGAGGACAGGGCCGCGCTGGCTGCCCTGCTGCACGACGCTGCAAAAGAGATCTCCAAGGACGAGATGCGGGCCATCATGAAGGCTCACCCGGAGTACGCCGAGGGCGGGGAAGAGCGCCCCACCCCGGTGTGGCACGGCATCTGCGCCGCCATCCTCGCCCGCACCGAGTGGGGGGTGGAGGATGAAGCCGTCCTCTCCGCCATCGCGTGCCACACGGCGGGCAAGCCGGGCATGAGCAAGCTGGACAAGATCCTCTATCTGGCCGATATGTCCAGCGCCGAGCGGGACTGGCCGGGCGTGAACAAGCTGCGCAAGCTGGAGCGGAAGGACCTCGACGCTGCCATGCTGATGGCCCTGAAGCAGACGAACGATTTCGTCCTCTCGCAGGACAAGCCGCTGGACCCCATGTCGAAGGCAGCCTACGACGACATTCAGGCGCAGGTGGAGGCCCGCGCCGCAAAGCCTTAAAATTCGTCCTGCCGATCGGAAATGAAAACCGATTGCAGATTGTGGGGAAGGATGCTATACTAAAGGGTATCATGGATGTAAACCGACCCCGAATGAAAAAGCTGGAGGAAATCTAGGAATGAGTCAAGCCCCGCGCCGCATCAACACCCAACGCTCCCTGAACCGGCCTACCGAACAGCGGCCGACCGAGGCCCCGCTGAAGGGGCAGCCGGATTTCTTCCAAGAAGAACCGTCTGTGCCTCATGTGGAGCAGCGCACCCGCCCGGCGGCTCCGGCCGGCCACGGCGGGAACGGCGGCAATGGAACCCCGCCCCGCGGCGGTGCCCACGCGGCCCCCAGTGAGCCGCCCCGCCGCCGCAGTAAGGCCAAAAAGAAAAAGAAGACCCCCATGTGGCTCCCGCTGGCCGTGACACTGGCGGTGGTGGCCGTGATCTCAGGCGTGGTGATCTACGCGGCCAGCATGGTGAACAAGGTGGAGGAGAACATCAAACCGGAGGAAAATGCTGCCTCGCTGGTGGAAGAGATCCAGACCCTTGAGGAATACAAGGGCGATGTGGTGAACATCCTCGTCTGCGGCATCGACTACGAAGAGGGCCGCGCCTACTCCTCGGACGGCACCAACGACGGCATGACAGATATGATCCTCTACTGCCAGTTCGACATCAAGGGCGGCGCACTGCGGATGCTGCAGATCCCCCGCAACAGCCTTGTGGCCACCAAGGGCCGGAAGGTGAATCTCTCCAACGGCAAGACCTACGCGGTCTCGAACTACCAGATCAACTCGGTGGCCCTGTCCAACGACGGCAACATCGCCGCACTGGCGGAGGTCATCTACGACCAGTACAAGCTGCCCATCGACTACTATGTGACCATCGACATGCAGGCGCTGGTGGAAATGGTGGATAACTTTGGCGGCATCGAGGTCTATATCCCCCACGATATGTCCTTTGCGGGCAGCGCGCTGAAGCAGGGCTACCGCAACTTGGACGGCTCTTCGGCCGAGTTCTTCGTCCGCTGCCGCCACGGCGAGGGCTATTCCAACTCCGACATCGACCGCCTGAACATGCAGCGCTACTTCTACGCGGGCCTGTTCAAACGGGTGCGCAGCATGGGCATTACCGATGTGCTGAGCCAGTTGGATCTGGTCTTCAGCAACTATATCCACACCGACATGGACCTGACCACCATCGCCAAGATGCTGGTCTCCTTCACCCGCATCGACAGCGCCAACATCATGCTGGCACAGACGCCGGTGTTCATGGGCGTGCCCAATGTCGGCAAGACCGACAGCTTTGACGGCTACTCCTGCGTGGTGCCGGACGCCGGTTCCATCGCAGAGCTGCTCAACACGTATTTCCGCAATTATACCGGCCCCGTCAGCGCCGAGGAACTGAACCTTGTGACGAGCGATTGGCCCCACGGCACGGCATCCACCAGCGCCAACGTCCAGTTCGTCGGCCAGCTCGATAAGGAGTCGGACGACGCCATCCTCAGCGGCGACACCGACGTTGCAGGGGCCACCACCACCGACGGACAGGCCGCCGGCCAGTAACCCAACAAAGATAGGAGAATTTCAGATGGAGAACAACATCGACAGCAAGGCGCTTGCCATTGAGATCGCGAAGATCCTTGATAAGAAAAAAGCACAGGACGTCCGGGTGCTCAAGGTCGAGAGCCTGACCGTCCTGACCGATTACTTCGTCATCGCCTCCGGCGCCTCCACCACGCAGGTGGGTTCGCTGGCCGACGAGGTGGAGTTCGAGCTTTCCCAGAAGGGCATCGAGCCTTTGAGCACCGAGGGCTTCGACTCGAAGAACTGGGTCCTGCTGGACTACTCGAACGTCATCGTGCATGTGTTCGTGCCCAACACCCGCACCTACTACGATCTGGAGCACCTGTGGGCCGACGGCGAGCCCATCGACATCTCGGAGTATCTGACGCCGGATAATAGTCTGTAAGGTTAGAGGTGCTGTGCGTCCGCCCTTGCGGGGGCGGCGCGCGGCGTTTGACATAAGAAAAGTCTGGAGCTGAAAACAATGAAGTATGATTACAAGGCCGTTGAGGCCAAGTGGCAGAAGGTGTGGGAGGACGAGAAGACCTTCCATGCCGAGATCGACCACAAAAAGCCCAAGTTCTATGCCCTCGTGGAGTTCCCGTATCCTTCGGGCGCGGGTCTGCACGTGGGTCACCCCCGCAGCTATACCGCGCTGGACGTGGTGAGCCGCAAGCGCCGTCAGAACGGCTACAACGTGCTCTACCCGATGGGCTGGGATGCCTTCGGTCTGCCCACCGAGAACTTCGCCATGAAGAACCACATCCACCCGGCCATCGTCACCAAGAGCAACGTGGATCATTTCCGCAGCCAGCTCAAGGCGCTGGGCTTCTCCTTTGACTGGGATCGTGAGATCAACACCACCGACCCCGAGTACTACAAGTGGACCCAGTGGATCTTCCTGCAGCTGTACAAGCACGGTCTGGCTTATAAAAAGGCTACCACCGTCAACTACTGCACCGGCTGCAAGGTCGTTCTGGCCAACGAGGAAGTTGTAAACGGCGTGTGCGAGCGCTGCGGCAGCCCCGTTGTGCAGCGCGTGAAGAGCCAGTGGATGCTGAAGATCACCGCTTACGCGGACCGCCTGATCGATGACCTGGACCAGGTGGATTACATCGACCGTGTCAAGACCCAGCAGCGCAACTGGATCGGCCGCAGCCATGGCGCTGAGGTCAACTTTGAAACCTCTGCCGGTGATACCCTGACCGTTTATACCACCCGCGCGGATACCTTGTTCGGCGTTACCTACATGGTCATCTCCCCGGAGCATGCCTACATCAAAAAGTGGATCGATGCCGGGCTGATCAAGAACGTGGATGCCGTAAAGGCATACCAGGATGAAGCCGCCCGCAAGAGCGACTTTGAGCGTACCGAGCTGAACAAGGAAAAGACCGGCGTTAAGATCGAGGGTGTGACCGCCATCGACCCCGTCAACGGCGCAGAGGTGCCCATCTTTATCTCTGACTATGTTCTGGCAACTTACGGCACCGGTGCTATCATGGCCGTGCCTGCCCACGACAGCCGCGACTGGGAGTTCGCCAAG
>OMCS01001011.1_pt1 | contig 13419 bp, 13 predicted proteins | sample 1674241 | NCBI WGS metagenome assembly OMCS01 (sample SAMEA103958153, study PRJEB25191) | human gut metagenome
CGAGAACGTCGAGCGTTTTTTCCATTTTGCGCTGGAATTCCTTGAGATCTGCCATATTAAAGTTCCTCCTTTACAATCGTGCCGATCGGCTCGCCCATCACGACGCGCAGGATGTTCTGCGGGTCCTTGAGCGCGAAGACCTGAACGGGAATATGATTATCCATGGAAAGCGATGTGGCCGTGGTGTCCATGACGGCCAGATGACGTGCGAGCACCTCGTCATAGGTGATGGCGTCGTATTTGACGGCGGTGGGATCCTTGGCCGGGTCGGCGGAGTAGACGCCGTCGATGTTCTTGGCCAGCAGGATGGCGTCGGCGCCTATCTCCGCCGCGCGCAGGACTGCGCCGGTGTCGGTCGAGAAGAAGGGGTTGCCGGTGCCGCAGCCAAAGATGACGACGCGGCCCTTCTCCAGATGCCGGATGGCCTTGGAGCGGATGTAGGGCTCAGCGATCTGGTTCATGGCGATGGCCGTCTGTACCCGGACCTCCACGCCGCGCTGCTCGAGGCAGTCAGCCACGGCCAGCGCGTTGATGACGGTCGCGAGCATGCCCATATGGTCCGCGCGCGTGCGCTCCATCTTGCCGCCGCCGTCTTTGACGCCGCGCCAGAAGTTGCCGCCGCCGACCACGACGCCGACCTGCACGCCGGCCTCGACGCACTGCTTGATCACGTCGCACACGCCGCCGATGACCGCGAAATCCAGCCCCCGGTGCGCGTCGCCCGCCAGCGCCTCTCCGCTGATCTTGAGTAACACTCGTTTATATTTCGGTTCACGCATGGTAGAAACTCTCCTTTTCAATTCCCATCTATTTTATAATATAATGGGCGACTTGAAAAGAGGAAAATACAAATTTCCCGGATTGTTTTCACTTTTTTCACATTCTGGAAGCCTCATGGCATTTTTGCATTGCGTTATCCGGGAAAATCGGATATAATGTATAAATTACAGGACATTTCATCCGGGAGGATCTAAGCATGGAAGAAGAAAGAAAGCCGTTGGAAAACAGAAATTTCATCGACGCCTTTATTGAAGAGGATCTGGCCCCCGGCGGCCGGTTCGAGGGTAAGCGCGTGCACACCCGGTTTCCGCCGGAGCCGAACGGGTATCTGCACATCGGCCACTGCAAGGCGCTGACGATCGATTTTGGCACGGCCGAAAAATTCGGCGGCCTGTGCAACCTGCGCATGGACGATACCAACCCGACGAAGGAAGACACCGAATACGTCGACGCCATCCAGGCCGATATCCACTGGCTGGGCTTCGACTGGGGCGACCGGTTCTTCTACGGCTCGGATTATTTTGAAAAGGACTATGAATTTGCCGTCGAGCTCATCAAAAAAGGCCTGGCCTACGTCTGCGACCTGACTGCCGAGCAGTTCAAGGAGTGCCGCGGCGACATCGGCAAGCCCGCCGTGAGCCCGTACCGCGACCGCCCGGTCGAGGAGAATCTCGATCTGTTCGAGCGCATGAAGAACGGCGAGTTCCCCGAGGGCAGCCGCACGCTGCGCGCGAAGATCGACCTGGCCTCCGGCAACTTCAACATGCGCGACCCCGTCATCTACCGCATCCGCTACATGCACCATCACCGGCAGGGTGACAAGTGGTGCATCTACCCGATGTACGACTTTGCCCACCCGATCCAGGACGCGCTCGAGGGCATCACGCACTCGCTGTGCTCGCTGGAGTTTGAGGCCCACCGGCCGCTCTACGACTGGGTCGTGAACAACGTCTCCGTCCCGAACCATCCGCGCCAGATCGAGTTTGCCCGCCTCGGCATCGACCACACCGTCATGTCCAAGCGCAAGCTGCGCCAGCTCGTCGAGCAGAACTATGTCTCCGGCTGGGACGATCCGCGCATGCCCACGCTCTGCGGTCTGCGCCGCCGCGGCTATACCAGCCATTCCATCCGCGATTTCTGCGAGCGCATCGGCGTGGCGAAGTCCGCCAACACCGTCGAATACGCCCTGCTCGAGCACTGCCTGCGCGAGGATCTGAACGACACGGCGGAGCGGACGATGGCCGTCCTGCGCCCCGTGAAGCTCGTCATCACGAACTATCCGGAAGACAAGACCGAGACCTTCGAGGTCGAAAACAACCCTGTCCATCCCGAGCAGGGCACGCATCCCGTCACGTTCTCCCGCGAGGTCTGGATCGAGGCCGAGGATTTCCTGCCGGAGCCGATCCCCAAGTACAAGCGCCTGTACCCCAACGGCCCGGAGTGCCGCCTGAAGGGCGCGTATCTCATCACCTGCACCGGCTGCAAGCAGGCTGCCGACGGCAGCATCGAGGAGATCTACGCCACCTATGACCCAGACTCCCGCGGCGGCGATCCCGCCGACGGCCGCAAGGTCAAGGGCGCGACGATCCACTGGGTCGACAGCAGGACCGCCGTGGACGCCGAGGTCCGCCTGTACGGCAACCTCTTCTCCGACGCCCAGCCCGACGGCCCGGACAAGAACTTCCTCGACTGCCTGAACCCCGACTCCCTGCAGGTCCTCACCGGCTGCAAGGTCGAAGCCGCGCTCGTCGAAGAGGCGAAGAAGTATGACGCGGAGGGCGAAGGCCGCACGGCGCATACCGCGCCCGGCTTCCAGTTCATGCGCGTCGGCTACTTCTGCATGGACTCCCGCGACTGCCGCGCCGACCACCTGGTCTTCAACCGCAGCGTCCTGCTCAAAGACAGCTTCAAACCGGGAAAATAAACAAAAAACCGCCCGCGCATCGCGATCAAGCGATGCGCGGGCGTTCTGTGTTACATAGACTCCTGTCTGGCCACATGGGCGCAGATGGCCGCGAAGGTCTTTTCACTCACGTCGTGTTCGACCTTGCAGGCATCCTCCCGCGCAGTCTTTTCGTCGACGCCGATGCGCATGAAAAACTCCGTCAGCGTCTTGTGCCGGGTATAGATCCGGTCCGCGATCTCCATGCCGCTCTCGGTCAGTGTAATCAGCCCGTCACGATCCATGGTGATAAAGCCGTTCTGTTTCAACTGTTTGGTCGCGTAGGTCACGCTGGGTTTCGTAACGCCGAGATGCTCCGCTACGTCAATGGAGCGGATATAGCCGTGCCGCTCCCGCATCATCAGCATGGCTTCCAGATAGTCCTCTGCCGCTCTGTGCACACTCACAGCAAATTGCACCAACCTTTCTTTGAAATTATCTTTTATACTAACACACTTGAACAAAAAAAGCAAGCAAGCATTTTTTTCGGAAAAACCTATTGACAAGCGCGGTTAGTCATGTTAAACTGTGGGCTGGTTAGGGAGGTCTAACCTTTGTTTTTCCCCTTTGGTTAGTGCACCTTAATCCAAATTAGACATCTCAAATCTACACAGACAGGGGGCGCGGGATTTGATGCCGCTTACACTCGCAGCAGCCGGTGAAGAAAACATCATCCGCAAGGTCGGCGGGAATCCGGAAGTCAAAAAGCATCTGGAGGACCTGGGCTTTGTTGCAGGCGATACGGTTACAGTCGTTTCCAGCCTGGCCGGGAACGTCATTGTAAAGGTCAAGGAATCACGCGTGGCCATCAGTGAAGAGATGGCGCGTAAGATCATGATTTAATTTAAGGAGAGAGGAATATGAAAACGCTGAAAGACGCAAAGATCGGCGACACCGTCAAGGTCGTCAAGCTCCACGGCGAAGGACCCGTCAAGCGCCGCATTATGGACATGGGCATCACCAAGGGCACAGAGGTTTTTATCCGCAAGGTAGCCCCTCTTGGAGACCCGATGGAAGTCACGGTCCGCGGCTACGAGCTGAGCCTGCGGAAGGCTGACACCGAAATGATCGAAATTGCATAAAGTATCTGGTCAAAAGGAGCAGAAAGATGGAAAAACAGATCAAAATTGCCCTTGCAGGCAACCCGAACAGCGGTAAAACCACGCTGTTCAATGCGCTGACCGGCTCGAACCAGTTCGTCGGCAACTGGCCCGGCGTCACGGTCGAAAAGAAGGAAGGCAAGCTGAAGAAGCATGACGACGTCGTCATCATGGACCTTCCCGGTATTTATTCTCTGTCCCCCTACACACTCGAAGAGGTCGTCTCCCGGAACTACCTGATCACGGAGCGTCCCGATGCGATTTTGAACATCGTCGACGGCACCAACCTGGAGCGGAACCTCTACCTCACCACGCAGCTGACCGAGCTCGGCATCCCTGTGGTCGTGGCCATCAACATGATGGACGTCGTCAAGAAGAACGGCGACCAGATCAACGTCAAGGAACTCTCCCGCCAGCTGGGCTGCCCGGTCGTTGAGATCTCCGCTCTGAAGGGCACCGGCATCATGGAAGCCGCTGAGGCTGCCGTTTCCGCCGCTGCCGGCCCGCACACCGAGCCGCAGCACACCTTCTCCGGCCCGGTCGAGCACGCCATCGCCCACATCGAAGAGGCTGTCCTGCATGACAAGCCCGCCGCTCAGCAGCGCTGGTACGCCATCAAGATCTTCGAGCGTGACGACAAGGTCCTCGAACAGCTGCAGATCCCCGCTGACGTCATGCAGCACATCGAAACAGACATCAAGGCCGCTGAGACCGAGCTCGACGACGATGCGGAATCCATCATCACCAACGAGCGCTACGTGTACATCGCACAGGTCATCAAGAGCTGCTACAAAAAGAAGAGCGCCGGCAAGCTCTCCGCTTCCGACAAGATCGATAAGATCGTCACCAACCGCTGGCTGGGCCTGCCCATCTTCGCGGCTGTCATGTTCATCGTTTACTGGGTCGCCATGGTCGGCGTCGGCGCACCGGCGACGGACTGGGCGAACGACGGTCTGTTCGGCGACGGCTGGCACCTGTTCGGCATCGGCTCCTCCGCTTACTCCGAAGCTGCTGACACCTACGGCGAAGCTTCCACTATCGTTGACGGCTACGACGCTTACGTCGAAGAAAACGGTGAGCCCACCGACGGCACCTTCACCTACGACGTAGAAGACGAAGAGACCCTCGCAATCTCCGAAGAGACTGCGACTGTAGCTGACTATGAAGACGCCCTTGCGACCCTCGAAGAGATGGGCGACGAGCCCGATCCCGCTGACTACGGCGTCTGGGTCCCCGGCGTTCCCGTTCTTGTCGGCAATGCGCTGGAAGCTGCCGGTGCGGCTGACTGGCTGAGCGGCCTGATCCTTGATGGCATTGTCGCCGGTGTCGGCGCAGTTCTCGGCTTCGTGCCGCAGATGCTCGTTCTGTTCCTCATGCTGGCCTTCCTCGAAGCGTGCGGCTATATGGCCCGTATCGCCTTCGTTCTGGACCGTATCTTCCGGAAATTCGGCCTGTCCGGCAAGTCCTTCATCCCGATGCTTATCGGTACCGGCTGCGGCATTCCGGGCGTTATGGCTTCGCGTACCATAGAAAATGAACGTGACCGCCGTATGACGATCATGACCACCACCTTCATCCCCTGCGGCGCAAAGGTGCCGTTCATCGGCATGATCGCCGGCGCTCTCTTTGGCGGCAGCGCATGGGTCTCCACCTCCGCTTACTTCATCGGCATGGCCGCGATCGTCATCTCCGGCATTATGTTGAAGAAGACCAGGATGTTCTCCGGCGATCCCGCTCCGTTCGTCATGGAACTGCCTGCATACCACTGGCCGACCCTCGGCAACGTCCTGCGCAGCATGTGGGAGCGCGGCTGGTCCTTCATCAAGAAGGCCGGTACGATCATCCTTCTGTCCACCATCTTTGTCTGGTTCACCACCTACTTCGGCTGGGCCGAAGACGGCTTCCGGATGCTCTCTGACGAAGAGATCAACTACTCCATCCTCGCCAAGATCGGCGGCGCGATCGCCTGGATCTTCGCCCCGCTCGGCTGGGGCAACTGGCAGGCAGTCGTTGCTTCCATCACCGGCCTCGTTGCCAAGGAGAACATCGTCGGCACGCTCGGCATCCTCTATGGCGGCGGCGACGGCACGGTCTATCAGAACCTTGCTACCGCGTTCAATGGCATCACCGGCTACTCCTTCCTGGTCTTCAACCTCCTGTGCGCTCCGTGCTTCGCGGCCATCGGCGCCATCAAGCGTGAGATGAACAGCCAGAAGTGGACCTGGTTCGCCATCGGCTATCAGTGCGGCTTCGCCTATGCGATCGCCCTCATGGTCAACCAGTTCGGCGCTCTGTTCACCGGCAACGGCAACGTCCTCGGCGTGATCGTCGGCGTCGTTCTGCTCGCCTTCATCGTCTACATGCTTGTCAAGCCCTATAAGGAGGCTACCAAGCTGACCGCAAAGATCAAGTAATCTTCCGCAATCCATTTCAGGCAAGACCGCAGATCCTGCGGTCTTGCCTCCCCTCCGCAAACGAGCTTATCAAGGAGTGATCTTCATGTTTGCCTGGCTCGCAGAGAATCTTGGCACGATCGTGATCTCGGCAGTTCTGCTGGCGATCGTTGCCGCAATCGTGATCTATCTGATCCGGCAGAAAAAGCAGGGCAAAAGCACCTGCGGCGCTGGCTGCGCGCACTGCGCAAACGCGGGCTGCTGCCATCATCATGAATGAGAGGTCTTTCTTATGTATAAAACCACGCTGAAGATCGACGGCATGATGTGCGGCATGTGCGAATCGCACATCAATGACACCATCCGCAAGGCAGTCCCCGTCAAAAAGGTCTCCTCGTCGCACACCAGGGGCGAAGCGGTCGTCATCACAGACGAGCCGCTGGACGTCGAAGCCGTCAAGGCCGCGGTCCACGCGACCGGCTATGAGGTCCAGAGCGCCGCGAGCGAGCCCTATGAAAAAAAGCGATTCTCCCTTTTCGGGAAATGAGCGCTCCCCCTCCATACCGGAAGCCCCGTCCTGTCCCCATGCCGGCAGGGCGGGGCTTTCTATGCGCGGCCTTACAGACGAAAACCGCCATGGCAGCTGACTGCCATGGCGGTTTTGCATTCTGGAAAGCTCAGAAGGTCGCGACACTCTGCTCGGCGGGTTCGGCGGGCTGGACGTTGACGGCGGTGAGGATGGGACCCACGCCCTTGTAGAGCGAGTGGTACTTGACCTCGACGGTCGCCGTGACCCAGACCCAGCTGCGCGCCGCCAGCCCGGAAGCCCCGGCAAACCGGCACGGCAGGCCCATGAACGTGATATCCGCCTCGCAGCAGGTCATCACAAACCGGCCGGGGGCGAACATGCCGTCCTTTTCCCGGCGCAGCCGCGCCACCTGTCCCTTGAATTTCACGGTCTTGCCGGCGTATTTCTTGGGCTCCTCGGTGATATCGCGGTAGAACAGGGCATAATCCTCGTCCTTGACCTCCACGACCGGGGCGTTCAGGTCGAACGGCAGGGGATCCTCGATGTCGTCATAGTGGGTCGAGCCGTCGGTGTACTCGTAGAGGATCTCGATCCGGCGGTTGACGGCCCGGGCGATCTTGTGGTAGGGCGTGACGTCCGCGCCGGGCGTCATGCGGTTGAGGACCAGCATCTCCGCCCCGGCCAGCTTGTCCACGACGAGCTGGCGCATGTTGGCGTTGTAGCTGAGGAAGGTCGTCGCGTCGGCAAACATGACCTCCTGCGCGATCTTCCAGTGGTCGGGCGTCTTGAGATAGAAATCCGAGGCCAGATGCATGCCGTTGAGCTCAACGACCACGCGCTCGGCGTTGTATTTCTTCTGCAGCCCGGTCAGCATCTCCGGGCTCAGCTCGTCGTAGTCCAGGACCTGCTCATAGACCTCCTTATGCGGGTAAGTGGATACGTCGTATTCCTCCTCGCCCTCCTCAAAGACCAGCAGCAGCGTCCGCTCGCCGGTGTTGAAGCGCTCGTCCTCGAGTGTTTCCTGGATGAATTTCGTCTTGCCGGACTCCAGAAAGCCCGTGAAGACGTACATGGGGATATCGGGCATAGCCATGTCGGATTCTCCTTACTGCTTTTCTACGCCGAAGAGCTTCGCGACAGCTTCCTCATTCAGCTTCGAGCCGATGACGCAGATGCGGCCGGTGACCATTGCGCCGCCGTCACGGATATCGGGCTCGCCGGGCACGTAGTCGAAGTGGATCCACTTCTCACCCTCGGCGTTGGCCACATAGCCCTTGGCCCGCAGGATGATGCCGTAGGTCTCCGCATCCTCCAGCGCCTGCAGGATGTGCTCGATCTCAGCCTTGGTGAACTTCCTGTGCGTCTCCTCGCCCCAGCTGATGAAGACCTCGTCGGCGTCATGGCCGTGGTGATGGTGATGATGGTGGTGATGCTCGTGTTCGTCCTCGTCGTCATCGTCATGGTGATGGTGGCAGCTGCAGTCCGGATCGTCGCACTCGTCCTCGTCGTCATGATTGTGGTGATGATGATGGTGCTCGTGCTCATCCTCGTCATCATCGTCGTGATGATGGTGGTGGCAGCTGCACTCCGGATCGTCGCATTCCTCGTCGTCATCGTCATCATGGTCATGATGATGGTGATGCGCTTCCTCCTCGAGCTTCGCAAGCTCGACGGCGATGGTGCTGCGCTGCTCCATGGCCTCCATCAGCTGCTCGCCGGTGAGCTCCGGCCACGGCGTCGTGACGATCACGGCGTCCTTGTTGTGCTCGCGGATCATGGCGACGCACTGGTCGAGCTTTTCTTCCTTCATGCCGTCAGTGCGGCTGAGGATGATGGTGTTGGCCGTCTCGATCTGGTTGTTGTAGAACTCGCCGAAGTTCTTCATATACATCTTGCACTTCGTCGCATCCGCCACGGTCACAAAGTTGCCCAGCTGCACGTCGTCCGACGTGACCTTGCGCACGGCGCCGATGACGTCCGACAGCTTGCCGACGCCCGACGGCTCGATCAGGATGCGGTCCGGCGCATATTCAGCGATGACCTTTTTGAGCGCGCGGCCGAAATCGCCGACCAGCGAGCAGCAGATGCAGCCGGAGTTCATCTCCGTGATCTGGATCCCGGCCTCCTGCAGAAAGCCGCCGTCGATGCCGATCTCGCCGAATTCATTCTCGATCAGCACCAGCTTCTGGCCGTGGTAGGCTTCCTTGATCATTTTCTTGATGAGCGTCGTCTTGCCGGCGCCGAGAAAACCGGAATAAATATCAATTTTTGTCATGCAAAAACACCTTCCAGTAAACAATTTTCGTTCCAATAGTATAGCACTTTCCTACGGGAACATCAAGGTTTCTTCATGAAATATTCACAGTTTCCGCCAAAAGGAATTGACAAACCGGGATCGATATGATAATATAATTCTCGGCTTTGGAGGCCGACATTCGGAGAGATGTCCGAGCGGTTTAAGGAGCTGGTCTTGAAAACCAGTGACACAGCAATGTGCCGTGGGTTCGAATCCCACTCTCTCCGCCATGTTCTTTCCTTCATACCGGCCTGACCGACCTGCGGAAGTACCCAAGTGGCCGAAGGGGCTCCCCTGCTAAGGGAGTAGGCGTCTAAAAAGCGCGCGAGAGTTCAAATCTCTCCTTCCGCGCCAGAAGCGGCGATGCGTTGCATCGCCGCTTTTGCTTTTATAAAAACGACCGTCCCGGCTCCGAGGGGAGCCGGGACGAGTTTTTTATTTTTTCTCCGGGATGAGGAAGATGAACACCAGGGAGCTGATGAGCAGGAGGTAGGGGTAGAACAGGCAGGGGATGATCTCGAAGGCGGTCAGGGTCTCGCCGAGCTCTGCGCAGGCGGAGATGGCCAGCAGCATCTGCGCGCCGTAGGGGATGATGCCCTGGAAGATGCACGAGAAGGTATCGAGCAGCGACGCGCTCTTTCTGCCGGAGATGCCGTATTCCTCGCTCATCTGCTTTGCGATGGGGCCGGCCATGACGATGGCGACGGTATTGTTGGCCGTGGCGATGTCCATCGCGCCGACGAGCAGGCCGATGCCGAGCTGGCCGCCCCGCTGCCCGTGGAAAATGCGCTTGATGAAGCCCAGCAGCGCCTCAAACCCGCCGTATTCGCGGATCAGGCCGCACATGGCGGAGACGAGGATCGTGACCATGATCGTCTCAAACATGCCGGACGCGCCGGAGCCCATATTGCCGAGCAGCTCGGTCGGATGCGTCGCACCGGTGGCGAGCATGATGACTGCGCCGGAGAAGATGCCGGTCAGCAGCACGACGAACACGTTGATGCCCGCCACGCCGCCGATGAGCACCAGCAGGTACGGGAGCGTCTGCAGCAGGTGATATTCCGGGATCTCGACCGCGCCGATCTCGCTGCGCAGCGAGAACACGAGGATCAGCGCCAGTGTCACCAGCGCCGCGGGCAGGGCGATGCGGAAATTCGTGCGGAATTTATCCTTCATTTCGCAGCCCTGCGTGTTGCAGGCGGCGATGGTCGTGTCGGAGATGAACGACAGGTTGTCGCCGAACATCGCGCCGCCCATGACCGAGCCGATGCACAGCGGCAGGCTGAAGCCCGACGTCCGCGCCACGGCGACCGCGATGGGCACGATCAGCGTGATGGTGCCGCAGGAGGTGCCCATGGCCGTCGAGACAAAGCACGAGACCACGAACAGGACCGCCACGGCGAACCGCGCCGGGATGTGCGCGAGCATGAAATACGCGACCGACTCGGCGCTGCTGCGGCCGACGACGCCGACGAACACGCCCGCAGCCAGGAAGATGAGGATCATCGTCATGATGTTCTTATCGCCGACGCCTTTGGCCATGACCTCCAGCTTTTCGTCGAACGACAGCGCCCGGTTCTGCAGGCAGGCGACGAGGATCGCGGCCAGGAAGGCCACGACGATGGGGATATTGTAAAAGCCCATCTTGATCTTCAGCACATATTCAAATACGATGCCGAGCCCCAGGTACAGGACCAGGAACACGCCGATGGGCAGCAGCGCGATCGCGCGCGCGGGTTTCTTCTCCATATGTCTTCTCTCTTTTCATAAAGATCCACCCCGGCCGCGCATGCAGCCGGGGGCGTTCGTGCATAAGCTGTAATATTGTATCGGTTTTCCATTCGGGCGTCAAGCGCGCGGCGGATTATTTGGTGAAAATGCATAAAAATACACAGACGCGGAATATGCCGCGGCCCGTCCATAAAATTAACAGCCTTTTTACATTTCCGCTCTGGTCAGAACGGCGTTTTTCTGCTAAAATAAGAATAATTCTTGAAAAGCAAAAAAGCAAAGGAGTGAGGCTTTGTACCGCAGACAGGAACTACTGGAAAAATTAAAGGAGGCCGCGGCCTCCGTGCTGCCGATCAGCCTGATCGTGCTGGCCATCTGCTTTGTGCTCGTGCCGGTCGATACGGGCCTGATACTTTCCTTCGTCCTGGCGACGGCGCTGCTGATCCTCGGCATGGGCCTGTTTACACTGGGCGCGGAGATGTCCATGAGCAAGATCGGCAATTACATCGGCGCCAAGCTGACCAAATCGCGCAAGCTGTGGCTGATCCTGGTGGTCAGCTTTCTGCTGGGCGTCGCCATCACGGTGGCGGAGCCGGATCTGCAGGTGCTGGCGGCCAACGTGCCGGAGATCGATAAGACCGTCCTGATCCTGACGGTCTCGGTGGGCGTCGGGATCTTCCTGATGCTCTGCATGGTGCGCATTCTGTTCGGCATCTCGCTGCGGCTGCTGCTGATCGTGTTCTACGCGCTGGTGTTCCTCGCGGCGTTTTTGTCTGATCAGGGCATTCTGGCTGTCGCGTTCGATTCCGGCGGCGTGACGACCGGGCCGATGACTGTGCCGTTCATCATGGCGCTGGGCGTCGGCGTGGCCTCGATCCGTTCCGACGAGAACGCGAAGGCGGACTCGTTCGGCCTCGTCGGCCTGTGCTCCATCGGGCCGATCGCGTCGGTTTTGCTGCTGGGCGCGATCTACAAGACGCAGCCCGCGCAGACGCAGAGCGAGGCGGCCGCCGCCATCACCAATACCGTCGCGCTGGGCAGGGACTATCTGCACGCCTTCCCGGAATACATGAAGGAGGTCACGCTCGCGCTGCTGCCGATCGTGGTGTTCTTCCTGGTGTTCCAGTTCGTCTCGCTGCGGCTGCGGAAGCTGCCGTTTTTGCGGGTGATGGTGGGCATTCTGTACACATACGCGGGGCTCGTGCTGTTTCTGACGGGCGTGAACGTCGGCTTCTCGCCGGTGGGCTACGCGCTGGGCGCGGCGCTGACCGAGGGCTGGAAGATCTGGCTGCTCATCCCGCTGGCAATGCTCATGGGCTGGTTCATCATCAATGCGGAGCCTGCCGTCCATATCCTCAATAAGCAGGTCGAGGACCTGAGCGCGGGCGCCATCTCGGCCCGGGCCATGGGTGTGAGCCTGTCGATCGCAGTCTCCGCCGCGGGCGGGCTGGCGATGCTGCGGGTCATCACGGGCGTATCGATCATGGTCTTCCTGGTGCCGGGCTACTTTCTCGCGCTGGCGCTGAGCTTCTTCGTGCCGCGCACGTTCACCGCGATCGCGTTCGACTCCGGCGGCGTGGCCTCCGGCCCGCTGACGGCGACGTTCATGCTGCCGTTTGCCATGGGCGCGTGCGAGGCGCTGGGCGGCAACGTGATGACGGACGCGTTCGGCCTTGTGGCGCTGGTCGCCATGATGCCGCTCATCACCGTGCAGGTCATGGGTGCGATCTACGTCGTCAAATCCCGCCGCGCGGAGAAGGAGCCGGCCCTGCCGGACTTCGGTGAGAGCGAGATCATCGAACTGTGGGAGGCCTGCTGATATGGAACTGTATTACATCATCGCCGTCACCGACGCGGACCGCGGCGAGGTCATGAACGCACTGTTCCGGGAGGCCGGGCTGCCCATGATCCTCAGTATGCCGGGCCGCGGCACGGCAAAAAACGAACATCTGGCCGTCTACGGCCTCGGCGAGACGCCGAAGACCGTCACCTGCGCCGTCGCCGGCGCGCAGCAGGCCGCGCAGCTGACCAGGGCCGCCAAGCGCAGGCTGTTCATCGACATTCCCGGCAACGGGATCCTGCTGACCGTTCCGCTCAAGAGCGTGGCGGGCGGCAAAACGCTCGCCTATCTCACGAACGACTGCAAAACAGGAGGGACGCCGCATATGGAATTCAAACATGAGCTGATCGTTGTCATTCTGAACGAGGGCTATGCCGATTTCGTCATGGACGCGGCGCGGGCCGCGGGCGCGGGCGGCGGCACGGTCCTGCACGCGAAGGGGACCGGGTCCAGACGCGGGGAGAAATTCTTCGGCGTCAGCCTGGCCGACGAGAAGGACATGGTCTACATCATTGCGCATGCGGACGAAAAGGCCGCGATCATGCGCGCTATCCATGAAAACGCAGGCCCCGGCACCAAAGCCGGCGCGATCTGCTTCACCCTCCCCATCTCCTCCGTCGCCGGCCTCCGCGAACGCGAAAAAGACGAGGGCTGACACCCTACAAAGGCTCCCCTTTCAGGGGAGCTGGCTCGGCGCAGCCGAGACTGAGAGGTTGTGTCAAATTTGCGTAGAAAAACCCAAACCGCAAATTTAGTTTGCGGTTTGGAAAGGAAGAAACGGGCTCAGAGGAAAAGAGGCTCCGCGAAC
>OMCS01001015.1_pt1 | contig 13399 bp, 13 predicted proteins | sample 1674241 | NCBI WGS metagenome assembly OMCS01 (sample SAMEA103958153, study PRJEB25191) | human gut metagenome
GTTTCCCCTTCGGGGAGTATGAGCCGCCGCGCACCCCTGTCAAGGCCGCACGATTGCTGGCGCAATCGTGCGCGAGTCGGCCAGTGCGCCCACTGGCCGAGCCTTGACCGTGCTGCTCGTCAGCTCATTGGGTAATCAAGGGGAGAACACCCCAAAAGCCGCTGACAGCGGCTTTTGCCATATTGGGAGCGCGGCGCGTCCAACGCAGTGCCAGCGAGCCCGTCAGCCCGCCCCGCCGTGAGCCATCGGCGGGGCGTTTTTCAAAAATGCGGCTCAATTCGAGACACATTTCTACATCAAACAAAAATTTTGGAGGTTATCTATGAAACACCGCAGATTGATTTCAGCGTTTCTTACTTTTGTTTTGTGCCTCAGCATGATCCCCACGGCATCAGCCGCCCAGCAGAACAGCTACCATGATCCTGCTGAGCATTGGCTCACAGCCAACAACCGTACCAACGAATTGGATGCCAACAGCACCGTTACACGTGAGACCTTCAAATGCGGCGAATGCGGCAAGGCCACATCCTTTGAGGTGTTCCGCGTTCCTGAATATACCCGTGATGGGCAGACTGCCATGAGCCATAATGTCAAATACTCGGATGGCACCATGGTGGATGGCGTCGGCAAGGGTTCTGTGTTGGATGGGACGCCCGGCAAAGACGCCTACTACACTGGGTATCATTATACGAAAGCCGTTTGTGAAACCTGCGGCTCGCTCAACACCAATATGAGCAAGAGCGAATATGGCTATCTGAAGAACGTCTACTGGCTGTATGACTGCGCCGCGGAGTTTACTGAGGATCTGCTGGAGACCGTTACCCATGAATATGTAGACAGCAAGTACCACCGCACTGTCACCAAGGGCGGCACCTACTGCGCATTCTGCTACGGTACCAATCATACGGTCAGCCGCAAGCTGGAGCGCCACAGCATGGTGACGGAAGTCCTGCCCCAGCCGGCAAACGGACGCTTCGCTACGGTAGAGAAATGCAGCCTGTGCGACTACGCCCGCTATGACTACACGGCGGCAAAGGCGGTCATTGCAGACTATTACGGCGTGGTGGACGGCCAGCCCCACACCATCACGGTCAGCGACCTCTCCGAAGCCGGTGTCCGCACCTCTATCCGCTACGGCAACAGTGCGGATAGCTGTACCATGACCTCCGCTCCCAACTACACCGAAGCCGGTCAGTACATGGTCTACTACGAGATCACCTACACCTACAAGGGCAAAGAAATGACCGAGAACGGCGTGGCAAAAGTCTGGCTCCGTGACGAATCCACCAAGGATGACGGCTCTTGTGCCTGCGGCTGCGGCGATCCCAACTGCGGCTGCCAGAACAAGAATTGCAACGGAAATTGCTGTGCCGACAAGGGCTGCGGTGAAAACCACAAGTATATTCTGCTGGACAGCACCAAGGCCGGCTGCACCACCCTCGGCTATGACCGCTACCTCTGTACGGAGTGCGGCAAAATCGAAAAGCGCGACTATGTGGACTCTCTGGGCCACGCATGGCAGGGCATCGTCATCCGTGACGCTACCTGCGAAACCGATGGCAAGCTGCTGGAGCTTTGCTCCCGCTGCGGACAGATGAAGCAGACCGCCACGCCCAAGGGCGAACACAGCTATGAGGTCTATACCGTGGCCGCCACCTGTACCAGCCCCGGTTATACCGTCCGCGAGTGCTCCGTCTGTGGGGATCGTCACATTGAGGACATCACGGCGGCGCTGCCTCACAATTACGAATCCCATGTGATCACCGCCACCTGCGAAAACGGCGGTAAGACCATCCATCGCTGCGACGGCTGCGGCAGCAGCTTCGTGACAGACTACACCGACGCGCTCGGCCATAGCTGGGATGAGGGTACACTCGTCACCAATGCCACCTGCACCGGCGAGGGCGTCATGGAATACCGCTGCACCCGCTGCGGCTATCACCGCATCGAGGGCAACGAGGCGGCAGGTCATGTTCCTGGCAATGATGCCACCTGCACCCAGCCGCAGCTCTGTACCAAGTGTGGCGCGGTGCTGAAAAACGCGCTGGGACACGATTACAAGTCCGAAGTGACCGCACCCACCTGCACGGAGATGGGTTACACCACCAACACCTGCACCCGCTGCGGTGACAGCAACAAGACTGACTACACCGAGCCTACCGGACACAAGCCCGGCGACTGGATCATCGACAAGGAGCCGACTACCGATTCCGAGGGCAGCAAGCACAAGGAATGTACCGTGTGCGGTGAAAAGCTGGAGACACAGCCCGTTGAAAAGATCTACAACAGCGCCACCACGGACAGTAAGGGTGAGGCCATTGTGGGCGGCTACCTTGTGACCGTCACCGATACCGACACCAAAAATCCTGTGGCAAACGCCGCAGTTGCGCTCCACAAGGATAACAGCATCTCCATCCGCCTGCCGAACAGCCGCCTGCTGGACTACGCCGACCAGACCACCGTGACCGTGCAGCTTGTCAAGGACAAGTCCGCTGTGCCGGACATGAGCATCGCTGTCACGGATAAGAATGACAACTACGCCTCCGGCAAGACCGACAAGGCAGGTCAGATCACCGTCCCCACCGGCAGCGGTAAGACCAACGAGGACGGCAAGGTCACTACTGGCTATGAGGACGCGGACGGCGACCGCTGGACGCTGACCGTCAAGGTCATCCGCACGGACACGAAGCGCCCCATCTCCGGCAGTGCAGTGTCCATCGGCAAGACCGGCAATATCACGGTGAAGCTGCCGGACGGCACAGATCTGGACGCCAAGCATCAGGTGACGGTCATCGTGACCGACCACAAGAAGGCTCCCCAGCAGGGCAAAAATGTTGCGGTCAAGGGTGATCTGGGTCAGTCTGCCGCAGGCAAGACCGACAAAAACGGCGAGCTGACCGTCCCCGAAGTGGAGCAGACCGAGCGCCACGGCGTTTACATCGTCGGCTACACGGACGGCACCTTCGGCCCCAGCCGCAGCATGACCCGCAGTGAAGCCGCCGCCATCTTCGCCCGCCTGCTGGCGGAGAAGAACGGCGATACCATTTCCACGGCGGCAAATACCAAATTTGCGGATATTCCCGCCCATGCCTGGTACTCCGGTTATGCCAAATACCTCAATAACAACGGTGTCACCTATGGTAAGAGCAAGACCATCTTTGCCCCCGACGATGCCATTACCCGCGCCGAGTTCACCACGCTGGCCGTCCGCTTCTTTGATGTGTACGGCGATGGCGACGCTGAGATCATGGAGCAGTATAAGGACTTCAACGATGTGAGCGACGGTTATTGGGCCGCCGCGTACATCAAGGCTGCCGCCAAGCATGGCTGGATCAACGGCTATGGCGACGGCTCCTTCCGCGCTGACGATGAGATCAACCGCACTGAGGTCGTCACCATTGTCAACCGCCTGCTGGGCCGCGAAGCGGATGAGGACTACATCGCGGACAATCTCCGCAAGCTCAACACCTTCCCGGATGTGAGCCGCAAGCATTGGGCGTATTACGCCGTCATGGAAGCTGCCAACGCCCACACCGCCGTGCTGGGCGAGAGCGAAAGCTGGAGCAAGTAAATTGTATCCCCCTGCGGGTGGTCTGAGAGCAGACCACCCGCACTTTTTAACTAAACCTAACCATTAAAAAAGGAGCACTGAATATGCTGAAAATCACTGCCATTGGCAATCTGACCCACGATGTGGAACTGAAGATGAACGAGGCCACCGGCAAGCCCTACGCTATCCTGCGCATCGCCTCGGATCGCCGCTATAAGGATAAGGACGGCAACAAGCTCACCGATTTTATCTCCATCAAGGTGCGCGGTCCTCTGGCGGAGCGCTGTGCGGCGTTTGCGTGGAAGGGCTGCAAGCTGGCAGCCACCGGCGATTTCGAGACCATCACCTTCGCGGACGATCCCCAGCGCCAGCCCGGTTTCCTCATCAAAGCCAGCGATGTGGAATTCCTGTCTCCCCGCAAGGCGGAGGACGCGGCACAGGCGGTGGAGGATATGTCCGCCAGTGAGGACGCCGCCTGATGAAAAACACCGGGATCACATACACCAGCGCAGAGCGCAGTCCTGTGATCCTGCCGGAGATGGCCGAACTGCTCCCGCCTTTGAGCGCGGAGCAGTCTGCCGCTCTGGAAGAGGATCTGCTGCGAAACGGCTGTTACTCCCCCATCATCGTCAATGAGGACATGGTGATCGTGGACGGGCATAACCGACAGTCGCTGTGTGAAAAGCATGGTCTGCCCTATACGATGGCGGTATTCTCCTTCGAGGATCTGCTGGAAGCCAAGCAGTGGGCGCTGAATACCCAGAAGGGACGCCGCAATCTGGAAAAGTGGGAGCTGGGCAAGATCGCGCTGAAGCTGAAGCCGGAGATCGAGGCAAAAGCCAGGGCAAACCAAGGGACACGCACAGACCTTTCGGCAACATTGCCGGAAAGTTCCGATACTGTGGACACCCGCAAGGAGCTGGCAGAAGCAGTCGGCCTGGGTGAGCGCACCATGGGCAAGGTCATGCAGATCGATGAGAACGCCCCGGAGGTCATCAAGGAGGCTCTGGATAAGAAGGAACTGTCCATCAACAAGGGTTATGACCTGACCCGGCAGCTTCAGGACCTGCCGGAAGAGCAGCGGGAGCAGGCGGCCGCCGAAGCGCTGGAATACGAAAAAGCGAAAAAAGAACTGAAAAAGCAGGATGCCGAGATCGACCGAAAAGGAAAGATCGCGGCGCTTTTCTGCAAAGCGTATGAAAAAGCCGTCCTGCTGACGCCGTCCGAAGAAAATATCCGCTGCTGGACGGACGGGACGCGGATGACCCCGGAGGAAATGCGGGATACCGTAAAGGAATCCCGCGAGCTGGCGGAGGTGTTCCGGACGATTGCGGATATCATCGAGCAGAAGATCCTGCCCGCGGATTGGAGGTGTGCCGATGCAGAAAGCGAAGAAAACGATGCCCAGCCGGACGGGAATCCCGCCTGACGCGCAGGCGGAGATTTTGCAAAAGCTGTCTGCCGAGACGAAGATCACTTCCTGTGAGATCGCGGAGATCTTGAAAAAGCATGATGTCTGCGGAGATATGGACGCGCTCCAGGACGCCTACCGGAAACGGCTGGGACAGCGTCTCCTGTCCGGCATCCGGGACGAGAACGGCAAGCGGGAAATCCTCTCCACCAGCGGCGGCGAGTATGTCATCGTAGATTGCTGCAATGACCCGCAGAAGCTGAAAGCCATCCAGCGCCGCATTCAGGCGCAGATGAATGGGCTGGATGTGTCTGCCGGGAAGGTGCATGGGCGCGTTCACTTTTTAGAGCGTTTTATGGGCTGGGTAAGAAAGGAGCGGTCAGATGGAGCGGCATGAGGAAATGCTGTCCCCGGAGGAACAGTACGCGCAGCTTGCGCCGACGCTGGACACAGACGGCTTCTCGTTGTATGTCGCCGCGGAAGAAATCACCGGGCTCAAGGTCTATGAAGAATTTCCCTATGAGGATAACCGGGGAATGTTTGAGATGGCAGACGGACACACGCTGCTGCGGTATCTGGAAGCGGCATACTTTGGGACCGTTACCTGGGAGATCGTCCCCGGCACGCCCTATGAGCGGGCGATTCTCGGTGAAGTGGATAAGACCACACCGGAGTATCGCACATTTTATCAAAAGATCTGCGCGGGTGCGGCAGCGCACATCAAAAAACGTATTGGGAAGGAGAGACAGAATGTGAAGGAACCGATCTCAGAGATCAACAAAGAATCCTTCTGGGACCTGATCCATGAGGCAAAAAACGCCTGCGGGCAGGATATGGACGCCATGCTGACCTACCTGAAAGACCGGCTGGTTTCTATGGGCCCCACGCAGGCGCAGAATTTTCACGACATCATCCACGCCTATGAAGATCTCGCGGACAAGTTCGGCTTGTGGGACGCGGCAGGGATCATGAAGGAATACGGCTGCAGCGATGATGGGTTTATCGACTTCCGCGCCTGGCTCATCGCACAGGGGCGCGAGGTCTATTTTGCCGCGCTGGCAGACCCGGACAGCCTTGCAGATGTCGTTCCCTACGGCGATTGCTGCTTTGAGCAGTTGAGCTATGTCGGGGACTATGCCTATGAGCAGCTCACCGGGAAAAGCGCCTATGATCAGACAGATTGGAGCGCATATGAAGCGCTTTTGATGAAGCTGGAACAGGATATCGTCTATAAGGACGGCATCGAGTTTCCCAGAGAGGGCGCGGATCTGAAGAAATATCTGCCCCGGCTCTGTGCGAAGCATCCGGAGTGGGACGGTCAAACACGCTGGAATCCGCAGCTGAAGGAGATCCGGGATCTGATCCATGCCGGAAAGGACTATGACCGGCGCCAGACATCAAATAAGAAGAAACGCAGCCGTGGAGGTGAAGCAAGATGAGCGAGTCCATGATTGTTGGTGTCGACCACGGCTATGCCGCTATGAAAACGGCCCATTTCTCGTTCCCCTCCGGTCTGGTGGCGTATGAGCATGAGCCATATACGCTGAAGGACGTGCTGGAATACGGCGGAAAATTCTATGTGGTGGGCAGCGGGCGTCAGGCGCTTCAGAAGAACAAAACGCAGACAGAGGATTATTACCTCCTCACGCTGGCCGCTATCGCAAAGGAGCTCTCCTTCCGTCATGCGGAGCCTGCAGCAGAGATCCATCTGGCGGCCGGACTGCCCCTCACCAGCTTTGGACGGGAGAAAAATGCATTCCGGGACTATCTGCTCCGGGATGGGAAAACGGTAAATTTCCGCTATGAGGGACAGGAATACTCCACCGCCATCCGCAAGGTGACCCTGTTCCCGCAGGGCTATGCCGCAGTCTTGACCCAGAGCATCCTGCTGGATGAGCCTTCTGTGATCGTGGCGGATATCGGTGGATGGACCGTGGATCTGATGCGCCTGGACAACCGTATTCCCAATGCATCGACCTGCCGCAGTCTGGAACTCGGTATGATCCGCTGTCTGGATGAGATCGGCGAGCAGATCCGCCGCGCACTGGGCCTGTCTATGACGGCGGCACAGATGGAAAGCGTGCTGCGCGGCGATGCTGTCCATATCAACGAGGATGCCAGAAAAATTATTGACCGGCAGGCAGACGCCTATGTCCATCGCCTGCTCTCCGCCATTACGGAGAGCGGACTGGATACCCGTGCCATGCCTGCTGTTTTTCTGGGCGGTGGCGCGGCGCTGCTGAAGCGGAATGTATCCGCTGCGGACGGCCTTTGCCGTCCAGTCATCCTTGACGATGTGTCCCTCAACGCCAAAGGCTATGAGCGGCTGGCAGAGCGGCTCACAAAGAACGATGAGCAGTAACAAAAAGCGGATCAATCTGTCCTTTTCCATGTCCTCACCCATACAGCGCAGGGCGTGGAAGAAGCTGACGGAGATCCCCGCAGGACAGCGCACCGCCGCGGTCTGCCGCATGGTCTGTGAGTATAAAGGGCAGCAGGAATTGCTGGATGCCGTTCGCCAGACCATCCGGCAGGAACTGCGGGGAGTGCAGCTTACCAAAGAAGAAGCGCAGGATAGCGGCAGCGCCGGGGATGTAGATGAAAGCGTCCTCGGCTTTTTGCTTGCCCTGCAGGAAGGAGATGATACGACCTGATCCGATACTTTGATATGTTTGCCGGCATTGGCGGTTTCCGCTCCGGGCTGATCCGCGCGGGCGGTTTCCGGTGTGTTGGACACTGTGAGATCGATAAATACGCCAATGCCAGCTATACGGCCATTTATGAGCCGGGAAAGGAGGAACGATATTATCCAGATGCCACAAAAATCGACCCCGCAGACCTGCCGGACTTTGACCTTCTGTGCGGAGGATTCCCTTGTCAGACATTTTCAATCGCTGGCAGAAGAAAGGGCTTTGACGACACCCGCGGCACTCTCTTCTTTGAAATTGCCCGATTGGCTCAATCCAAACGACCTTCGTATCTTCTGCTCGAAAACGTTCCGGGACTGCTGTCGCATGACAAAGGCCGGACGTTTTCTGTCATCCTCGCCACGCTTAATGACCTGGGGTACCGCGTGGAATGGATGGTGCTTAACAGCAAACATTTTGGAGTCCCGCAATCCAGAAGGCGGCTGTTCCTTATCTGCTATCTTGATCCCCGATGCGCCGGAAAAATATTTCCTGTCTTCGGCACAGGTGGAAAAGCTCTTATACAAGTCCTCGGAGGCTCGCAAGGCTCCCGTGTCTACGACGCAGACGGAATAGCCTGCACGCAGACTGCCGGCGCTGGAGGTGTGGGCGGCAAAACAGGATTGTATATCATTCCGCAGGACAGACCCTTTGTGGATCTATGTGCCGGGGAGGCGAGACAAACGGAGGCCGCCCGCTGCCTCACTGCCCGTTATGGTCAGACAACGCTGTCTAATCATAGAGCAGAACGTTCCGGCGTTCTGCTCATCAAGGAAGCCACGAAAAAAGGCTATAAAGAGGCGAATCCCGGTGACAGCGTCGATCTCGGCTTTTCCGGGAGCAATACCCGCCGTGGTCGTGTGGGACAGGATATCGCCCATACATTGGAGACGAGCTGCATCCAGGGCATCGTGGAACGTGGCGGACGCATCCGGCGTCTGATGCCGCGGGAGTGTCTGCGGCTGCAGGGCTTCGATGAGTGGCAGATCGACCGCATCCTCGCCATCCAGTCTGATGCACAGGCGTATAAGCAGGCAGGCAACAGCGTCACCGCCAATGTCATTGAAGCCATCGGGCGCCGTATCCGGGAGGTGGATGCGGAACTGAAAGCCGGTGCTGCCGCATGATTGGGCTGAAGGACCAGTGCTTCGGCGTGGAAGTTGAAATGACCGGCATCACCCGTGAGCAGGCGGCAACAGCGCTGGCCGCGTATTTTGCAACGGACGCCCGCTATGTGGGCGGCGCTTACGATAAATGGTGTGTGACGGATCGGGACGGCAAAGAGTGGACGGTCATGAGTGACTCCAGCATCCACGGGGAGCAGAAGATCGGCAGCGGCTATCGTGCAACGGGTGACTACAGATACCGCGTGGAGATGGTAACGCCAAAGCTCACCTATGCGGAACTGCCCAAGCTGCAGGAGTGTGTCCGGCAGGTACGCCACGCAGGAGCCAAGGCCAACAGCTCCTGCGGCATCCATGTCCATGTGGACGCAGCCAATCATAACCGGCAGAGTCTGAAAAACCTCATCGGCATCATGTACTCCAAGGAGGATATCCTGTTCAAAGCGCTGCAGGTCAATGAAAGCCGGGCGTCCCGCTGGTGTCAGAAGGTGCGGGAACCCATGCTGAAGCAGGCACGCAGGCTCTCGTCGGATGAGACAAGGGATCTGACGCAGCTGGAGAATATCTGGTATGAGGGAGATAACGGCAGCGCAGACCATTATAACTGGACCCGCTATTACGCACTGAATCTGCATTCGGTCTTTTACCGGGGGACGGTGGAATGGCGCTGTTTCAATTCCACACTCCATGCGGGAAAAGTTGCCGCCTATGTGAATCTGTGCCTTGCCATCTCCGCCCAGGCTATCGCCCAGCGCAGCACGGTCATGCGCAAGACCCACAGTGACAATGAACTGTTCACCTTCCGGGTCTGGTTGGTGCGGCTGGGACTCAACGGCGAGGAATTCAAGCATACCCGTGACCACCTGTTGGCAAATCTGGACGGTGATCGGGCGTGGCGTTTCGATAAGGACAGCTATACAGTCAATCAAAAGAAGAAAAAATCCAGAGAAATGGAGAGGTGAAGCCTTTGAAGATTCAAATTGAAGATACCGTGTACGAAGGGACCGCAGCCGGGATCATGGAACAGCTTCGGGATCTCAGCTTTGATCCCACAGAGTTCCCGGATGTGGAGACCTACATCTGGTTTGTACAGAACAATGTCATCCGCACCACGGGAATGGACTGTCCGCTGCCGGATGGCGATGCGGAGACACAGGCGGCAGCCCTGCTCCGTCATCTGGAACGCTTTGGCGCTCTGACGATGCTGGAGGTGTGACGTGGAGGAAAACCTGTATTTTGCCTACGGCAGCAACCTTGATCTGGAGCAGATGGCGCAGCGCTGTCCGGATGCCGAGATCGTGAGGCCGGTCAGGCTGGAAAACTACGAACTGCGGTTCCGCGGCAGCGGCTTCGCTACGGTGGCGCCCCGGAAAGGCAGCGTTGTCTACGGACTGGTGTGGAAGATCACGCCAAACTGTGAACAGTCTCTGGATCGGTATGAGGGGTATCCCCGCCACTACACGAAAGAAACCGTGACTGTTAAAGACGCGGCTGGCGCTGAGCTCCCAGTCATGGTCTATATCATGGCAGAGCCGTATTGCCGCCAGCCTGCACTGCCGTCCCCGTATTATTACCGCGTGATCCAGCGAGGCTTTGAAGCCAACGGCCTGCCGGTGGAGTCATTACAGGCTGCGTGGAGCAGGACCATTGACGAGGTGTGGAGCGGCAGGATCGACAAGCCAAAGCGAGCGCCTGAGCGAAACAGAGGGCCGGAGCGGTAACTCAGAGCAGCGCCGGCGCCTGTGCAAGAAAGAAGATCACCAGAATAGAGATCACAAAGGCCAAGATCCCAACGAGCAGGAAAACCTTTTTGCCGGGGCGGATTTTTGCCGCCTTGCCGATCAGCGCGGCCGCGGCGACGCATACCGCAGAAACCAGTAAAGCGATGCCAAGCATCTTCCACAACCATGAAAGCTCCAAAAACCATATCATCACAGCCTCCTCCTCATATTTTTGTTCGTAAGCACAGTGTATCACAGGCGCGGTATCCGCGCAACAGACAGTCGGAGTGAAAAAAGAGGTGTTCATTTTCCACGGTCTGTGTTACAATAACCCCTGTTTGTGAAAGAGGGGCGGATATGTTTTACACGATGGAGGAAGCCGCTGTCCTCGGCGGTTTTCTGGAACTGTATCTGGAACGGGACAGCGTGGACCCGGCCGTGCGGGAACGGCACCGGAAATTCCGGCAGGGACTGATGCGCGGCGCTCTGGAACGGGCCGATTATGAATGGGCGGCTGCGGCGCTGGGATTCCTGCGTCCACAATGGTGGCCGGAGCATGAAGATCATCGGGCGTTGGAGAATGCCCTGCTGAAGACCCGGACGCTGGCATCCAAAAAAGAATAAGAATCACCATTTGCGGCAACGGCAGAGGAATCTGTCGCTGCCGCTTTTCTTTTGAAGAAGGAGGAACCCATATCAGCACAGAAAAAATGAAAGTCCTTGTGGTGCGCCCCATGGAAATGCCTGAAGTGCAGGAGATCGACCACACTCTTTCTGCCATGCAGGAACTGGTAGGCGGCACCATTCAGGCAGTCTACCCCTTCGATGACCCAGTGGCGCTCATCGCAAATGACGAGGGCAAGCTGCTGGGCCTGCCGTGGAACCGCGCCCTGACCGATGATCACGGTGTGCCGTATGACATTGTCTGCGGCACATTTTTTGTTGCCGGTCTTAAAGAGGATGATTTTGCCTCGCTGACGGAGCAGCAGATCGAAAAGTACAAGGACAAATACAGCAACGAAATGATCCTCTCTGTTCCGAAACAGCCGGAGGCACATAAGAAACCGATGAAAAAGGAGAAACATGAATATGAAAGATAACTGCATTTTGACTGCTGAGTCAGTCACCGAGGGACATCCCGACAAGCTCTGCGACACCATCGCGGACGCGGTGGTAGATGCCTGTCTTACGCAGGACGCCGCTGCCCGCGTTGCCTGCGAGGTCATGGCCACAGCCGGAAAGATCATCGCCGCAGGCGAGATCACGGCAGCGAAGATTCCGGATATCCCTGCCATTATTTGCAGAACGGTGCGGGAAGCCGGATACGGCGGCAGCGACTATGAGGTGGAGGTCATCACCCATGAGCAGAGTCCCGACATTGCGGAAGCTGTGTGCGGCGGCACGGAGACCGGCGCAGGAGATCAGGGAATCCTGTACGGCTTTGCCTGCGATGAAACAAAGGAGCTGCTGCCTCTGCCTGTGGTGCTGGCCCATCGACTGACCCGCCTGTTGACCGATACCCGCAGGCAGGGCATCATCCCCGGCCTGCGTCCGGACGGCAAGGCGCAGGTGTCTGTGGAATACCGCTCTGGAGTCCCGTGCCGCGTTGCCGCAGTGGTGGTATCCTGCCAGCATGAGGAGGAACTGCCCCTGCCGGAACTGCGCCGGGACATCCTGCGCCATGTGATCCGACCCGCCATGCAGGAACTTCCGCTGGACGAGCATACCGAAGTGCTGGTCAATCCCTCCGGTCGATTTGTCCAGGGCGGTTTTGAAGCGGACACCGGACTCACCGGACGCAAGCTGATGGTGGATACCTACGGTGGTCTGGTACCGCATGGCGGCGGTGCATTTTCCGGGAAGGACTGTTCCAAAGTTGACCGATCCGGGGCGTATATGGCTCGTTACATCGCCAAAAACATGGTGGCTGCCGGACTTGCCAGCCGATGTCAGGTGTCCCTTGCCTATGCCATCGGGGTTGCCCAGCCAGTCATGGTGCAGGTGGATACCTTTGGAACGGGAAAGATCTGTGCGGATGACTGCCTCGCCGCAGCGATCCCTCTGGTGTTCGGGCTTACCCCAAGCCAGATCTGTGACACCCTGCACCTGAAGCGGCCGATCTACCGACAGAGTGCCGTGTTCGGGCATTTTGGAAGAAAGGAATTCCCGTGGGAGAAAACGGATAAGGCAGAGCAGCTCCGGGATACCGTGATGTAATGCCGTGGATTCCGGAAGAAGAAATCAAACGTGCAAGGGAGATCACCGCCATTGAATACCTGAAGAAATATCAGCCAAACCGTCTGAAAAAATCTTCAGCCAGAAATGAATGGGAGCTGACAGACCACGACAGCTTTAAGATTAACGAGCAGACCAGCCAGTGGCACTGGAAATCCAGAGATATCGGGGGCACCAGTGCTTTAAATTTCCTGATTCATGTAGACGGGTGTTCTTTTCTGGAGGCAGTGCAAATGCTGAAAGATGAGTATCCCACCTATATCCCTCCTCCAGTGGAAGCAAAGCCAAAGAAGCCATTTGTCCTGCCTACGGCCAGCCCAGACTGCCGCAGGGTGTTCCGCTATCTGAAAGAGCGGGGCATCAGTGGCGAGGTCTTACAGCGGTGTGTTCATTTGGGAATCTTATATGAGAGTCTGCCCTACCACAATGCCGTGTTCATAGGACGGGATGAAAACCAGGTGGCAAGATATGCTTTCCTGCGTGGGATTTACGATGCCAGCGGAAAGTCTTTTAAGATGGAACAGGCAGGAAGTGAAAAGGCATACGCTTTTTGTGTTCCGGCACAAACAGGATGCAGACGGGTTGCCGTTTATGAAGCCTGTGTGGATGTGCTTGCCCACATGACATTGGAACAGAGACAAGGAAGCCGGGATAAGTACCGTCTGGAGCTT
>OMCS01001020.1_pt1 | contig 13356 bp, 15 predicted proteins | sample 1674241 | NCBI WGS metagenome assembly OMCS01 (sample SAMEA103958153, study PRJEB25191) | human gut metagenome
CCCTGAATGAAAGAAAAGCGCTTCCGGAGGCCGTAGGAAGCAAGCCGGAAGCGCAGCCGAAAAGGGCTGATTGCAGTATAGCACAGCCCGCCGAAAAAGGAAAGGGGCTTTACAAATGAGCAACACAGAAATTCAGAGCAAGGTCAACGAGCTTCGCGAGCTTCGCCGGATGGCCGACGAACTCACTGCTGAGATCGAGAACATTCAGGACGCGATCAAGGCGCACATGACCGCCATTGACGCCGACACGCTGACGGGTGCGGATTACAAGATCACCTGGAAGACCGTGACGAGCAGCCGGTTCGACAGCACGGCGTTCAAGAAAGCCATGCCGGAATTGGCCGAGCGCTTCACCAAGTCCACCACAAGCCGCCGGTTTATCGTGGCGTAAGAGAAGAACGCGGGCGGGACTTCCCGCCCGCACATCGGACAGGCTTGTGAGCCGGAAAGGAATTGACTATGGAGAAGATCACAACAGCCGCCAGCGTCAGCGCTGCGTGGCGCGGCATGAGCGACGAGGAACAATATACCGCCTTGCAGAAAATGGCGTGGACAGTCCGCAGGGGCGGCAGCAAGCGTGGTGCGGAGTGAATACAGACGCAGGACGATGCAATGAACGTCGCGGCGGAAGCATGGCTCAGAATGGGCGCAGCGCTGGAACGCAACGAGCGGGCCGACGAACCGCGCCCGCTTAACCTGATCTTGTACAGCGCCTGTGCGCAGGCCGCAAATACCATCGCCCGCAGAGAAAAGCGCTATTTCAGCGCCACGGCCAGCCTGACCATGGAAGACGGCGAAATGACGGATCTTTTTGATATGAACGCCGTTCATGTTCTGCCCGCACCAGACCCGGAAGAAAACGCCGTGCAGCGGGATCTTCTCGCCCGGCTTCTGCAATCGGATGAAGACCGCAGCATTGCCGGACGCATGGCCGAGGGTCTGACGGTCCGGGAAATCGCCGCCGCGCTGGGTATGAGCAAATCGGCAGTCCAGCGCCGCATTGACCACATCAGAAATCGCGCCCGCCTTCTGGCAAGCGCATAATAGAAAGGATGAATAATATGGAAAACAAGGAACTGAAAGAATTCAAGGAAATCCTGCACGAGGTCAAAGATCTTGACCGCTTTGAAAAATTCATGCTCTTCTGCATGGAGCGTCTGGCGCGCGGTGAAGAGGTTTCGGACATCTGGAACGCATGGGTGCAATCCGGACTCTGATTTTCCGACGGGGACTTTCGACTAGTTGACATAGAGAGGGAAACAACCATGGAAAATAAGAAGGAATCGACGGAGGTGCTGTTCCGGCATTTGCTGCTTCGCAGATGCACGGACGCAGAACGGGAGAAGGCCGAAACGAGAGCCCTGAATGGCCCGACAAAAGAACACAAGATCAAAGCGCTGGACATTGTCCGGCGGTTCAGAAAATCAGGATGGAGGTTTTAAACATGACGATCAAAGAAATTTTCGAGCACAGCCAGAACGTTGACGGCTAGATTCTTGGCATTGATGGATACGCGTCGAAAGTCGATCTTGGCAACCCGGCCATTCTCGCCGGTATTGGGAAATATCGTGTAAAGACGATCTACCCGGACGTACATGACGGAAAGGTCGTTGTGGAACCGGATGTAGAAACGTCGATTGTCACGGATTGAGGGGAAAATTCCCCTCAACCCTTTTTTCGATTCTGGGACAAAAAGCGTTTTTGTGTAGAAATAAAATCAGAACAGAAACCCGCACAAAATTAAAAACGGAGGGATTTTATGAATCAGGACACGCATCTTTATATCGAAGCGAATCAGAAGCACGGGCGCGGATATCAGGTGCATATCGTCATTGACGGCATCGTCGATTCCACAATGGCTGATGAGCCGTTCAGCCTGTATGACGCGCTTGGCGGCGCACAGTTCACGCTGGAGGCCGTAAACAAGGAGCGCGGGACAAATTATCTGTTGCCCGATGTGCTGCTGGTGAGCCGCGAGGCGGCGATGGCAGAGCGGCAGACCGATTTTCTGAGTGCGAAGCTTCTGCGGGAGAACAGCAGCAAAACAGGCACGTGGCTGACGATCCGGGAAAAGCAGCGGCCGGAGGGCTGCATCACGGCTTGCGAGGCGATCTGTCTTGCGTATGCCGCCGCGCGGGAGGATCACAAGCCGAAGGGAAACAATGTCTGCATGGCCTTCTGCCGGCACCTTGCGGCCAAGCGCTACGGCGGCAGTGCGTTAGAACTCTACAATGCCCTCATGCGCCAGCCGACGACCGACATGGGCTACGCATGGATCAGACGGGCATTTCAGGCAGTTGACATTGGAGCGGCAGAGATCCAGCAGTGGTTTGCTGCGGAATGAACCAGAAAAACCAGAGGACGCAGGAAAAGGAGCAAACGCAATGGAGGAATTACAAGTAATCAATCATAACAACGTCGATGTTATAGACAGCCGTGAAGTCGCAGAAATGATTGGAAAGGATCATCGGCATCTTATCAGGGACATTCGAGGATACACTGAAATTCTCAAGAATACCACTGAGCCCAACTTTGGGCTGAGTGATTTCTTCATCGAATCCAACTACAAAGATTCAACAGGCCGAACGCGTCCATGCTATCTTCTAACACGCAAGGGTTGTGATTTTATAGCAAGCCGAATGACCGGAAAAAAGGGCGTCCAGTTTTCTGCCAGATATGTTTGTGCCTTCGATGCCATGCGAAAGCAGACAGACACGGCGCAGGCGGAAATTATGCTTCGCATGGAAAACTGTAAGCTTCAGAAAGCGCAGCTACTGCGTGAGATGGCGCAGCAATATCAGGGCGGGCCGTTTGAGCAGACGCTGAATGCCTGCGCTGCAAAGCTTATCTGCGGCAGCGAGATTATCCCTCCTCCGAAGTCGCCCTATGATCTGTGTACGGCGGGAGAAATCGGCAAGAAAATCGGGATCACATCGAATCTCGTCGGACGGATCGCAAACCAATATGACCTGAAACAGCCTGAATATGGTGAATGGGTGTTGGATGTAGCGGCGCATTCAACAAAGATCGTGAAAACGTTCCGATATTATGAAGCTGTCATTCCGATCCTGAAGGAGAAGCTGCGGAAAGAGGGCAAGCTTTAAGGACCAAGTATGAAATACGAAAATTTGTTTGATGTTTAATATTTTACTTTTGGCTGTTTTTGTGGTATAATATAAATAAGGCGGAATGCCTTTTCAAGTCTTTCACTCGCCCCTAGCGCCGGACCAGACCGGCTAACAAAGGGTGGGGTGCGGTCAGCAGAATAGAGAAGCATATGCGCTGGTTTGGTGCGATTTCCTTTCGGAGATGTATCAAACCGGCGCTTTTTCTTTATGTTTTGTTGGCCGCACCCTGCAACATTTTTTGACGGGAGGAATGTCCTTTGACAGAGACCGAAAAAATACGGGCTGCCCGTGCGGCGTACATGCGGGACTATGCGCGAAAACGCCGCCGAAACAGTCAGGAAATGCGCGAGCGGGAAAAAGAGAGCCGTGACCGCTATTGGCTACGGAAATTCGATCAAATGCAGGCCGCAGCAAGCGGCGGAAAGGAAAATGTAAATGAGGAAACCAGGTGAATCAGTCTATTGTTTGAGCTTCTGGAGAGACAAATTCAAGGGAAAATCCGGTGACGAGCCATACTTTGACGTGGCAGAAGACGGAATCTCTACGGGGAAGGTCATGCGGATTTATGTGGATGCAAAGCGCTTCCCGACATGGCAAAAATGGAAAGACGAGGCAGATAAGGCGCGGGCCTGCGCTTACATCGGCAGCGCGTCGATGTGCGGCTATTTTGTCAAGGGCGGCACCTCTTACCCGCTCAGCGCAAGTCCGGCATTTATGATCGAGCGCCCCGAACTCCCCGGCCTTGATACGATTTTGTGGATCAATGTGCTTTGCCCGAATGAGTCAGAATTTCATTGGGCCGTCGAAGAAGCAAAAAAACGGCCGAACTCAAGGCGAAGAACCTGGCTCCCAGCGAACTCTATGCGCCGTTCAACAATGTCCAGTATAGACACCGGGAGGCCGCAGAGAGCGATATTGACGCATTTCTCCGGCGGAACGGGGTCACGCCTGCAACGGCAGAGAATGACGGCACATATGACGGCGCATACGGGCGAAAGATTTACGGGCCTGTCCCAGATGATATCAAAGCGCTGCTCAAGAAAATCGGGCTGAGTGCATCAGAATGCGGAAACACGCTCGGCGAACTTTTTCAAAAATGGGGGGTCCAGTAATGTGGAGGTTCTCCCATCACCGCAGTCGGAAGCTTGCTATAAAAAAGCAGCCGGTCAAGATCGGCGGCATTCCGATTTATCCATATCTGCTGCATGACCGGACCACATTTATGAGTGCGCTTCCTGCGATTGCGCTTCTGCGGCATATCAAGCGGACGAATGAGCCGATCCTGCAAATCTTTTTCGAGACGGACTATGCCTGCGGCGATTCCGGCCAACCGGCAACTGGCCTTTTCCGAAGTTTGGTTCTGATGCTGCTGGGCGGTATGCGCATCGGCGTCGGCGAACCGGACGACCAGCGTATGCGGCACGTTGATCTTGTGGTGAACCACAAGTCACGCAAGCTGATCGGGCTGGTCATTCACACTCCGGAGCGAGACTATTTTGTGACGCCGCAGCTGTTTGAACGGCTGGCTCCAGTTCTGACCGCAGAGAACGGCTTCGAGAAAACGGAGGCTTCAGATGCTGGTCACACATGATATGCTGAAGAAATCCACGCCGGTCTGCATCGCGTTCAATCATATGCCATGGCACTACCTTGCCGTTGCCAGACTGGACATCGGTGGGCAAAGGAAACACTTTATCTGGCTGACAAACTTCAAAAAACGATTTGAATGGGACGGCTCATTCAACGCGCAGGCAGGCGAAATGCTCCGGATCACACTCAATATGCTGCACGATGCCGGGTATTTGGGCCTTCCGGAAAGCTGGAAGCCCGGAGACGAAGACGACGGACAGCCGCCTGCATGGTTCGAGCTGAAACAGGAAGCAGAGCAGCACCGGACGGAGATTGCGGCGCAGGCCCGGCAGCAGACTGCAAAAACGGCGATCTACACATTTTCACGGGAAAATGAAGACGGTACACGGACAACGGTTCGGGTACGGGCCGCAAATCAGACGGTGGCACGGGAAGCGCTGAGCCAGACGTTTCTGAACCGCGCAACGCTCTGTACGGTGCAGGACGGGGAACGGTACGAACTCTGAAAGAGCGGGACTCGTATTGAACGAAAAATTTAAATACCCCCGAAAAGTCGGGCGGAAACCGCAGGAGTCCGGCACTGTGCCGGGCTTCTGCTTTTATAAGGAGTTTTTTATGGCAATCGAAGATTTTGTCCGGGATTTTAACCGACGCCTGGACGATGCAATCGGAAGGGCAATGGAAGGCGACGTAGCCGATGCTGTCCGCGCGGCGATTGTATCAGCGGTCGGGTCTGAGGTCTACAGTGAGAAGGTTTATAAGCGCAGTGAAGATCATCCGTATATCCGACGGGACGACACCGGCGAACCCGGCGGCTTGCAGGACTGGAACGTGATGGAAGCAAAATATGACCCGTCAACCATGACGCTGGAGGTGCAGGACAGGAGCCGGGACCGGGACAGCGGACGGCTGATCGCGCCGGTCGTGGAAAGCGGCAAGGGCTATCAATGGAAGAAGTCGGCGATTTACAAAACAAAGCAGGCACGCCCGTTCCATCAGAAAGCGCAGGAACTTGCAATCGGAACCGGGCTTGTGCGGGATGCGCTGGCAAAGTCTCTGACGGAAAGCGGATTCAAGGTGAAGGAGTAATATAAGAATGGCAAATAATGAAAACACAGTACAGATTCAGGTAGAGGTTCTGCGTGCACAGCTTGATAAGCTTATTGCGGACATAAACAGCCTGAAAAATCAGAAGATTTCTGTAAAGGTAGACACGGCGGGCGCGGCAGCGCTGGAGCAGCTTTCTGATGCCGTTCAGCAGATGCGCACTGGCTTGCAGGAACTTGACGCGCAGCTTGGGCAGAATGCAGCGGCCTTTTCTGGCATGGGCAATTCTGCGCAGGCGGCGGTGCAGGCGCTTTTGCAGTATATTTCGCAGGTCAATCAGGCTGCTTCGGCAGAAATGCAGGCGCTGGCTGTCCGCAGGCAAACAACGGCTGCGACGGAAGAACAGGCTTCTGCGGCGGGGACTGCTGCGCAGGCGGTTTCACAGATGGCAGATGCGCAGAGACAGGAATCGGACGCTGACGCACAGTTTCTTGCGCGGCTGACCGCCGGAAACAGCGCGTTGGAAGACCGCGCAGGCCAGATTCGGCAGTTGATCGATCTGTATGCGCAGATGCAGCGAATCCGTGCTTCCGGTGCGGCCGGGCAGAGTGTCCCCATGCTGGAGGCGGGCGATTACGAGGTGTTTGGTCAGGGAACGTCACACGGCCCAACGGCAGCGCAGGGGCCTGTGATCGACGTGGACTGGACAGATGCTGCGCGGGGTGCACGGGAGTATGCAGGCGCGGCGTCAGATGCGGCAGGCGCGACCGGACAGGCCGTGACGCAGAGCGACGGTCTGGTTGATTCCTTCAGGCGGTTGTTCCCGCAGCTTACGGTCTGGCAGCTTACACGGGATGCTGTGAACGCGCTTGTGCAGGAATTGAAGGCTGCGCTGGAAACCATGAAGGATGTTGATACCGAACTGACGGCCATTCAGAAGGTCACAAACAATACCGATGCGCAGATGTCGAAGATCGGAGAACACGGCTATGACGTAGCATCCAAATACGGCGTCTCGGTTACGGACTATCTAAGCAGCGTCGGTTCATTCTCCAAAGCCGGTTATAAAGAAATGTCGGAGGACATGGCGGAACTTGCGACAAAAACGCAGCTTGTCGGAGATGTGAATGCCGATACTGCAAATAAATTCCTGTTGTCTGCCGATGCAGCGTTCAAACTGGAGGGCAATGTTGCGGCGCTGTCGAAGGTGCTGGACGCGGCTAATACAATCGAGAACGAATATGCGACCGAGATTCAGAAAATCGCCGAGGGCTTCCCGCTCGTCGCGAACGTTGCATCGATGGCAAACATGACCGCAGAGCAGCTGACGGCGGCACTCGGCACGATCACAGCCGCAACGCAGGAATCCGGTTCTATGGCGGCCCGCGCCATGCGTGCACTGATCCTGAATATCATGGGCGATACCGAAACCGAACTGGAAGACGGCATCACATGGACAAAGGATGAGATCGAGAGTCTGAGCCAGATCCTCTGGACGTATTCGGAAGACGCCATGAAAGCGGCGCAGGCTACAGGCAGCATTGTAAATCCCATGGAGGCCGTCGCGGGTCTTGCAAAGGCATACAAAGAGGGCGTTCTGACGCAGGCCGAGCTTGCACAGTTCGAATCTGATCTCGGCGGCAAGCTCCGCACAAATCAGCTCGACGCACTGATCCAGCATTACGATATGTACCTCGAAATGCTGGACAAGGTAACAACTTCTGCCGGAAGCGCCGACCGCGAGATCGGCACCATGCTCGATTCATGGCAGAGTAAAGCGAATATCCTTGACAACAAGTGGACGGAGCTTGTCAACCACATGATCGAGACAGAATCTGTGAAGGGCGGGCTTGAGACTGTGACCGAACTGGTGGAGCTGCTGGACACGGATCTCGGCCATATAATCCTGACGCTTGCTGCTGCTGAAACCGGTGTATTCGCCATTGCAGCGGCTGTCAAAAGCTTTCAGCGGGTTGGCTCCGTGCTCCAGCTCGGTTCGCTCAGTCCGTGGCTGCTTGGAATCGGCGCGGCCATTACCGGCATCGTCGTCGCGGTTCAGGCGGCTCAGAAGGCCTATGCCGCAGCACATCCGTCGATTGATAAACTCAATCAGGACTGGGAGGAAAACCGGTCGGCGATCCAGAAAACGAAGGAAGCGCTGGAGGAATATACGGATAAGCTTCGGGCACTTGAACAGGTCGAACCTGCGGACAGAACGGGGCAGTGGCAGGACGAGTATGCACAGCTTTCCAACAACAAGGAAATCGCGGAGGCTTATCTGGATATCCTTGAAGAAATTGCAAAGCATACGGGAAAAAAGCTGTATGGAGCCGGTCATATTACCGGATATTCAGGGAATAACTCGGTCATAGAAAACTATGATGATACAGGAAAGAAATACTATACTTCCAAAATCAGCGGTGCGGCAATTTCAAATGAAACGGTATCTGCCGCGCGGGCAAATTACAATTCAGAACTCGCCGCAGCCAACGCGATTGCAAAGACGATCCCGAATTTCGACTGGGGCAAGCTTGAAAGCTTGACGGAATCTCAGGCTTTGGAGAAAATGCTTTCCATGCTGGGAACCTTCGGAATCCAGATCAGCGCTGTAGTGGAAAGTACCGATGAAGCGTTTGCAAAGGTGGATGAATGGGCTTCGTCTTACGACAAACTGACGGATGCACAGAAGAAAAATGCCCAGCAGTATCTTGCCGACCTGCAAAACATGATTCAGACAAAGGAAGTGAGCGACGAGCAGTCAGACGCTTATCTGCGCCTCGCCGCGGCTGCGCAGGAAATTGAAGTTTCATCACTGTCCGCCGGAGACGCGATTCAATTCATTGCAAATAATACCGGGCTGACGGTTGAGGAATCCGCAAAACTGGCTGATGAACTCGGATATATCGACAGCGCAAACACCAGACTTGCGCAGGGCTTTGTACAGCTTGCAGACGGAACGTGGGAATATCGGAGTGCATGCGAAAAAGCGGCGGACGGTACATGGAAGCTTAAAAATGCAGAGGATGGGGCCGCCGACAGCGCAGACGATATGACTGGCGCGCTTGGAGATGTCGAGGTCGCGACCTATGACGCAAACACCGCCGCTGCAAAACTTACGAAGTCCCTGTTCGACGCAAACGGAAAATTGACCGAGCACGCGAAAAAGGCGCTCACCACAAATACGGCCCTTGCAGATCTGGCGAAAAAAGAGCTGGAACTGCAAAATGCGGCTGCGACGGCAAACTATAATAACCTGATCGCGCAGATTCAGGCTGTCGGTTCCTCGGCAATCATTACGTCTCAGCAGCTTCAACAGATGATCGGCTTGATTCCGGGACTGACCACAAATACATGGTCGGCTGAGAATCAGGAGTTCAATATGCGCCGCCTGTTCAACCAGCAGACGGGGAAGAACTGGAAGAAGGACGCAGAGGACTATGCGCAATGGTCTTCTCAATATCTGCTGAACAAGTCTTCCGAGTATTACAAAAAGCAGCAGGAAGAATGCAAGAAGCAGATGGAGGAGCTTTCAAAGTACACTTCCGACTATACCGGGACTTCGACCGGTGGTGGCGGAGGCAGCTCTTCCGATGCGAACCTTGAATCGCACAAACAGAAAGTCGAGCTTCTGAAATCCGAGCTGACTTTGCTGGAAAAGCAGAATGCCAGCGAGGACACACAGAAGGATAAAATGCGGCAGATCCAGCAGGCGCTCCATGCGCAGGCGCAGTATCTGCGGTCCATCGGCGGCAGTCAAGCAGACATCAACGCGCTTTCCGCTGAATGGTGGGAATGGCAAGAGAAAATCAATGGCACGCTTAAAAGTACAGATGACCTATTAAGCGAGCTGCAGGACGTTATGTCCGACAAACTCTCCGACCTCTCTGACCAGCGGCAAGATGAACTGGATGCCATCGACGCGCAAATCGATGCACTCAAACAGCAGAAGGACACCCGCGACGAGCAGCTTAACCTCGAAGAAAAAATCCTCGCTGTCCAGCAGGCACAGGCCAAGCTTGCCAATGCACAGAACGAGCGCACCATCCGGCAGTACAACGCTCGCACCGGTCAGTGGGAGTGGGTGGCGGACCAGAAGGAGGTTGACAGCGCACAGGAAGCCTTGGACGAGGCCAAGAAAGACCTTGAGGACTTCAAGGCGAACATGGCTTATGAGGCCGCACTGGCCGAACTGGAAGCGCAGAAGAAAACGATCAACGAGCGGTATGACGATCTGGAAACGGACTACAAAGATTTTTTGAAATCCATCAAGGAGAAGACACGCGGCATTGGCGAGATCTTGCAGGATATCTGGAAGAACGCCACGCCGGAACTCCGTCAGATCATTCAGGAAAACGCAGAGCTTTTCAAAAAGTTCGGATTCGATGTGTCGCAGCTTTCCGACGCCGTAAATGACACTGCCAAGAAATTGTACGGTATCTCCAAGAATGGCGATAAGTACGAAATCGGCAGCGATAAGGGATTGGACTTCATCAACAATAAACCGGCGGGGGCCCAAATGGTCGGCGGTGACGGTTCCACGTGGACGAAGAATGAGGACGGAACAGTCACAATCGTTGATAAGGACGGCGTTACCTACACTGTATATCCAAACGGCGGTTCTGGTGGGACAGAAGATTCTACCGGCGGCTCGGCTTCTGGCTCGAAATACAGTGGCACCGTCTTTGCAAAACGATTGGACGGAAAGGGCGATGACTACAAGATTTCCAGCGCGAACGGCCTGAATTTCCTGAACAATGCCCTCGCCGGCAAAAGGCTGGACGGTGGCGATGGTTCCCATTGGGTGAAGAACGAGGACGGAACAACATCCATCACAGACAAGTATGGCATCGCATACAAGGTCTACGACCAAGGCGGAATCCTGCACGGTATGGGCGGAATCAAGGCCACGATGCAGGACGAAGGAATTACCCCACCGGATGTAACGGCGCTGCTCAGAAAGCGGCTGTTGAAACCCATTGACGACAAGACCTTCGGCCAGAACATGGACCAGATCAGATGGATGATGGCAAGCAACGGTACGAGTGCGAACGAAGTCCACAACGCCTCTTATGACAGCCATAACATCGGCACGATGATTGCAAAGCAGATCAACTGCACCATCAACGGCATGAAGGTTTCCCCGCAGGAGGCCCATGCGCTGACGCTTGAAAAGCTTGCGAATATTGTGCACAACCTCGGAAATTTCTCTTAACCACAGATGCAGAAACAGCGCAGGAGAACAACGATTTTCCTGCGCTGTTTTTGCCCCGTGTGGGTTTTGGTGCGGGTTTTTCAAAAAATGCAGAAAATCGGCACACCGGACAGGTTGCTTGTTTTGACGATAAAAATTCGTAAAAGCAAAGAAAAAGACTGGAAATCGTTTGATTTCCAGTCTTAATCGTTTGGTGGAGATAAGCGGGATCGAACCGCTGACCTCATGACTGCCAGTCATGCGCTCTCCCGGTTAGTGCGGTTACATACCCCTCTAAACCGGGTCAAAAGAGCGCTTCAATACGCGGGACGACTGTTGCTTAAGCCGGTCTAGAGTTCAACAAAACGTAAAAAACATACGAAAAGTCACTAACTCACAAGTAGCAAATCAAAAGATTTCCCGTATCAGTACACATTACGAGGCATCGACAGCCTCTAATGCTTCTTTCTCGGCTTCTTCTATTAATTCTTTAGGATTGCCTTCACCTAACATCAACCGCAAAAGATTCTTTCCATATTTGTCAAACATAAAAATGGGAATCAAAATACTATCTGTAACAACATCATCAGATAATTGAACGCCATCAAAGTTGACAAATGTTTTGTATCTGACTCCGCCATCTTCAAAATCAAATTCAAAATTTCCGTTGTTCATTCCATAATTGGCTCTATGTAAATACTCTGCAACTTGATTATAGTATTTTTCTTCAACTGCACTATTAAAGAGCACATTGACCCAATAATAATCTTGACGCACCACTACAAAAATACGCAAACTCCCGATAGCGTTATTCATATTTACGCCAGAAGAAAAGACAACATGAGTCTCGTCATATTCTTTATAATCATACTTCCAGTTGCCTTTTTCAAAAAAGTTCTTTATTAAATCGATTGTATGTTTCATCTTTACAAATCACTCCTTAACGCATAGATTTGCTACAGCATTCGCTATAAACGAGTCTGATAATGACAGGCCTAATGCTACGATGGATATAATATCATTACCAAGTTCCGAAGAGAAACAGAATAAATAACTGATGTAGATTATTGCCAAAGGTATATATGTCCAACAATCTATGCAACGGCGAAAGTGCTTTTTTTCACGGATTTCAATATCTTTAGGAACTCCAGATTGTGTTATTTTTTCAGCGATTGTTGTTTTTGCTCGGTTGGTAATAGCAAAAACAACGATCAGCAAGGCAACTAAATTAATTGAAGCCACTACAAAAACTAGTTGAGGGTTGCTATTTAACAAGATTCTAAAAACTACTAAGATTACTGTGATAATTCCAAATACAGGAAGATTGTTTTTCATATGCCTCTATGCTCTCAAACTTTTCTGTACTTCAGAAAACAAACAATTGTCTCCTGTAAGAACTCGTAAAAAAATGTATTTTTTCTTTAATAGCAAAAGAATGTTTTCGTTTTTCAAGACTTTTTCATCCTTTACGTCGTAACATAGTTCCAAATTATACTTTTGAATTAATGAACCTATTTTATCCTCAGAACGTTTGTTACGGACTAAATACAGCGCGTTACTCATCGTTCTCATCCTTATTTTTAAAATACCTGTAATTAGATTTGTATAGAGTCTCGAGCGTCATGATGTCATCGAACTCCAATTCATAGTTGGTGTATTTTTCCCGCAGTTCAAGAGATCTCGCCTTTTCAGTAGGGTGTCCATTTGCATCAACTACATCCAATACCTTGACAATTGTCTCCATGCTGTTGCTACTCATAAAGTCTTCCACTGCGGACAGTTCTTTCTTGTGAAGTTTGGCCTTCTCTTTAGCAATTGTATCAAACTGTTTTGCCTGCTTTCTGTCAAACAAAGAGTTGATCACCGAAATCACCTGCCTTGGCGATACTGCCGGAAAATAAGTAAATTAATTATAGTTGGAAAATGTCGAATTGTCAATTGTAGCGCTGATTATTGCGTATTACGCCACCCCAACAGGACAACGGGCGGCGTTTTCATATATAAAACCATGAAGGGAGGTCACTTTCACCCAGCCAGTCTGCGGACTGGTTTTTTTCATGCCACGAAAAGGAGGTATGCAAATGGCAGATGATAAGAAAAACATTCCTGAGGCAGCCCCGCCCGCCGAGGCTCCCACTCCCACGGTAGAAGTTGCCGCTGTGCCGGAGCAGCTCGCTCCCGAGCCTGTGCTGACTGATGCGGAGGCACTCATGCTGGAACAGGAGGGGCAGGCGGCGCTCTTTGAAATGGGCGAGGCCGTGCCTGATCCCGCCGACGCTGTTACCCACGCCGAGGTGGATGAGCCTGCCACTCCCGAAGTCCCCAAAACCGAAATGGAGCAGGCGCAGCCGCCCAATCTCGGCAAGGACGATCCCTCCCCGGCACATTCCGGCAAGGTGG
>OMCS01001021.1_pt1 | contig 13356 bp, 6 predicted proteins | sample 1674241 | NCBI WGS metagenome assembly OMCS01 (sample SAMEA103958153, study PRJEB25191) | human gut metagenome
TTATCTGGATGTAGATGAGAATGGTATTGTCAGTCCGGAAGCTGTTGAAGCAGCGGCTTCTTTCGCGCACAGAATGCAATGTTCTCCCACCGACCAGAACGTACTGACCTGACCGTTTCCTCGACAGATCATCGGAAGTGCATGGGCGATATCTACAATGTTGATTAGTTCCGGATCTGGATTGATCGGATCAAAATGATTTCCTGTGTATGTTGTGATGTAACTCATAATAAACTCCTACTCTCTTTAATATAATTCCATAAACTCTCATCTAAATCTATCTCTTCTTTTGCTTTGAGACCTTGTCTCATTTATAACTTCTTGGATATCCCTATACGGCATACTTGTAAAAATATCTCTAAGTTCATCTGCCATATCCAATGCCATCGCAATCTTCGTTAAGGAAAGTAATGAAATCATCCCTGCCGTCTCCCTCCCAAGCTAAGCGGGGCGCAGCCCCGGCAAAGGTGTTTATGTCCGTTTTCTCTGGTAAGCGGGCGGTATGCCCAGTTCCTCCCGGTATTTGGCCACCGTTCTGCGGGCGATGGGCATACCCTTTTCGCCCAGCAGACGGGCGATGGTCTGGTCGCTGAGGGGGCTGTGTATATTCTCCGTCCGGATCAGCGCCCGGAGCTCCATGCGCAGTGCCTGTCCGGAGCAGCCGTTCACCGATCCGGAGAAAAAATACCGCAACGGGAACACACCCTGTCTGCATTGCAGATATTTGCCCTTTACGCACCGTCCCACGGTGGATTCGTGCAGCTGCATATGTACCGACGCCTCCCGCAGGGTCATGGGCGACAGGTGTGCCGTTTCACCCCGAAAAAAGTGCTCCTGGGTGTGCAGGATCAGATCGGCGCACCGCTGTAGGGTATGCTGCCGCTTTTCCAGACAGGACAGCATCCACTGGGCCTGACGCAGCTTCTGCTTCAGGTATCGCCGCACCTCCTCCTCGTCGGAGCGCTCCAACAGCGCCACATACTGGCGGCTGATGGAGAATTGCGGCAAATACCGGTCATTAAGAAGTGCGCACCACTGTCCATCCGTTTCCTCCACCGTTATATCAGGCAGTACATAGACTGGCTCCGGCGCAGGCCCCTCGCGTCCGGCGGGGTAGGGCTCCAGCCGCTGTATGAGCCCGCAGGCGCGACGAACCTCCGACTCCGGGAGTCCCAGCTGCCGGGCAATGGCGGCATACTGCTTTTTAGCCAGCAGCGGCAGTGTTGAGCCGACGATCTTGGCCAGGCAGACCGTCACGGCCATCGTCGCGCAGACGACAAAGGCTACCAGATACGTCACGCTCTCGCTCTTTAACAGCAGCATATCGACCACGATGATCTTCGCGAAGCAGGCGATTGCCAGGCACACGCCGCAGAGGACGGACACGCGGATCTCCTTCCAGACCACGCGTCCCAGGTCGCGGAATTCGATCTCATTCAGGCTGATGCCGCGGATGATGGACACGCAGGCCTGCGAGCCGGAGTTGCCGCCGGTGTCCATCAGCATGGGGATGAACGCCGTGAGGCACGGCAGGGCGGCCAGCGAGTTTTCAAATCTTGTGATGACGATGCCCGTCAGCGTCGCCGAAACCATCAGCAGCAGCAGCCACGGGATACGGTTTTTCCAGATCTCGACAGGGGTCGAACGCATATACGGGTGTTCGGACGGCAGCATAGCGGCCATCTTTTCCATGTCCTCCGTGGCCTCGTCTTCCATGACGTCCATGGCGTCGTCGAAGGTCACGATGCCGACCAGCCGGTTTTCTGTGTCAACGACCGGCAGAGCGAGGAAATTGTACTTGCTGAACATCTGCGCGACCTGCTCTTTATCGTCGAGCGTGCCGACGGTGATGACGTGCTCCTGCATGATGGACTCGATGGTCGCATCGTCGTCCTCGCACAGAAGCAGGTCCTTGACGCTCGTAAGGCCGATGAGCTTGTGGCCGCGCGTCACGTAGCAGGTGTAGATCGTCTCCTTGTCGATGCCCGTGCGGCGGATGCGCAAAATCGCTTCCTCGACCGTCATATTCGGGCGCAGGGAGACATATTCAGTGGTCATGATCGAGCCGGCGGAATCCTCCGGGTAGCGCAGGATCTCGTTGATCTGCTTGCGCATATCCGGCTCGGCCTGGGTCAGGATGCGCTGCACGACGTTCGCGGGCATTTCCTCCACGATATCGACGGCGTCGTCGACGTAAAGCTCGTCGATGACCTCCTTCAGCTCGGAATCCGAGAAGCCCTGAATCAGAAGCTCCTGCGCCTCCGGCTCCATTTCGACGAACGTTTCGGCGGCCAGCTCCTTCGGCAGAAGCCGGAACAGAAGCGGCAGGCGCGCCTGATCGAGATCGTCAAAAATGGCGGCGATGTCGGCGGGATTCATGGTGCTGAGGATGTCGCGCAGAGAATGATACTTCTTCTCGTCGAGCAGCATGGTCAGGGTCTTTTGCAGGGAAAAATTGTTTTCTGCCATGTCTTGTTCCTCCTAAATGTAAAGAATAGGAAGGTAAAGACACAACGCAGGCACATCAATCGAAGAATGACAGGGGCTGCAAGCACCGGACGCACAAAGGCGGCTGGGGCTCGGGCCGACTTCGGCCTGCAGATGTGCCGCTACTACTTCCTGCGTCCATTTGTTCTTCCCCCTTTTTGTTTCAGAATATCGGGCGCTTTTGAAATCGCCCAACTTATATAATAGGTTGATTTCCCCGGTTTGTCAACCAAAATCCGAACGAATTCCAGTGGAATTTTGACGGATTGTGTGCTATGATAGTTGAAAATCTGACAAGAGGTGTCAATATGGCAACAGAAAAGCTCTATTATCAGGACGCGCATCAGGCAGCGTTTGAAGCGCGCGTTGTATCCTGTCAGCCGGGAAAGCACGGCTATGACGTTGTGTTGGACAGAACCTGCTTTTATCCCGAAGGCGGCGGCCAGCCGGGCGACACCGGCTTTCTGTCCGGTGTCCGCGTGACCGACACGCACGAGCGCGATGGCAAGATCGTGCATTTTTGTGAACAGCCGCTTGCCGAGGGGCAGATTGTCGAGGGTCAAATCGATTATGGCCGCCGGTTCGAATTCATGCAGCTGCATTCCGGCGAGCACATTCTCTCCGGCGTCGTGCACCGCCGCTTCGGCTATGAAAACGTCGGCTTTCACATGGGCGCGGACTTTGTGACCATCGATTTTTCCGGCATGCTGACGCCGGAAGATCTGTCCGCCGTCGAGGCCGAGGCCAACGAGTGGGTCTGGAAAAACGTCCCGATCGAAATTACATACCCGGATGCCGAGGCGCTGAAGACCATCCCCTACCGCAGCAAGAAGGAGCTGACCGGTCAGGTGCGCATCGTGACCATCCCCGGCGCGGACATCTGCGCCTGTTGTGGGACGCACGTAAGCAGCACCGGGGAAATTGGGCTGATCAAAATTTTCTCCTGCGTGAAATTCCATGACGGCGTGCGGCTGGAAATTCTGTGCGGCAGACGTGCGCTTGCCTATTTGAGCGAAATTGCCGAGCAGAACCGGCGCGTGTCAGGCCTCCTGTCGGCCAAGCCGCTGGAGACGGCTGCCGCCGTGCGGCGGCTTCTGGACGCGGAGGCCGCGCAGAAGCAGCGCGCAGCCGGGCTGGAGGAAACTGTGTTTGCGCAGAAGGCGCAGGCACTTGCCGGGGCAGGAAACGTCCTGCTGTTTGAGCCTGCGATGAACCCGGACAGCCTGCGGCGGCTGACCGATCTGGTCATGACGGCCTGCGGGGGTCGTGCGGCTGTTTTTGCCGGCAGCGACGCCGATGGCTATAAATACGCCGTCGGCGAACAGGACGGCGATCTGCGGCAGCTGGTAAAGGAGCTGAACGCGCAGCTGCACGGACGCGGCGGCGGAAAGCCGTTTTTCGCGCAGGGCAGCGTACAGGCAGGCCGGGCGGAGATCGAAGTGTTCTTCGCCGGGCGCTGAGGAGGGAAAGCTATGCTTCAGGATCTGTATCCGCATATGTATCACAATGAAATGTCGTGGAAAGCACCGTCGCCGGATGATATTGCGCTGATTTTTGAGCCGGATCATACAGTTTACTGTAATTTGAGCGGCGAAACGCTCACGCTGCCCCGGATGTGCGAGATCCCGGACGGCGGCGAGGCGCAGTACGCCTTTTCCATTGACGAAACGGCATATTATCTCGTCTCCGCCCACCCCGGCGAGACAGACACGTTCCGCTATGCTCCCTCTTCGTCGCTCCGCGCCATGACGGACGGGACGAGTCTGGCGCTGTTCGCCGCCGCTGCGGGCGAAAGCCTGTACCGCTGGTATGATTCCCAGAAATTCTGCGGCAGATGCGGCGCGCGCATGGAAAAAAGTGCAGTAGAGCGCGCCATGGTCTGCCCGCATTGCAAAAACACGGTCTACCCGAAGATCTGCCCGGCTGTGATCGTCGCGGTGCACGACGGCGACCGGCTGCTGCTCACGCGCTATCGCGGTCGGCCGTTCAAAAAATATGCCCTCATCGCGGGCTTTAATGAGATCGGTGAGTCGATTGAGGACACGGTGCACCGCGAGGTCATGGAGGAGGCTGGCCTCCGGGTCAAAAACCTCCGCTTTTACAAATCCCAGCCGTGGGTGTTCACGGACACGCTCCTGATGGGCTTCGTCTGTGAGCTGGACGGCAGCGACAGGATCACCGTGCAGGAATCCGAGCTGGCCGAGGCGAGCTGGCACCTGCGCAGCGAGCTGCCGGAGGATCACTCCCACATCAGCCTGACCGGTGAAATGATCGAACAGTTCCGTCTGGGCCGGTTATAACGCGCAGCGTCCAAAAATAAAAAGCTTCCCCCAGCGGCAGTCCGTCGTGGACTGCGCCGCCGGGGGAATTTTTCAGCCCCTGCCGCCGAATTGGCGGCAGGGGCTGATTTGGATTATACCGGGGAATTGCGTCCGAAGAGGCTTACTCGTACAGCGACCAGTTGGGGTCGGAGGTCAGAGCCGTCCAGGTTTCGGAACCCTTGACCGTGTAGGAATGGCTGTTGGTAGCTTCCTGCACGTCGAGGTAGTACCACTTATCGGAGGTGTTGTCGATCCAGGTCTTCATGCCGGGCAGGAATGCGTCGGCGGACTTGGGGGCACGGCCGGTGGCACGGTTGATCATAGCCATGAGTTCAGCACGGGTCACGTTTTTGTCCGGACGGAAGGTGCCGTCGGGATAGCCGGTGATCCAGCCGAGCTTGGCGCAGATCGCGATGGCGTTGGCCGCCCAGTACTTGGCGGACACGTCATTGAAGTAGTTCGCAGCGCCGGTCGTCTCGGAGAACTTGGCGAGCATGGCGGCAAGCTCTGCACGGGTGATGGCTTCATTCGGGCGGAAGTAGCCGTTGGAGCTGTCGGTGATGACACCGGCGTTGTTCAGAGTCGCAACGTAGGTGTTGTACCAGCTGCCGGAGGCGACATCGCGGAAGCCGCTCTTGGTGGAGTAATAGGTCTTGCGGGACGCATCATCCATGAGACGGAAGAGGATCGCGGCCGTCTCAGCGCGGGTGATGTTGCCTGCGGGCTTCACAGTGCCGTCGGGATAACCCTGGACATACGCGAAGTGATCAGCGGTGTTGAGCTTCGGGGTGTTCTTCTTGACGGTGACGCCGGGCAGGACGATCAGGAACCACTTGGCATAGATCGTGATGTCCTCGGTCAGCGGGGTCGAGAAGTCGTAGCGATGTCTGAAGGTCTTGTCGGTGTACCAGCCGTCGAAGATGTAGCCGCCGTTGACGGGATCCTTGGGCTTCGCAACCGTCAGGCCATGGCGAACCGTTTCCGGAGCGATCTTGGAGCCGCCCATGGTGTCGAACGTCAGGGTATGGAAGTCCAGATCGTAGTAGACCGACAGGATGGTGTAGACAGGCTTGCCGTCCACGCCCATGTAGGGCTGGATAGCCGTGCCGGTCAGCTTGCTCAGCGTGCGGTTGACATTGACGTGATGCGTTGCTCTGTAATCCTTGATGACCGCGGTGACGGTGCTGTCCTTCTTGGCGCTCAGGTGCTCGACCTCAGCGTTGGCCAGATCATAGGTGCCGTCGGGCAGCTGCTTGATGTGCAGAACGTCGTAGCGGACATAGATGTCGCCGATCGGGGTGGACGTCAGTTCAAACTTGGCGTAGATGGTCTTGTCTGCTTCCAGAACCGTTGCGAAGTCATACTCCTCGGTGAATTCGGGGTCGGCATACCAGCCAATGAACGTGTACTTGTCCTTGGTCGGGTCAGCGGGTCTTGCAACTGCATTGCCGTGGCGGACCGTGATCGGGTTGATGGCGGAGCCGCCGTTGGTTTCGAAGGTCAGGGTATGCTCGTCGAGATCATACTTGACATCGATCGTCAGACCCTTTTCGATCTTGATGTTCTGCTTCGTGTCAGCGTCGTTGGTCGGATAGTGAGAGCCGTAGTCCTTCGCGGTCACAGCTGCGAGCGCTTCAAACTTGCCGCTCAGCGTTTCGACCTCAGCGTTTTCCTCGTCATAGGAGCCGTCGGGCAGCTGCTTGATGTGGCGGACGGTGTAGTCGTAGGTGTTGGCCGAATAGGAGAACGTGAGAACCTTGTTGTATTCATCAAGGATCATCGTCTTGCTGGGTGCGTCCGGCGTGTAGCCGACCACGTCTGCGGCCTGCTCGGTCACTTCGGTGTCGAACGTCTGATCGGTCACGACCTTTTCAGGCGCGAGAACCTTATTGTCGCCTTCACGCAGGTATTTGACCGTGTAGCTCACGTCGGTCTTTGCCGTGTAGCGCCCGTAGAGTTCCCACTTCTTGGCTATGGACAGAGCGTTCAGCTTGTGACTGGCGGTGCCGATATCCTTTTTGGCTTCATACCAGCCGTCGAAGTCATAACCGGTCTTTTCGCCGGTCGGCAGGATGCATGCGCCGGGTTCAAGCTCGCTGACATAGAGCGTAGCGCTTTCGATCTCGTTGTTGTCCTTATCGAGGTAGTGGAGATGGACAGGCCAGTTCCAGTATGCCGTGATAACGCGGTCGCCAGTCGAGCCAGTGGGGATCTCGGTGATCTTCTGGCCGTTCTCGTCGTGCCACTCAAGGAACGTCTTGCCCCAGTCAGCGCCGGTCGCATCGGCCAGCGTGATGGTATCGCTCTCAACCGTGTACGTCGTGGGGTTGGTGCTGGTGGCCTTGCCGTCGTTGTATACATACTGAATGGTGTACTCAATGGGCGTAAATTTGCCGTAGAGCTTCCATTCCTTGGCCATGTACAGCTTTTCGACCTTAGCTTTTACGCCAATATCAGCTGCTTTCTGATACCAGCCGCTGAATTCGTAACCATCTTCTGCATTCGGAGTCCACAGGCTGTAGGTGGCATAGTCAACAGAGTCAACCGTGTCCATCTTCTTTTCTACCCACGCACCGGTTTCGTCCAGGAGGTAGTACTTGACTGTGAACGTCTTCTTCTCCCACTGTGCAGTGAAGATCACGCCGCCCGCGGTGATGGTGTAGGTGTCGCCAGCCTTGAGGAGCGTTTCATCGGCCGCATCGTCTGCGCCGTCAGCGTCAAGGTGGTCGGCATCATTTTCAGCCGGAATGACTTCAACGCTCCAGCCCTTGAAGCTATAACCTTCGCGGGTCGGCTCAGTGGTGGGCAGGGTGATGGTGTCGCCAGCGAAGTAGAAGTCGTAGAAGTCGATCGCGCCGTCGTCATAGGTGTAGTTGACAGCGGGCATATTCTCGACGTTCTCAGCACCGGCTCTGAACGTAACGGATGCGAGGTTCAGATTGCCGGAGAGCTGGTAGCCGGCTTCTGCCGGATAGCCGGGCTCCATGTCCTCTTCGTTTACGGTCTTGTACAGGGCCGTCCAGGCGATCTTCTCGACAATCTTGTCAGAAACGCCGGTTTCGAGGGCGATGTCGGTCGCCAGCTTCTCAGCAACTGCGCTCAGCTCTGCGTCATCGCCGAAGTACAGATCGCTCGTCAGCGGCATTGCATCGAAGGTAAAGCTGCCGATAGAAATGTAGCCGAGGCTGTTGTAGCTGCCGAGGCCGAGACGGGACAGGGTCGCCTCATTCAGCGTGACAGGCGTATCGAACTCGCTCGTGGTCAGCGGTGCAAAATAGCTGTTCAGTCTTGCATACGCGTAGATGTTGTGCAGGGTGACATGCCACTTTGCCGTCAGGGTGATATCGGAGGTGATGGTGGTACCAAAGTCGAACGGTTCTTCTTCCCCGTCCAGATACCAGCCGTCGAAGGTATAGCCCTTGAGCGTCGGCTCGACAGGCTTGGTCGCGGTGTGGCCGTATTCCACTTCCTGCGCGAGCGGAACGGGCGTGCCGCCGTTCGGGTCGAAGGTCACGACCCAGTTGTGCGCGATCGTGCAGACATCGTCCTTGCCCGCTTCGACAGGTTCTGCCTCCCAGACATGGTTCGGAACGTTGTTGCCGATCTTCTCATCGGCCTCGGGCGTCGCGTACAGTCTCCACTGAACCGTTTCCTGCGTCAGCAGCTTGTGTGTGCGCGGTGCGTCCTTGAAGTTCTTGTCGTTGCAGGCCTTTGCGCAGGTGTCAATGTATCTGTCGACCTTGAACGTCGCGATGTAGCTGCCGGGAACGCCGTCTTCCGGTTCCACAGACACAACGTCCGTCGCGGAATAGACGAACGGTACGGTGATGCCATAGTCGCAGACGCCTGTTTCTCCGTTCACGCAGGAGACATGGATGCAGTCGGACTTGCCGCCGGTCGCGATCTTGGCAACCTCGCGCCAGTCGGTCGGCGCATGGGTGAGCTTGACCAGATCGTCAACGCCGGGTTCTACAGGCGCGGATGTCCACGCATTGTCTTTCCAGCGGATGTACCAGCTCAGCGTGTTCTTGGTGTACAGGTGGTGCGCCGGATTCTGCTTGAACGACTTCACAAAGTTTGTGACCGGGAAGGTCACGACCCATGTGGTATCATCCTCGCCTTTTACAAGCGTATACTCCTGCCCGACAATACCCGCCTTTGCGGCATACTGTCCCTGACCGCAGTCCATGTTGTTGTTGCCGTCCTTCCAGAAGCGGTTGATGCAGGTGACGGTAACAAGGCCATTCAGCGCGCCGAAGATATCCTCGCGGGTCGGCGCTTCAATCTCCTTGCAGATGACTTCAACGACCGGCAGGTCACCCTGCTGCTGCCATTTCCTGTTCCCGTCACCAGTTGCTTTGGGGTCATAGCGGAAGGTGATGGTCAGCGTTGCGTCCTGCTCGTCAACGAGCCGGTGCTCGACGCGGGTGGCGGTGTTATATGCCACCAGATTCGGCGCTACCGTGACCGTCGCGGTGACGTAGTAGCCCTGATCGTCCATCTGCACATCGCTGATCGTATACTGAGACGGGGTGGCAATATAATCCGCCTTGTAAGGATGTGTTGCTTTGTTGTTCTTGCAGACGATAGCAAAGCTGCCGTCCAGCGCCGTGGGCTTTGTGGGCGGGGTCACTTCGTGCGTGGCTTCGATCCGCGGGTTCGCTGCCGGTTTCACCCACGTCTTACTATTTTTATCATAGGTGAGGTTGAACGTGATGGTCTGCGCGGTCGGGGTGTGCTGCACCTTCCAGACCAGATTGCTGGCCTGCTGCACGAACCATGCCGTCCGGACAGTCACCGGGCAGATATATCCGCCCGCGCCATCGCTTACGACCTCGCCGATCGTATGTTGTGCGTCGGTCGGGAATCCGAGCGGATACTGTACCGTATCATGCGTTCCGGTTGTCGTAACGCAGACAATATCTACAACAACGCCGGTCACGTCGTTTTCCGTGGGCTTGGCGGGCTTGTCGGTGGGTGGGGTCTGCTCGCTGTGCTTAACCTCGATCACACGCAGGCCGTCGTCCAGCTTCCACGTGTTATTCTCGTAGCTGATTACAAGCTTCAGCGTTGTCTGGTTCGCATTGTTGAGCTCATGCGTCTTCGATTTTTCGCTGTTGTACTTTGCGACATACGGCGCGGTCTTGATGGTCACGTCGTATTTCCCCGGCTGATCCAATCTCGCCGTTTTCGTCCAGTTGAACGGCTCGCTCTGCGTGTTGTCGATCAGGTCGTAGTTTTCCGTCCCGCAGCTGGGCGTGCTGACGTCCTTTACCTGAATCTGCCCGATAGCAGATTTCAGATCGTCATAGGAGGGAACAGGAATAGGATCGCTCCCTTCCCAAACGGCGTAGACGGTCTTGGGGCTGTCTGTATGTTTAACGGCAATCGTGCCGCCCGGCTGATACTGCGCAGTGGTCGCAGTCGCACTGTCAGCCCAGCCCTTGAAGGTGTAGCCTTCCTTGCTCGGGGTCTGATTGGGGACGGTAAAGGTAACCTGGTTCACCGTTGGATGCGCTGCCGTATGCGTCTGACTAGCCGGCGCACCGGTGCCGCCATTCGCATCATACTTCAGTTCAAAGAATGGCATCCAGATGGCGTAGATGGTCTTGGTCGGATTGTCCTTGGTCAGTACGATCGGATCTCCGCCCGTGTACTTCGCAGTCACAGCATCCGCCTTGTCCGCCCAGCCAATGTGATCATAGCCAGAGCGGGTCAGCTTCGCTCTATTAACATTAAACGTGAAGGTAGTCGCCGCCGTGGGCCGATCCGTCACATCCGTGAGCCATGTGCTGTCCGTGCCGTCGTTATACTTATAATACAGATAGTACATGTAGGTCGGAGTGGGGTTGGTTTTTTTCGCAACCAAGTAAATCGTATACGTTGTCTGCGTAGCAGTCGTACCGGCGGTGTTGAAGTCATAAATTGTGGGGTTCTTTTTGGCCTCTTTCGCCCAGCCAACGAATTCATAGCCAGAATCCAGCTGGCCTTTCAGCGCAGGAACGCCGACATTCTTGATCTCGCTGCACAGAATCGAATGGTTGTAGCCAGAATGGGGTTCGCTATATTGGCATGTATAGGTCTTATTAACAGACACGCCATAGTTATAGCCAGTGTTGAACTCATCGCCAACATAAAGAATCTGGTACTTGATTGTTTGTGTTTCATTCGATTCCAGCGCCTGCGGACTGACACCGTCGTCAGCCGCAAAGGCCGACACAGGCAACATGCCGAGCACCATAATCAGAACTAACAAAAAAGCAACTAATCTCTTCTTCATTACTTCAGATCTCCTCCTTTTTTATTGTTTTATGTGCTTATCGGCTTAATGCAGCTGGGCACAAGATGTAGCGACGGCTCTTGCGAGGCGGCTGAAGATCTGATCTCCGGTTTTTCGGCGATTGAAGCGGAAGCAGAACTCGTCCAAATAGGACTGAAGCTGTGTGCAGCGGCCGTGATAAGTGCCGAGCAGGAATGCTTTCAGGTTGCTGATGGCTTTGTGCAGCCAGTGCAAGTCGCCAGGTTCATACTGTTTCGCGTCCAGCTCCACGCCAGACAGGTTCTTATAGCTTCTGTAGCCGTCGCATTCGATTTTTGCACCTGTCGCAACAGTTTTGCCGATGACTTGCTGAAGTGTTTTGCTCGTGACGTCTTCCACGACCTGCATCCGCGTGAACAGCGCAGTCCCGTTTTCCGTTTTTGACAGCGCCACCACGATCTTCGCCTTGTCCGTCCCGCGACCACGCTTGCCGTTGTGCGTTGCTCCGCCCACGTAGCCGTCGTCCATCTCAACAATGCCAGAAAGTGCGTAGTTCTCGTCTCTTTGAGCCATCGCACGGCGAATTCTGTGCAAAAGATACCACGCCGACTCATAGCAGATGTTCAGCGTGCGGCTCAGCTGGACGGCAGAAATGCCGCGTTTGTCCGTGGCACACAGATAGATCGCCCAGAACCAAGCGGTCAGAGGCAGATGCGTGCGGTGCATAACGGTTTCTGCGGTGACGGAAGTCTGGTATCGGCAGGCACGGCACTGGAACGTGTTCCGCCCGCGAACTGGGTAATATTCCGTACAGCCGCATTTCGGGCAGACAAAGCCGTTTGGAAACCGAAGCCGGAATAATTCCGCCCGGCAGCTCTCTTCCGTGCTGAAACGAGTGCGAAATTCTTTAAACGTGATGCTCTCTGCTCGTGCCATGCCAATGACCTCCTGCGTTTTCTGAGATCATTGTAGCACTTCTGCTGTCTTATATTTCGGACTTTTGTAGGTCGATTGTAAAATGGGAGTATAAGAAAGGTGAGGAATTTTGGTGAAACTATCAAATCGAACCCCCGCGGAGCCAACGCTCGGCGCCGCTGTATGAGGCTGCAGGAGCTGCCGCTGAAGCCGCAGCTTCGGCTTGTCCGGCAGCTTGGGCTGACGTCTCTGGAGCTCGGCATTGCAAACGCGCCGATGGATCTTCCGGCAGACGCATCGGAAGAGGCAATCGAAAATGGAAGAGGCCAGCGCATATATTGCGCGGAACTGGAGCAGCACGGTGCGGTCTGCGACAGAGGATCAGGGTACACTGATCGGGCTGCCAAGGCCATTCAGTACGCCGAGCACCAGCGGCGTTTTTCAGGAGCTGTATTATTGGGACACCTATTTTATCAATGTGGGGCTGCTGGCCTCCGGCCAGACAGAGCAGGCGGCAAACAACATTGAAAACATGTTCTATCTGATCGACCGCTTCGGCTGGATGCCCAACGGAAACCGGACCTTCTATCTGTGCCGCTCTCAGCCGCCGTTCCTGTCGCAGATGGTGCGGGAGCTGTTCGAGCATACGCAGGATCGGGCATGGCTGCACGCCAGAGCCTATCCGGCATTGCAGCAGGAATATCGGTTCTGGCATACGCACCGGACGCTTGAGAACGGGCTGAGCCGCTACGGAGGGGAGGATCCGGACGATACGACGCTCCGCGAGCTTGGCAGATCGCTCTGCGAACGCTTTGGACTCGCGTCTCCGGAAAGCCCCGAACAGCTCTATCCCTACGGACGCGCAATGCTTGCCCTCGCCGAAAGCGGCTGGGACTGCACGAGCCGCTTCGGAACAGAAGCGCAGCTGTATGCGCCGGTCGATCTGAACGCGCTGCTCTATCGGATGGAGCACAACATGGAGTGGTTCGCCGGTGTGCTTGGTCTGAATGCGGAACGCAGCCAGTGACGCAGCCGGAAGGAATTCCGCAAAGCGCGGATGGACGAGCTGCTCTGGGAGCCGGAGCGCGGCTGCTATTGCGACTATCGTTTTTCCGACGGTCACCGGTCGGCGCTGTTCTCTGCTGCCGCTTTTTACCCGCTCTTTGCCGGAATGTGCAGTCCGGAACGGGCCGCGCAAGTCGTATCCATGCTTCCCCTGCTGGAAATGCCATATGGAGTCGCCTGCTGTGAAAAAACAGGCGGGCTTCTCGGCCTGCAATGGGACTATCCGAATGGCTGGGCCTGCTTACAGTATATCGTCTTTATGGCTCTGCGCCGGTATGGGTACAAACGGGATGCGCAGAGGATCGCGGA
>OMCS01001027.1_pt1 | contig 13333 bp, 10 predicted proteins | sample 1674241 | NCBI WGS metagenome assembly OMCS01 (sample SAMEA103958153, study PRJEB25191) | human gut metagenome
TCTCCTCCCTCGCTTTCGCCGCCCTCCTCTTGCGGTTCAACTATTGATTCGCATCATAGGGGAAGCCATGGGCGGGCGCAAGCCCAAAGGCTCCCTCGTCAGAGGGAGCCTTTCGTTGTCAGGATCTTCCGCAGGATCCGGATGGTCTGGTCGATCTCGCGTGTCGTGTTGAAGGCGGAGGGGGTGAGGCGGAGGGTGCCGGTGGTGAGGGTACCGGCAGATTCGTGGGCCAGGGGGGCGCAGTGTAGGCCGGCGCGGGTGCAGACGCCGTGCTCCGCGAGCCGGGCGGCCAGCGTCTCGCAGTCCATCGTCTCCGCGCGGACCGAGAGCGTGCCGCTCTGCCCCTCTCCCGTATAAACATGCACGCCGTCAAGCCCCTGCAGCCCGGCCGCGAGCTGCGCGCGCAGCCCGGCCTCATGGGCAAGCAGCCGCTCCGGCCCCTGCTGGCGCACGAAGCGCAGTCCCGCGGCAAGACCGCAGATGCCGCAGACGTTCTGCGTCCCGGCCTCGGCGTGGTCCGGCAGCTCCTGCGGCATGTCGGGCAGGCGCGAGGCGCTGCCGCTGCCGCCCTCCAGAAGCGTGTCGGGCGTCCGGCCGCAGAGCAGGAGGCCGGTCCCCTGCGGGCCGTAGAGCGCCTTATGTCCCGGCATGCAGACGAAGGCCGCGCCAAGCTTCTCCAGACTGACCGGCAGCAGCCCCGCCGACTGCGACGCGTCGACGATCAGCGGCACCCGCCGCGCGCGGCAGAGCGCCGCGATTTCCTCCAGCGGCAGGATATAGCCGAAGACATTCGACACATGCGTGCAGATCACGGCCTGCGTATCGGGCGTGACGGCGGCTTCAAAGGCGGCGAGGGTATCCGCCGGGTCAAACAGCCTGCGTCCGGCGACGATCGTCTCCGCCCCGATATGGTGCAGGGGGCGGACGACCGCGTTGTGCTCAAAGCCGGAGATCACGGCGCGGCCGCCGGGCCGCACCAGCGTCTTGATCGCAAGATTGAGCGCGTGTGTAGCGTTCATGGTGAACACGACCTGCTCCGGCTGGGCTCCAAACAGCTCTGCCGCGAGCACGCGGCAGTCATAGACGGCGTCCGCAGCCCGCATGGCGGGCGCGTAGGCCCCGCGGCCGGGCGTAGCCATGCGGCGCAGGGCGCTTTGCATGTGGTAGGCCACCATCGGCGGCTTCTGGAGCGTAGTGGCTCCGGCGTCAAGATAGATCACAGCGCCGCCTCCTCCAGATACCCGTTCGGGTGCATCCGGTACGCGCCGGAAACCGGGCTGTTCCACGCGCGCAGCAGCTGCGCGGCGTGGACGCCGTCTTCGCCGCCCACATACAGCGCCCACGTGCAGCCGAGGCCGGAGATCTCCGGCGGCGCGCGGCGCAGCTGGGCCCGCAGGCCCGATTCATACAGGATCCGCCGGCCGGACTGCGCCGCCGTCTGGCTGCGGAACGTAAAGAGATAGGAAAACATGGTCATCTCCTCCCGCTTCATTGTATGCGCCGCCCGCAGGATCTGCCACGATTCGTCAAAATTATATTTATTCAAAAAAAGTTCATATTTATTCTTGACATTTCCGCACGCGCCGGTATAATAAAACACGTTATGAGAGAGGCTGCGGCTGACATCAGTAGGGCGCGCATCCGGCGGGGACCGGGCGTCTGAAAGGGGAAGCCGCCGAAGGGCCAGCGCCGTTCCCGCAGCGCCGGTACCTGGGACGCAGGAGAAGATCCTGCGGACTGTCACAGGAGGCTTGCTTCCGTGGAGAGCTGTCATGCACAAACAGGGATGTTTTGTTTGCGTCATGATGGGATCATGACGCATTTTTATTTGGGAGTGACATCCATGAAAAAGAACACCTGGAAAACCGTTCTGACGGTCGTCGTCCTGCTCGCCCTTGCGGCGGCGCTGGTCGTGGCCGCCGTCGAATGCGCGAACGGCGCGTCGCTGGCCAACACGGCCTGGTCGCTGCTGCCGCCGGTCATTGCGATCATTCTCGCGCTCATCACCAAGGAAGCGTACAGCGCGCTGTTCATCGGCGTGCTGGTGGGCGGTCTGTTCACCTGCGGCTTCGCGCCCGTGGCGACGCTCGACACCATTGTCAATGACGGCCTCATCGCCGCCATCTCCGGCAACGCGGGCATCTTCCTGTTCCTCGTGCTGCTGGGCATCATCGTCGCGCTGGTCAACGCGGCGGGCGGCTCCGCCGCCTTCGGCCGCTGGGCCGAGACGCACATCAAAACGCGCGTCGGCGCGCAGCTGGCCACGTTCGTGCTCGGTGTGCTCATTTTCATCGACGACTATTTCAACTGCCTGACCGTCGGCTCCGTCATGCGCCCGGTCACCGACAACCACAAGATCTCCCGCCCGAAGCTGGCCTACCTCATCGACGCCACGGCCGCGCCCGTGTGCATGATCGCGCCGATCTCGTCCTGGGCGGCGGCGGTCTCCACCACGGCGGCGGACCTCGATACCGGCATGAGCGGCATCGAGCTGTTCGTCAAGGCTATCCCCTACAACCTCTATTCCATCCTGACCTTCGTCTTCATCCTCGCGCTCGTCGCCATGAAGTTCGACTACGGCCCCATGCGTCAGTTTGAAGACCGGGCCGCCAAGGGCGATCTGGCCGCGCTGGCCAGCGAAGATGACGAAAAGGCGAACCCCAACGGCCGCGTGATCGATCTGATCCTGCCGGTCCTCATCCTGATCGTCACCTGCACGGTCGGCATGATCTATGTCGGCGGCTTCTTCGGCGTCGACGCCTGGGGCGGCACGGACTGCGCGGGCGATTTCATCAGTGCCTTCGGCAACACCGACGCGTTCATCGGCCTGCCCTGGGGCGGTCTGATCGCGCTCGTGCTGACGGTCATCTACCTCGTCGCGCGCAAGGTCCTGTCCTTCAAGGAAGCGATGGAATGCATCCCCAAGGGCTTCATCGCCATGGTCCCGCCGATCATCATCCTGACGCTCGCCGTCTCGCTGAAGACCATGATCAACTCCCTCGGCGCGGACGTGTACGTCCACGACCTGATGTTCGCCGCCTCCATGAGCCTCTACAGCATGCTGCCCGCGGTCATCTTCGTCGTGGCCTGCATTCTGGCCTTCGCCTCCGGCACGAGCTGGGGCACGTTCGGCATCCTGATCCCGATCGTCACCGCCGTCTTCCCTGCCGACAGCAATCTGCTCATCATCGGCATCTCCGCGTGCTGCGCGGGCGCGGTCTGCGGCGACCACTGCTCCCCCATCTCCGACACGACCATCATGGCCTCGGCCGGTGCGCAGTGCGAGCATCTGAACCACGTCACGACCCAGCTGCCGTACGCCGTCACGGTCGCCATCGTCAGCTTCGTCGGCTTCATTGTCGCGGGCTTCGTGCAGAACGTGTTCGTCACGTGGGCGGTCGGCATCGTGCTGCTGCTCGGCGCGCTGTTCCTGATCCGCGCGATTGAGCGGAAAAAGGCCGCCTGAGTCCCCATTTCATACGAAAAGCCCCTCTGCCGGACGGCAGAGGGGCTTATGTTTCTGCTGCTTATTTCTCCACGATCTCCAGCAGCTCCATGGGACATGCCTTGACGCAGATGCCGCAGGCGGTGCACTTGCTGGAATATGGGGTATTTTCGTCCTTGACGATCAGGCCGAAGGGACAGGCCTCGACGCACTTGCCGCAGCCGGTGCAGAGCTTGCGGCTGATCATCCAGACGCCCTTCGGGTTCTGGGTGATGGCGCCGGAGGGACAGGCTGCGGCGCACTTGCCGCACTGGACGCAGACCATGGGCTTGACCGTGTCGTTCCGCTGGACGATCTTCAGCGCAGCCTTGTCGGGGTGGAATTCCTTATAGTAAGCGTTGGAGCAGGCGCGGACGCACTCCAGACAGGCCATGCACTGCACGCCTTTTTTGATGGACAGCTTTTTCATGAGCGTTCTCCTTCTCATTTTTATCTGTTGTTTATTATACAGCATAAACGAAAACTTTCAATATGCTTGTATCGATTTTTATCGATTCCTGCTCTGTAAAAAACTCACAGCATACCGCGCGCAATGCCTGCAGAAACTAGCCTCAGCGATACGATTCGCAAAAAAGGAGGAATTTCTCATGAAAAAAGGCTTGATCCTGGTGCTGGCCGCGCTGATGCTTGCGGTGTCTCTGACCGCCTGTGCGGCGACGCAGCCGTATTACGACGGCTATTCCAACGTCTCCACGACCCGGAACGGCTATGTCAACGGCACAAACGGCTATGGCGGTATGTATAACGGCACGAACTACAACCCCGGCTACAACGGCGCGGGCTACAGCCAGAGCGGCACGGCAAGCGGCAGAACCGTGACCGGCAGCACGTCCGGCACGGCGATGCGGTAACGAGGTGCGCATATGACAGTACGGGGCTTCTTTCTGACCATGGGCGCAGGCGTCGCAGTCGGCGCGTTGGGCGCGATGATGCTGCCGAAAAACAGCGACGCGTACCGCATGACAAAGCAGGTCGCCAAGGCTATTCAAAACGAGGCGGAAAAGGCTGTGGACGCGATCTCCTCGGCCATGTAAGCGGAAAAGGCTTCCCGGAGACGGGAAGCCTTTTCCATGTTTTCGAAAGGATCGATCAGAATGCGTTTACTGCGGCGGTTTCCGCTGCGAGGGCGCTGCGGTACCAGCCGAGATAGCGGTCGAAGCCGGCGGCATCCTCGGGATCGGGAGCAAGCGTCGTGCGCTTGACATCCGCGAAAACCTCTGTTTCCAGATACTGCTCAAGCGTCTGGCCATCCTTTTTCTGCACCAGATAGGACGCAAGCAGAGCCATGCCGTAAGGCCCGCCCTCGCCTGCCGATTCCATGCACGTGACCGGTGCACGGCAGGCGGCGGCCATGTATTTCTGGCCGACGACCGGCGTTTTAAACAGGCCGCCATGACCGGTCAGGGAGTCGATGGCAACGTGCTCCTCCGCAAGGATATCCATGCCGAGCTTGAGCGTCGACATGGTCGCGTAAAGCTGGGAGCGCAGGAAATTGGCAAGCGTGAACTGGCTTTCGGGCTTGCGGACGACCATCGGACGGCCCTCGTCCAGATGCGTAACACCCTCGCCCGCCATATAGTTGTAGGTCAGGACGCCAGAGCAGTCGGCATCACCCTCAAGGCTCTTCTGGTAGAGCTTCGTGAACAGTTCGCCAGTCGAAACGTCCGCGCCGAAGAGCTTCGCCGTCTCGCCGAGAAGGCCCACCCATGCGTTCATGTCGTTCGTGCAGTTGTTGCAGTGCACCATGGCGACGGGCTTGCCGCTGGGCGTGGTGACCATATCGATCTCCTGATAGACCTTCGACAGGGGCTTTTCCAGTACGACCATAGCGAAGATAGACGTACCTGCCGAGACGTTGCCGGTTCTGGGTGCGACGGCGTTCGTCGCCGTCATGCCGGTGCCTGCGTCGCCCTCGGGCGGGCAGAACGGGATACCGGCAGACAGCAGGCCGTCAAGGAACGTGCTTCCTGCCTGCGTCAGAGCGCCTGCAGCCTGTCCTGCTGTCAGAACCTTAGGCAGAACGCTGCGCGCCGTCCACGCAAAGCCGTATTTGGCAATCAGTGCGTCGAATTTTTCGAGCATCGCCGCGTCATAGTCCAGCGTTTCACTGTCAATGGGGAACATACCGGAGGCTTCGCCCACGCCGAGAACGTTTTCGCCCGTGAGCAGATAGTGGACATATCCGGCAAGCGTCGTGATGTGCGCGATATTTTTGACGTGCGCTTCGCCGTTCAGAACGGCCTGATACAGATGCGCAATGGACCAGCGCTGTGGGATGTTGAAGCCGAATTCTGCCGTGAGCTGCTCGGCTGCCTCGCCGGTCATGGTGTTCTGCCAGGTGCGGAATGGTGCCAGCAGGTTCCAGTCCTTGTCGAAGGCCAGATAGCCGTGCATCATGCCGGAAATGCCCATGGCCGAAACAGCCCCCGGCAGCTCGCCGAGGTTGCGGATGGCGGTGCGCAGGCCGGTCTGCACATCCTCCATATGATACGTCCAGACGCCGTTTTCCAGACTGCTTTTCCATGTGTAATCACCGCTTTTGACAATGCGGTGCTCGCCGTCGATCAGGACGGCCTTAACGCGCGTGGAACCGAACTCAATTCCAAGATAATACTGTTTCATAGCAATCTCCTTGATCGTCGTTTTTGGATTTTCTGTCTCTATCATAACAGCATCTGCCTTTTTTGTCTAGCGGACTGGGGAAAAACAGCGCTTGCTTTTTGGCGGCGGCTCGCGTTATACTGGAGGAAACAGCGAATTGGCGCTGTGAAAGGAGATACAATATGCTGCTGATTCAGAACGCACACATCAAAACGATGGCCGGAGCGGACATTCCAAATGGATGCCTGCTGATCGAGGACGGAAAAATCGCTGCTGTCGCGCCGGAAATCGACGCGCCCGTGGGCGCAAAGGTCATTGATGCGCAGGGGCGGCTGCTCACGCCGGGCTGCGTGGAGGCACACTGCCACATCGGCCTTGACAATCAATCCATGCGTTGGGAAGGCATGGACTATAACGAGATCGTTGATCCGCTGACGCCGCAGCTGCGCGCGATCGACTCGATCAATCCGCAGGATGAGGCGTTCGGTCTGGCGCTGCGCGGCGGCGTAACGACCGCCTGCACCGGCCCCGGCAGTGCAAACGTCGTCGGCGGCACGTTCGCCATTCTCAAGCTGGCAGGCAAGCGTGTTGACAAGATGGTACTGCGGTCGCCTGCGGCGATGAAATGCGCGTTCGGCGAAAACCCGAAGGGCTGCTACGGACAGGGCAAAAAGCAGAGTCCCATGACGCGTATGGCCGTGGCCGGACTTCTGCGCGAGCTGCTGATGCGCACCATCCGCTACCGCGACGACAAGGCGGCAGGAAAAAATCCGCCGCTGGACGTGAAGCTGGAAGCGATGCTGCCGGTCGTGAACAGAGAAATCCCGATCAAGTGCCACGCGCACCGCGCGGACGATATTCTGACCGCCGTGCGCATCGCGCGGGAGTTTGACCTCAAGCTGACGCTCGACCACTGCACCGACGGTGAGATCATCGCGGACGAGCTGGCCGAGGAGGGCTATCCGGTCTTTGTTGGCCCGTCGCTCGGCGGCAAGAGCAAGGTCGAGCTGCGGAACAAGAGCTTTACGACAGCGGGCGTTCTGTACCGCGCAGGACTGACGGTCAGCATCATCACCGACGCACCGGTCATTCCGCTGCAGCATCTGCCGCTGGCGGCTGGACTTGCGGCTGCGGCAGGACTGCCGATGGAAGAAGCGTGGCGCGCCATTACCATCAATCCGGCGCAGAGTCTCGGCATTTCTGACCGCGTCGGCAGTCTGGAACCGGGCAAGGACGCCGATCTTGTTCTCTGGACGGCAGACCCGCTGACCACCATCGGCGGCGAGGCGTACATGACCATCGTAAACGGCGAGATCGTCTATCAAGCGGAGCGATGATTTCCCCTGCTCTGTAAAACCAACGAAATTCGACCGCAGTTGGTAGGGGCTTGGCTCTTGCCCCTACCAACTCTATTCGGTCCTTTGCTGCTCTCTGCGTGAACCGGACACGCCCAAGTCTTACGCCGAATTTGTTTCTTGACGAATTTGTGTTTTTTGTTATAATAAATTTGATTTTATGCGAAAGGAATGAAACACATGGATTCTGACGACAGCGATTGTCATAGTACATATCTGATCTGTCATCTGTTTTGGGAAGCATATCTGCGCTGCTAGATGCAGGGCGGACGTGCTTTTTTGCGTCTTCACACACGATTTCAGATAACAGAAAAGGAGTTACCGTACATTGTCAACCACTACTTGCATTGTTATAATGACTGTCTGCCTGATCCTCTCCGGCTATTTTTCGGCGACAGAAACGGCTTTTTCCTCTGCGAACACAACGCGGCTCAAGACCCTTGCAGAGAAGGGAAACAAACGGGCGGCACTGGTCTGTAAGCTGCTCGAACGCTATGACCGGCTGTTGTCCACGATCCTGATCGGAAACAATATCGTGAATATCGCCACGGCCTCCATCGGCACCGTGCTGTTCGTCAGGCATTACGGCGACGCAGGCGCCACGATCTCCACCGTCGTCGTCACGGTCGTGGTGCTGATTTTCGGTGAGATCTCTCCGAAGAGCATTGCAAAGGACTGCGCAGAGCAGTGGGCCATGCTGTCCGCGCCGATGCTTCAGGTCCTTATTTGGATTTTTACGCCGCTGAACGCAATTTTTTCGTTCTGGAAAAAGCTGCTGGCGAAGGTCTTCCGCCTCAGCTCCGACAACAAAATGTCGCAGGAGGAGCTTCTGATGCTTGTCGACGAAGTGCAGCAGGACGGCAGCATTGATAAAAACGAGGGCGAGCTGCTCAAGAACGCAATCGATTTTTCCGAGCAGCGCGCGGAGGATATTCTGATCCACCGCACTGACTTGGCTGCGCTTCCGATCACGGCGACGAAGGAGGAGGTCGCCGCGCTGTTCACGGAGACGAAATATTCAAGGCTCCTGATCTATCAGGATTCGATCGACAATATTCTCGGCACCATCCACCAGAAGGACTTTTATGTCGGCTGCGGCGTGACGGACAAGCCGCTGCGGGATATTATTCTGCCGCCGGTCTACGCGCTGGAGATGGAGCCCATCAGTCTGCTGCTCAAAAAGCTCCAGCAGGCCAAAACGCACGTCGCCGTCGTGGTCGACGAATACGGCGGCACCTGCGGCATTGTGACGATGGAGGACATTCTGGAAGAACTCGTCGGCGAGATCTGGGATGAGCACGATGAAGAGGAAACGCCGATCAGCAAGGGGTCTGACGGCACGTACCTGGTCGACGCGGAAATGAGCTTTGACGATTTTGCGGACTATTTCGGGCTGAGATCCGACTCGGACATGGCCTCCGTCAGCGGCTGGGTCATGGAGCAGTTTGGCCGGCTCCCCGAGACCGGTGCGTCATTCGATTTTGAAACGCTGCACGTACAGATCACGCGGATCGCAAACCATCATATTGAGCAGATCCGGGTTTCCACGGCCGCAAATGAACCGGCGGGCTCCGGTTCGGAGACTGGAGCTGCGAAGGTCTGAGCTTTGGAAAATTACTCACCGGCGCTGCCTAGGGTGTATCTGAAAACTCCCAACGCACCCGGACAGCGGGCCTTTTTGCGGTGCGCCGCGTCATTTTTCCTTGAAATACGTCAGTATTCCTGCGAAAAAATGTCTTGCGCAACGCAAAAATCCCTCGCTGCCGGTCACATCATGAGTTTTCAGATACACCCTATAATATTTCAGAGTTTCAGATCGTAAATTGATTATAAATTTCCATATTTGAAGGCTCCCCTGCTAACGATAGGGGAGCCTTCGTGTATACGCAGCGTCATATCAGCGGAGCTTATGCCGGAAGAACCAGATCTGGAACGGGAGCGAAACAACGAAGGTCAAAAGGTCTGCGCCGGGCTGGCTCATTTCTACGCCGGGCAGGCCCAGCATACGCGGCAGGATGAGGATGAGCGGCACGTACAGCAGTCCGTTGCGGCAGCTGGCCAGAAGCGTCGCGGCCTGATGGAAGCCAAGGCACTGGTATAGTTGGTTTACATAAGTTGAATATCCCATCAGTGGCATGACGGCGCAGGCATAGAGCAGTGCCTGACGGCCGATGCGCGTGACCTCCGCATCGTCGCGGAAAAAGTGCATGATCTCGTCGGGAAAGAGCGAGATCACAGCCGCACAGACGATGCACACCGCTGTTCCGAGCAGCACGGAAAACCAGAACGCCTGCCGCGTGCGCTTTTTATCGCCCGCGCCGAAATTGTAGCCCGCTACAGGCTGGAACCCCTGCCCGATGCCGATCACGATCGACCGGACGAGCAGATAGACCTTGTTGGAGATCGTCACGGCGGCAACCGCCGCGTCGGAATAGACAGCTGCCGCGTTATTTAAAAGCGCCGAGGACAGGCTTGCGAAGCCCTGCCGGCAGATCGTCGGGAAGCCGACGAGCAGAATTTCACCGTAAAGTCCGGGCCGTTTGCTGATGCAGCGGACGTGGACGCGGACGATGCTCCGCCCGTGGAGGAACAGCCACGCGAGGATGCAGAAGCTGACCAGCTGGCTGAGCGCCGTGGCCAGCGCCGCGCCCGCGATGCCCATGTCGAAGACAAAGATGAACAGCGGGTCGAGCGCGACGTTCAGAAGTCCGCCCGCGCAGATGCCGTACATGGACAGCGTCGCCTCGCCCTCGGAGCGCAGCGTATTGCTCAGGACAAACGAAGCGCACATGATGGGGGCAGCCAGCAGGATAATGCGCGCGTAGCTTTCCGAGTACGGGAGGATCGTTTCCGTTGAGCCGAGCAGGCGCATAAGCGGCCGGAGCGTGCAGAGCCCCGCAATGCAGATGAGAAGCCCCACGGCGGCGGCAAAAAAGAACGCGCTGCTTGCGGTGCGGTCGGCCCGCTCGTTGTCCCGGCTGCCGAGACTGCGGCTGATGATCGACCCGCAGCCCATACCGATGCCGAAGCCGAAGGCCTGAATGATGGACATGAGAGAAAAGACGACGCCGACTGCCGCTGAGGCGCTGGTAGACAGCTTGGAGACGAAATAGGTGTCGGCGGTATTATAAAACACGGAAATAAGCTGGGACGCCAGCGTCGGGATAGACAGCGACACGATCAGCTTCGGGATCGGCGTATGCAGCATCCGGTCGCGCTGCTGTTCGCTGGAAATGACATGCGCGGGCATAAGCTGCCTCCTGTTGCGATTTTTATACAGTATAGCACGAATCTCGGGGAATTCCAAGCCGTATGAAAACCATTCGATTTACTTAATTCTTTCTTAAATCTGTCCCAAAGGGGTTTCTTTTTTGGCGAATTTCTGTTACCATGTGGCCGCACGGATCAAAACAGGAAGGAGCATCCTTTATGACAAAACGCATTCTTTCCATCTGTCTCGCGCTTGTTCTGCTGTTCGGCGTTCTCGCCGGGTGCAGCAAAAACGAGGCGCAGACGGCGGACGATACGAAAAAGACAGAACAGAGCGGCGCGGAGGAAAAGACCTCCACGCAGTTTGCCTATCAGGCACAGTATTACGATCTGCCGGAGGATATTCAGTGGATCGGCACGAGCTGCGTTACCGGCGACACGCTCTACTTTACCGCCAGCATCCCGGACGGCGGCACAGAAACCTATACCGACGAAAACGGTGAGGAATATTCCTATGACACGTATTCCGAGGTCATTTTCCGCTTTGACCTCGACACCGGCGAATGTGTGCAGCTCGACAATTATGTTTCTGAGCCGGTCGTGGAAAACCCGGACATGCCGGATGGCGTGACCATGAATCCGGACGGCAGTATGCAGACCTTCAACAGCAGTACCAGCATCCAGACCATGGCGGCCGGTGCGGACGGCACGCTCTGGCTCTTCCGGCAGACGAGCCGCTACGCGGACGACGGCACGGAGGGCGATTCCATCTCCGAGCTCATCCAGCTTGACGCGCACGGCACGCTGCTGCGCACCATCACGCCCGTTTCCGAGGAGGAGACGGACGACACGGACAGCTGGCGCTATACGTACATCGACTCCATTCTCTCCGACGACAAGGGCTATGTCTATACCTACGACCACCAGACCGTCAACGTCTACGGTCCGGACGGCAGCTTCGTGTTCAGCAAGTCCGGCGACGAGCTGAACGGCCAGATCTGCCAGCTGTCTGCCAGCGAGGTCGGCATGACGACCTCCTCCGCAGACGGCAAGATGGTCTTCAAGCAGCTTGACCCGGAGACAAAGGACTGGGGCAAGGAAACGCCCGTTTCCTCCCGCGCGTGGAACATCCTCCCCGGCAATGATGTCTATGCCTATTTCTTTATGGATAACGGCAATATCTTTGGCGAACGCAGGGACACCGGCGAGGTCGAGAAAGTCGTCGACTGGGTGGCCTGCGATGTGGACAGCAACAATATCAATGGCGACCAGTTCGGCTTCCTGTCGGATGGGCGCATCGTCGCTGTGACCTATGACTATTCGGACGACGGCCCCAGCAGGCAGCAGATCCTTGTCCTCAACCGCGTGGACGCGGCCTCTGTCACGGCAAAGACGGAGCTGACGCTGGCCTGCCTGTATCTGGATTACAATCTCCGCAGCCAGATCGTAAAATTCAACAAGAGCAATCCGGACTACCGCATCGTCGTCAAGGACTATTCCGAGTATGCGACGGACGACGATTATAATGCCGGTCTGACCAAGCTCAACACGGAGATCATTTCCGGCAATGTGCCTGATATCCTCGTCAACGGCACGGAGCTTCCCATCGGTCAGTATGCCGCCAAAGGACTGCTGGAGGACCTGTGGCCGTATCTCGACGCGGACCCCGAATATTCGCGCGACAAGCTCATGACGCAGCCGCTGAACGCGGCCCAGACCGACGGCAAGCTCTACCGCCTGCCCATCGATTTCGGCGTCACGACCGCAGTTGGCCTCGGCAAGGTCGTGGGCGAGTATACGACATGGACGCTGGCCGACGTCAATGACGCGCTTTCCAAGCTCCCCGAGGGCGCGACGGTCTTCAACAAGTATTACACGCAGGCGGAAATGCTGCAGTACTGCGTCGCGATGAACGCGGGGAGCTTTATGAACTGGCAGGATGGCACGTGCAGCTTTGATACCGATGAATTCCGCGCGCTGCTGGAGTTCGTCAAGCCTTTCCCGGCGGAATACGACTGGCAGTCGGATTCGGACGACTATGAAAGCGATTATACGCGCCTGAAAAACGGCAAGCAGCTGCTCTATCCGACGTCGCTTTCCGGCTTCAGCGATCTGTACTATACGTTTGCCGCGCTGAACAACGACATCCGCTTTATCGGCTTCCCGCGCGAGGACGGCTCCAGCGGCAACGCGTTCAACGCCAGCTGCACGCTCTCCATCTCCACGACCTGCAAGGACAAGTCCGGCGCGTGGGCCTTTATCCGCTCGACGCTCTCCGACGACTATCAGGAAAGTATTTGGAATTACCCCATTGTGAAATCGGTCTTTGAGGCAAAGGCGCAGGAGGCCATGACGCAGGAATACGAGACGGATGCCGACGGCAACCAGATCCTTGACGATGACGGCAACCCCATCCCCATCTCCAACGGCGGCATGAGTTACGGCGACGAGCCGATGATCGAGCTGTACGCCGTCACGCAGGAGCAGTATGACGCCGTGCTGGCCCTCATCGATTCCACAACGACCTTCGTGGACTATGACCAGAACGTGCTGGACATCATCTCTGACGAAGCCGCAGGCTATTTTGCGGGCAGCAAGACCGTTGAGGAGGCCTCCAAGCTCATCCAGAGCCGCGTCAGCCTCTACATTCAGGAACAGAAAT
>OMCS01001034.1_pt1 | contig 13289 bp, 9 predicted proteins | sample 1674241 | NCBI WGS metagenome assembly OMCS01 (sample SAMEA103958153, study PRJEB25191) | human gut metagenome
TCGGTCAAAGCGTCCACTTTGGAAAGGGTGCGCTTTGCAAGCTCCCGCATATCCGCGTCCATGTAGGGCAGCGCGGCGTTGACATTCTCAATCAAAGCCCGCTTGCCGCCCTCGTTGTAAATGCTCAAAAGGTTTGTTTCTTCAACAGTCAGTCTAATCATGCTCATACCTCCATATCGTGATTTTTTGTTTTTGCCGCCGCCTTTTTCGGGGCGGTCTTTGCCTTGTCTGCTTTAAGCTGCGCCCGGATAGAGGGGCGGGGCTTCCTTATCTCCCTGTCCCGGTTCTCCCCCTTGTCAATCAGCGCATACGTCCCATGTCTGCCCTCGATTTTGGAAAAGGAAAGGGTCTTGTAGGGCAGCATGGAGAAAAGGCGGTCAGTGTCCTTTGTGGCTGCAAGCCGCATGAACGCCGGGGAAAGCTCTGCCATGAAATGGGTCTTGTTCGGGCTATTCGGCTCATAGTGCCGCTTCATTTCCCGCACAATGCGCCGCGCTTCCGTTTCAATCAGCCCGTCCCGCAAGGCTGTGATATGCGCCTTGAAGTCCCCCGGTGGAAGCTGCTCCCGGCTGCGCCGTTCTTCCTGTAAGAGCGATTGCAGCGCGTCCGGGTCGTTGGGTACGGCTTCAAAGCGTTCAAATTTCCCAAGCTGCGGGTCTGGGGTTCCGTCAAAATATCTCCCGGCTTCCTGTACCCTTTCCCCATGCTCATAAATCAGCTTCACCGTATCGGCGGGCAGCTCCTTTTCCTTGACGCGCTCATAATGTTTAGAGTAGTCCAGTTCGTACAGATTGCCCTTGATTTTCCCGCGCTCCTTTCCCGTCAGCTCGATTGCATAGGCAAGGACGCGGTCGCTTGTCTGCTCCATGTAGAAACGCCATGTGTTGTGGGGCGCGGTGTCTTTGAGGAAAACGTCGCGCTCCCGGAAACAGTGCGTCCCGGACGGGCGGCAGAACCACAAAAGGGTCTTGTCCTCCCTGTTGGGGCTTGCCGCCGCCTTTGCGATAATCTCTTTGTCAATGTCTAAGTCGCTCTGGTAAAAGCCTGTGTTCTGCTTCATAATCGCTTCAAGGGAAGCAAACAAATCCATGTTTTCAAATTTGCTCTGTTCCGGCATGGGTCAGCTCCTTTCCAAGTCCTGTGACTTCTGCTTTGCGTTTTTCTTCTGCGCCTTTTCCTTGTCGGCTCTAAGCTGCGCCCGGATAGAGGGCTTTTTTTCCGGCTTCGCTCCCTTGCCGCGCTCCTTGTCGGCTTTGACAGCGTTAGCCAGGTCAACAAGGGAAATCTGCTCGCCCGCCTTTACCTTTGCTTCCAGTTCGTCAACGGTGGGGGTGTTGTTGATGATACCGTCAATCATGTTCCCGTTCTGCTCTGTGGTCTGCTCGGCGGTTTTCAAGGGATTGTCCCGCTGCGCCTGTTCTGCGGCAACGGCAAACGCCCGCGTCCCATTCCCCATAATCAGATACTTTCCGTCGTCCGACTGGTGGTGAAAGCCATATCCGGCGGCTTCTATCTGCTCCCGGCTCATGGCGGTCACATGGAAAGTCCCCCTCGGTGTCTTGACAGTTTCGCCCGTTTCCAAGTCGTCCGGGGTAAGCTGCTTTTGCTCCTGTAAAAACTCCGGCACTTCCCGAAAACCTACACTGTCAACGAAATGCGCCGCGTCCTGTCCGTCCTGATGAAGCACTACCACGTCGGAAACGGAAAGGCTGTGTCCCTTAAAATCTTTGGGGTGGTCGATATTGAAACGGGTGTAAATATCTTCAAGGGAAGTTTCCGGCGCAAGGGGCGCGGAATAGACAAGCTCATAGTTCGCCCTGTCAACCACATTTCCCGCCGCCTGCAGGCGGTCGTATGGCTCAAAGCGGAAATCCCTTGTTTCGTCCCCGCCCTTTATCTGGTAAATGGAAAAGGTGTCTTTGTCCTGTCCGGCGGTCTGCGCCGTTTCCTGTGCCTTTGCGTAAAGCTGCTTCACGTCGCCCTCGGTCAGCTCGCCGCTTTTGAGCTGCCCCATAAGCTCGCGGCATTTCTCCGGCGTTCCCGTATAAAGCACGTCGCCCATTTTCGCCCGCCCGTTCTCCTGTGTCACATAGGCTTGCAAGAGGTAGCTGTTTTCCCGGCTGTCGCTGTAAGGGTTCCGGCGCACTCTGTAAATCGTTTCCGGGGTAAAGGCTTCTTTCGGGGCTGCGCCCGCTTTTTCCTGTGCGCCGGATTTTCCCGGTGCGGCTGCTTCCGGATCCGGCTTCTCCGGCGCGGCTTCCTGTCCCTCTCTGGTGGGCTGCTCCTGTCCGGCGGTCTGCTCCTTGTCCTGTGCCTTTTGCAGCTCCGCTAAGTTCTCGTCTATGGAATTGATAATCTCGGCGGCTGCGCTGCGTATCGTTTCAAGGGAGCTTTTCAGCTCGGACAGCTCCCGCCCGCTGCTCCACCCGGCGACATAGCCGAAAGAGTAGTCCGACGTGTCAAGCCCGTAATGTTGGCAGACAGTATAGGCGACGCTTTCCGCTTCGACTTCGCGGGTGCGGCGGTCAACGTGGGGCTGCTGCTCGTCCTTTGGCGCGTTGAGGTCAATGTCGTGCAGCTTCGCATGGGCGATTTCGTGAATAGCGGTCTTTAAGGTCTGTAATTCGCTCATGCCCTCGTTGATAGCAATGCGCTTGTCCTCCAAGTGGTAGTAGCCATGAGAGCCGCCCTCGATATTCTCAAAGGCGATAGGAACGGGGGAAGTCTTTTCAAGGGCTGCGAAAAAATCCTTGTAGCGGTCAACGTCGCCCGTCAGCTCGTCAACGGCAATATCCGGCAGCTCCTTTCCCTCGGTCTGGGAAACGTCAAAGACGGATACCACCTTGTAGGCGGGTATGGTGACTTCCTTTTCCTCGGTGACGGGCTTTCCATCCTTGCCGATTATGGGCTTCTGTGTGTGCGGGTCGATTTTCTGCATTTCCTGTTTGATTTTATAGGGCGACGGGGCAATGATTTTAATTCCCTTTTGCCCTTTCATCACGTTTCGCTCAAAGTTATTCTTCCAAGCGGAAAAGCCCGCCACAAGGGAAGCGTCCGGCTTCTGCATGGCGATAAGGACGGTGTTTCGGAAGCTGTAATTATGGAATTTTGACATGACTTTCAGATATTCCTTGTAACGCTCGCTGTCAAAGAGTTCCGCAATACCCTGTTCCAGACGGTCGGTAATCTCTTTGAGCTTTTCGGCGGGCTTCTCGCTCGTCAGCACGATAGGGATAACCGGGCGCGGCTCCTGTGGCTGCTCTGCGGTCTGCGCCGTTCTCTGCCCCGGCGCGGCTGCGTCCATTTCTACCTTTGACGGGTCGGGTCTTTCCGGCTGCGGGGGCTGCGGCGTTACCCGGTATTCCTCCGGCACGTCGCGCCCGTCGTACCATTCTGTAAAGGTGTTGCGGTTGTTGTAGATATAGCCCTTTTCGGTAAACATACCGTCGTCGTTAATGGAAGCGTCCCGCCCGTATTCCTCATACATGAAATACTTTTTCGCTTCTTCGGGAAGTTCCGGTTCTTCCAGTTCATCAACCAGATAACGCCCGTATTCTTCTTCATTGTGGACGGACGGATAAATCCAGTAGCAGTCAAGGTTCTGTGCAAGGTTGATAATGTCCTGTAAGCTGTCGGCATGGTCGCCGTATTCAATGGCTGCAATGAATTTCTCCCGGTCGTCGTCAAACTGCATTTCCAAGAGCTTCCCTAAATAGTTCAGCTCGTCGGGGTGGGAATACTCGCTTAAATGCTCCGTCAAGCCGGGGATAGTGGATTGAAATTCTGTGAAATGCCATTCCTCATAGTGCTTGAAGTCAATCCCGATACGGTCAAAGACTTCTTTCAGATGTTCGGCAGTCGTGGGGAACGTCACCCATTCGCCCGCGGGTCTGCCCTCGGTGTACTTCCCAAGATTGGAAAGATAGCCGCTTAAAATCGGTTCTGCCATTTGTTCGCTCCTTTCTTTTTCAATCATGCGGTGCATAAGCTCAAAATCCTCAATGCTCATGCTCCCGTCAAATACATAGGGGTTAAAATCCTCCCCGTCCCGGTAGGGCTTTTCGGAAAAGGGAAGCCCCGCTTCATGGGCGGCTGCCCTCGCTTCCTCGATAACCTCCGGGGGAAGCCTGTCGTCATGCGCCCCGATAAAACCGTCAATGTCGTTCATGCTGTTTTCGTAGTGGTAGCGCACTCCGGCGGTCAGCTCGTCAAGGCTCATGTCCTCGCCTAAATGCCCGCAGTAATAGCCGTTTAGGATAACGGCGGCGGGGTCGGTGCTTTTGATTTCCTCTAACCGGCTCCTGTCCTCCGGGTAGAGGGTGTCGTCCATATCAAGATGAAAATATTCCGCGTTCCATGAACGCCCCTGTTTCCAGAACGCCACCCATGCGATACCGTCCCTAAGCTCGTCTTGATAGTCCTTTACGGTGTCCCGTAAACTTGCCATAGTGAAAAACCTCCTTTCTTTGGGGCAGCGTCACAAGCTGCATTTTTGGGCTGCATGGTCTACTACGGGTACGCCCGCATTTCTGCCAAAGATTTCTCAAAAATTTTTAGAGGGTGAAGCCCTCCGCAAAAGAGGGTTTGGGAAACTTCCCAACAAGCAAAATCCCCGTCCGGCGCGTCAGCGTCGCAACGGGGATTTACGGAAGTGGGTACCCGCTTCCTATGCTTGCTATTCAAGTTTTTAGTTCTTCTGTACTTCGATACGGTAGTTGACGTATTTCCCGCCAGTGTCAGCCAGAACGATAGTTCCGTCGTAGGTCTTGCCTGTTTTCGGGGAGTAGAGCTTCTTCACATTCGCCTTGCCGGATTTAAGGAGCGCGGCGGCAATCTTCGCGGAAAAAGCGGTCTTGCGTTCCTCGAAAAAGCGGTCATTCTTCCACATGACAAAGGCACATTCTTTGTTGCTGCAATAATAGTTTTTCTTCCCCTCATGGACGGGGGAACCGCAACGGGGGCATTTGCCGACAGAGGGCTTTTCCTCCCGGAACAAATCCTTTTTCCCGTCCAGTGCTGCGGCGTGTGTCTGCACAAGCTCCCGCGCCATAGCTTCAATGCCGGACAGAAATTCGCCGGGGTCTGCGGCTCCCTTTGCTATCTGCGTCAGATTGTTTTCCCATTCTGCGGTAAGCTGCGGGGAAGTGAGCATATCCGGCAAGACTGATATAAGGGCGGCTCCGTTCTGCGTGGGGATAAGCTGCTTCCCCTTGCGCTCTGCAAAGCCGCCCTTTACCAGTTTTTCAATGACGGCGGCGCGGGTGGCGGGAGTGCCAAGCCCCCGGCGTTCCGCGTCCGGGTCGGTGTCCCCGTTCCCGGCGCGTTCCATAGCCGACAAAAGGCTTGCTTCGCTGTGGGGCTTCGGCGGCGTTGTGGTATGCTCCGTTACTTTTGCGGCGGGGTTAGGAAAGTTCTGTCCCTCGGAAAGCTCCGGCAGCGTCACGCCCTCATTTTCCCCGTCCTCTGCTTCGGGCTTATCTTTCAGCGTCGCCCGGTATCTGCGTTCAAGCTCTTTCCAACCCTCCGCAAGTACGGTCTTTCCCCTTGCGGTGAAGTCTGTCCCGGCGCATGAGAAAACCGCCGTAACCGCTTCATAAATATGCGGCTCGGCGGTGGCAAAAAGCAGACGCGCCCCCGCAAGGGTAAGGATATTCTTCTCGCTTTCCGGCAGCGCGTCCGGGTCAGCCTTTGCAAGCTCCATAGTGGGAATGATTGCGTGGTGGTCTGATACTTTCTTGCTGTCTAATACCTTTGCAATCTCCGGCGTGAAGTCCGCGCCCGCCATAAAGGGGAGCTTTTCGCAAAGCAGCGCGATAATGTCCGCTGCGGTGCCGCCCATGTCGTCAGTAAGAAAGCTGCTGTCCGTCCTCGGATAAGTAAGGAGCCGCTTTTCATAAAGGGATTGTGCAAGGTCAAGGGTCTGCTTTGCGGTGTAACCGAAAATGCGGTTCGTTTCCCGCTGCAAAGAGGTAAGGTCAAAGAGCTTTGGCGGGGCTGCGGTTTTCTTCTCTCTGGTAAGGGAAACGCATACCGCCTTTCCCGCTTCGCAAGCCCCTTTCAGCGCGTCGGCTTCTGCCTTGTCCGAAATCCTTTCGCTTGCCGCGTCCGCGCCGGATAAATCAAGGCGAACATGATAATATTTTTCTTTCTGGAAATGGGAGATAGCCGCGTCCCGGTCGGTGAGCATTTTTAAGGTCGGGGTCTGGACGCGCCCCACGTTCAAGGTCTTTCCATACAGGCAGGAGAAAAGCCGGGTGGCGTTAATGCCGATAAGCCAGTCAGCCTTTGCGCGGCAGAGGGCAGACGCAAAGAGCGCGTCGTATTCCTGCCCGTCTTTGAGGGAAGCAAAGCCCGCCTTGATTGCCCCGTCCTCCATTGAGGAAATCCACAAGCGGCGCATGGGCTTCTTGCAGCCCGCCGCTTCGTAGACAAAGCGGAAAATCAATTCTCCCTCGCGCCCCGCGTCACACGCATTTACCACTTCGGAAACGTCGGCGCGGTGCATAAGCTCTTTTAGGGTTTTGAATTGCTTCCCCTTGTCCGGGTCAACGGCGTACTGCCATTCCTCCGGCAGAATGGGTAAGCTCTCAAAACTCCATTTTTTATATTGCTCCCCGTAGGCGGCAGCTTCCGCAAGCTGTACCAAATGCCCGACGCACCATGAAATGAGGCAGCCGCCGCCCTCGATATATCCGTCTTTCTTTTCCTTAACGCCAAGCGCGGCGGCGATAGTCTGCGCCACGCTCGGCTTTTCTGCAATAATCAGTTTCATTTTCTGTTCTCCTTTCGGTTGTTTTAGGTTTGAAATTGGTTTATACTTTAAGCATTACTATAAGAAACAGGTGACAATATGAAATCAATACATACTTTCGATGTTTTTGCTCCTACTGATGAACAGGAAGAAGCAATGAATAAAAAACGTGGCGGGCATTACAGGCGCGGTAAAAACAAAGAAATGGATTACTTTATTGAGTGTGCTACTTCGCTATTTCCCAACAACCATTATTCAAGGTTCACACCTATATATGATACGACAAAAGAGTTTTATCAACTGATTACTTCTTCCGATACAACAGAAAGAGCTATACTAAATTGGATAGCTTCTAATCGTGCATGGAATTATTTGTTTGGCTTATTACGGCATTATTACAGAACAGGACACCATGACGATAATTATATCTTTCCAGAGTTCAAAATCGGGTCGGCTTATGTGGCTGATTATCTGCTCATAGGTAATAGTTCAGACGGTTATCAATTTGTCTTTGTGGAATTAGAAGCTCCCAACGGGCGGATAACAAAAGAAAAAGGTACTCGTTTCGGGGAAGTAATCAATAAAGGGATTGAACAGGTTAGGGATTGGCAAATGTATATTGCTGCAAATTGGAATGTAATTGTAGCAGAATTGGAAAAGCACTCATTCTCCAATACAAAGTTACCCAGACAATTATACAAATATTGCCCTTATCAAATCTACTATGCTGTGATAGCCGGACTCCGTAAAGATTTTGAGAATATTCGTGATAGAAAGCTCCAACTGCAAAATGAAAATAACATAACACTTTTGCATTACGAAAATCTCATAGATGTTGCAAACGAAAATTAAAAGTCCATTTTCAGCGTTCCGGCTCACTTGCCTTTTTCTCCTGTACCTGTTTCAGACAGTAGCCCACACAAGGGAGCTGCCCTTTGTACGGACAGGAAGCGCAAGCCGGGGAATGGGGAACGGGCGGCGCATTGTCACGCCGCCCGCCCGGTCTTTGTATCATCATCTTTTCAAAGGGATTGTCGGTAAACAGGGTCATGCTTCCTCGTCCTCCTGTTCTTCATCAGAAAGCCCGTCCCCCTCGTCCGGCTCGTCCTCGTCGTAGTCGTCAAAATCGAAATCTTCAAGGTCGGTGCCGCCCTTGACGTTTTGCTTCGGCTTCATAAACTTAAAATAATAGAACGCGCCCCCGCCGCCAAGAAGTGCCACGACAAGGAAAAGCACAAGCCCGCCTGTATTGCCTTTCTCTTTGGGCTGCTCTGTTGGTTTCTCGGTTTCCGGCTCCGCTTCCTTGCCGCTGCAAGCGGTCATGTTGTCCTTGCAGACAGGGCAGCTCACATTTACCTTTCCGGCTTCGCATTTATCGGTGCAACTGCAAACGGCGGGCGGGGCTGCTTCGGTGCTTCCGTCCTCCATAAGTGCTAAGAGGTCGGCTTCGTCCACTTGATTAAGGAAATGTACGGTGTTCTCGCCCTCGTCGTCCCGGTCAATGAGGATATAAAAGTAATTGCCGTTTTTGGTCGTTACGGTGATAAGCTGCTTGTTGCCGCCGAAATCGTCTACAAGGGTCGCGTTCCCGTCCGGGGTAAGGGGTTCTTCCTTTTGGGGTTCCTCGTAGACAACGCCGCTGTCGTTGGTGTCGTCCTCTCCCTCCGGGGTCTGTGCAAAAGCGGTGACGGAAAAGCCGCCCATAAGTACAAGGGCGGCGCAAAGTGCGGTCAAGGTTCTAAGGATTTTCTTATTCATTCTCGGTGTCCTCCATTTCTTCGGTGTCATGGTCTGCGGGTTCTGCGGGGTAGCCCGGCGCGGCTTCCATACCCGGAATACCGCCCCCGGAAAGCATAGCGGAAAGCTCATGCGGGGAAAGGCGCATGGAGCGCACAAGCTGTACGATTTGCAGGTTTTCCGCTTCGGTTTTCTGCGCTTCAAGCCCCCTTAATTTATTCTGGTACTCGGTGATTTTCTCGCGGGTCTTTGCAATCTCCTTGTCGATACGTTCAATTTTGTTCATAGCCATCAATAAATTTCTCCTTTCAGATTTTCATTTTTTTGTTGTCAGTTCCAATTCATTAAGCCGTAGCCCTTGATACAGGAGTAATTGACGGGGTAGCTCTTTATCTTGCAGGCGTCGCCGGAATTGCCCTCGACGGTATAGACGCGCTCCCCGTCCGTCCCGATAACAAGCCCTACATGGTCTGCGCTCCCGTCCCCGTCCCAGTCGAAAAAGATAGCGTCGCCGGGGGCGATATTCTCATAGCCCCTCGCGCCCCATTGCCCGCGTGACTGGAACCAGGGTACGCCCTGTGACTGGCACCCGGCAAAGCGCGGCTCGCTTTTCCCGGCTTGATTGTAGCACCATGAAACAAAACAGGCGCACCATTCCACGCGGCTGTTAAATCCGTACCAGCTCCAAAAGGGTCGCCCGCCTACGTTGCCGACTTGCCGCTTCGCAAGGTCTACAACGGCGGTGTTGCCGGGGCGTGTGCCGTTTACAAGCTGTACGCCGCTTAAATCCTCGGACGCGCCCATATCGGGGGAGCCGCCGCCGAAAATCAGCGGTTTGTTTCCGCTTGTTTCCAGATAGACGCGGTACATTTCAAGCTGCTGTGGCGTTAGAAGTTCCTCCGCAATCTCGGAAATGGGCTTGTTCGTCAGCTTCACGTTGAGGATATGGTACTCGTAGGGTACTTCCTCGCTGGTCGTTTCCCCTGTTTCCGGGTCTGTGCTTGTTTCTGTGCGGTAGCGGATTTCCGTTTCTTCCGTCAGCGTCAAAGTGTACTGCATGGCAAAGACGCGGTTTAGTTCTGCCTGTGCGCTCTGCGGGGTGTAGGTCTGTAAAAGGGCGGTGAGGTAGGACGCTAACTCATGGGGGTTATGCCCGATACTGTCAAGGTCATAGCGGTATTCGTCATAGCCGGGGTGGGTGCTTTCGATATTGTCAATCTGCTGCTGAAGCTCGTTTTCCTTTGCGGCGTAATTATTTTCCGTCGCCACAAGGTCGCTGTCCTCCGACGTGTAGGAAGTCCCAAGTATGCCGTTCATCAAGCCGGAGAACATGGAGCCGCAAGAGGAAAGCCCCGCCGATACCATGATGAATAAGAGCAGCGCGGCAACGGCGATACATACGCCCGCCGGGTGCCGCCCTACAAAAGCGATTGCCTTTTTTGTTTCCTCGGCGGTCTTTTTTGCCGCCTTGCGGGTGTTCTCTGCGGCTTTCTGCGCCGTTTTTGCGCCGCCTTTCCTTGCCGACTTTGCATACTGCCGCTTGATTTGCTGCTTCTGCATGAAGCGGGAAAGGGGATTGCCCGCAATCTGCGGATTGTCATGTAGGGATTTATGGTACTGGAAATCCACATTCGCCTTGAACGCCGCTTTCTCTGCCTTTGCCGCCGCCCGGTAGGGTTTGAGCTTGTGGCTGCGGTAGCCCTCCTTGACTTTCCGCGTCCCGTACTTTGCGCCGCGCTCTGCCAGTTCTTCGGATTTGTGCGCCCCCTCAACGCCGGAATTGTCCTTTTCAACGGAATGTATCTTGTTGTGGACGAAAATACCCGCTTCCTGTGCGGGGCGGGATAGCGGGTTATTGTGGGGCTTATTCCTTCCTATGGGCTTTTCCTGTTCCTCAAAATGTAGGCGGGTCTTGCCTTTCCCGGTGGCTTCATCAAAGGTGCGCTCCCGTACAAGTTTCTTTTCTTTGGGGATAGCCGCCTTTGCCGCGTCCAGACGGTCGGCTGCTTTGTCCGATTTTCGGATATACCTTTCAAGCTCCGGCGTTGCCCGTTCCTCGTCGGTAAACTGCAAGCGGGAAGATTTTTCTTTTGCTGTGGCTTCTGCCTGTGCTTTCCTCGCCGCCTTTTTGCTCGCCTTTCTGGTACGCGCCCCGTCGATACGTTCCAAGACGCGCTCGGCTGCTGCGGTGTCCTGTTCCCGTTCTGCCCCCGGCGCATGGGGAAGCGGCGGCGCGGCGGCTGTGGGCGCGGGAGCTGCGCCGCCCGGTATGGTCTGCGCTGCCTGTTCCGGCGGCTGCGGTGCTTCGGTCTTTGCAAAGTCCGCGTCCCTTATCCGCTTGCTGATACGTTTCTTTTTCCCGGTGGCGGCGTTTACCTCGACAGCCCCCTCGCGGGTCATTTTCTGCGTGACTTTTTCACGCGCCTTATATTGTTTTATGTGTCTGTCCCTCCAATCCGCGCCCTTGCAAGGGCGCAATACTCGGCGTTTATCTCAATGCCTATATAATGCCTGTCAAGCTGCTTTGCGGCTGCCCCCGTCGTGCCGCTGCCGAAAAAGGGGTCAAGCACAACGCCGCCTTTCGGACAGCCCGCCTTGATACAGGTTTCGGCAAGTTTTGGCGGGAACGCGGCGAAATGCCCGCCCTTGTAGGGAACGGTATTGATAAGCCACACGTCCCGCCTGTTCCGCATGGTCGGCATGAGGGCTTCGTCGTAGTAGCTGCCGCTTCGCGCCCGGTTAAGCCCCTGTACGTTCCCCTGTCCGGGTACTTCGTCCGCATATTTCTGTCCCGCGCTGCGCCCGGTGCGGTACCGCGCCGCCGTTGTGGGGGCTAACGGCTCGGCTATGGCGGCTGCGTCATAGAAATATTTCTTTGACTTCGTAAGCAGAAAGATATGTTCATAGCAGCGGGTAGGGCGGTCTTTCACGCTCTCCGGCATGGGGTTTTCTTTCTGCCAGATAATGTCGCTCCGTAAATACCACCCGTCAGCGCGTAGGGCAAAAGCTAAAAGCCAAGGGATACCGATTAAGTCCTTTTGTTTGCAGCCGGAAACGCGGTTGTTTTTTGCAATCTGCTGTCCGTTTCTGCCTTTCGGGTTCTTCGGGTCTGCATGGTAGCCCTTGTTCCCTGTGCCGCAGTAGGTGTCCGCGATATTCAGCCAGAGCGTACCGTCAGAACGCAGTACCCGGCGCAGCTCGCGGAAAACCTCGGTCAGCCTGTCAATGTACTGCTCCGGCGTGTCCTCCCGCCCAATCTGCATATCAAGCCCATAATCCCTAAGCGCATAGTAGGGCGGGCTTGTGACGCAACAGTGTACGCTTTCCTCTGGAAGCTCCCGCAAGGCATAGAGCGCGTCCCGGTTGATGATGGTGTCAGTTTTCAGCCCGTTCATGCTTCGCCCACTTCCTCCGGCTTCGTCGTCATTACCCGGTAAAGCTCGGTGTCTTTCGGGAAGCGGTCTACAAAGGGCAGCACCACGTTCCCGTAGAAGATAAGCCCCTCGCCCGCTTCGGTGTGGGTGACATACTTCATCTGCTGCGGGGAGATGTTGAGCTGCTTTGCAAGGATAGCCCGGTCGCCCGCCGCCTGATTGAGCATGAGGACAAAATCAGAGTTTTCAAAGATATTCTCCACTTCGCGGGAAGCAAGCAAATCCTTGACGTTCTGCGTAATGGCTGTGGGTATGCCGCCCCATTTTCTGAAACGCTTCCAGATTTCAACGGAATAGGCGGCGGTCTGTTCCTCTTTCAAGAGAAGATGAAATTCGTCCATAAAATACCGGGTGGATTTCCTTTCTGCCCGGTTGACGGTGACGCGGTTCCATACCTGGTCCTGCACAATGAGCATACCTAACTTTTTGAGCTGCTTCCCAAGCTGCTTGATGTCAAAGCAGACAAGGCGGTTAGAAAGTTCCACGTTGGTACGGTGGTTAAAGACGTTCAAGCTGCCGGAAACGTAAAGCTCCAATGCCGCCGCGATACGCGCCGCTTCCGGCTCCGGCTGCTTCAAAAGCTCGTCGTAGAGGTCGCCCAAGATAGGCATTTTCTCCGGGTCGGGGTCTGCAAGGAAAGGGCGGTACACGTTCCTAACGGCGCGGTCAATGACGGTCTTATCGACGGGCTGCAAGCCCTCCTTGCCGCCTATGACAAGCTCGCAGAGGGAGAGGATAAAGTCGGATTTCAGCGCAAGGGGGCTGTCGTCCTCGCTGTAATTGAGGTTAATATCCATAGGGTTCACATACTGGGGCTTCCCGTCAATGCCCTTGCCCGTAGGGGATAAGCGTATCACTTGCCCGTCAAGCCGCTGCACAAGGGAAAAATACTCTGCTTCCGGGTCGCAGATAATTATGTCGTCGTCGGTAATGAGGAAAGCGTTTGTCATTTCCCGTTTGGCGGCAAAGGATTTCCCGCTTCCCGGCGTACCCAAGATTAAGCCGTTGGGGTTCTTTAGCTGCTTGCGGTCGCAGAGTATCATGTTGTTACTAAGGGCGTTTAAGCCGTAGTACAAAGCCGCGCCCGTCTGGAAAAGCTCCTGTGTGATAAAGGGGATAAAGATAGCGGTGCTTGACGTGGTAAGCCCTCTTTGAATGGGGATAAGGTTCTCCCCAAGCGGTACAGAGGACATAAGCCCCGCTTCCTGTTGGTAGTCAAGGCGGGTTAAGGCGCAGTTGTTCTTCTGTGCAATGCCCGCCGCCGCGAATACGTCATTTTCCAGTTTCCGCTTCGTGTCCGCCATGTTCACCACAAGGAACGTCAAGAGGAACATTCTTTCATTCCGGCTCTGCAAGTCCTGTAAGAG
>OMCS01001035.1_pt1 | contig 13287 bp, 8 predicted proteins | sample 1674241 | NCBI WGS metagenome assembly OMCS01 (sample SAMEA103958153, study PRJEB25191) | human gut metagenome
TCTTCACCTCGTATTCTTTAACACCTTCTTTCTGTGGCTTAACTGTAGTAGTCACTTCTATCGCAGCGTATTCATCAATAGCAGATGCCTGGTTAGTCGATTTTACAGACAAAACATTATCTTTAAATTCAAAGATACCCTGACGAGTTTTAATAGGTTGTCCATTAAATGTATAATCCTCATTCTGATCCAACAGTCTGAACACTCTGGTATATGAAATATTGGTTGACTTCAACCATACTGTTGCAGCTCCGGAAATGTAAGCGTCAATAGAATCATTTACATTATAAACACCTTGATAGTCAAAGCATCCATAAGATTTACCATCATAAGATTCACCATCCTCAGTAATAATTGCCGGATAATCATTTTCATCCATATTAGTTGAAGTAAAAGCATTAACAATGCTCTTTACAGATGCCTTTGTTCTTCTTACCGTGAAATAATCGGAAGCTGATGTATATTGACCATACATAGTTACATCCAATGAGGTCGCATAATTACTATAGGTTTCAATACCTTCATTCGGCAAAATAGCAAGGCTCAAAATACCGTTTTCTAATTTTGCAGAACCTTCCATATAGGTCAAAGCAGGAGCGACACTACGAACCTGATACGTATCAACAAAGGAGAATTTCGCATTATTCAATGAGAAATCACCCGGATATACTTTGAATGAAGCATAAGCAGGAACAGATGCAAACAAAACATCCTTATCTGAGTCAAAAGTTCCTTCATTTTCCAGCCAATAGATATCATAAGCTTTACAAATATCCTTGAGATCATCAACAGCCTGTTTTCTGTAAACTACAGTCTGCAACCCTTTGAATGCAGAACCTTCCTGCAGCAAAGTATAGTTCTGTCCGTCGATAGTCACGATTACAGTCTTGCTTTCAGCATCTACAGCAATGTTAGGAAATTCATTGTTCTGCTTCAAATCAGTAACTTTGTCACCGATCTTGATGTATTCCACACCATCCACTGTCACCCAAGACACGTTTGAACCGGCAGCTTCACCATCCTGACCTCTGGCCGGAACTTTGTTACCTTCGGTATCTTTCACATCCACCCAAGTAGCACCTTTGTCTGTGCTGACCTGCCAGTAATTGCCTTCCACACGGAATTCAGGGATAACAGTAGTACCGGCTGCTCCATCTGTTCCATTCGTACCGTTCTTGATAGTAATTTTGGAACCGTCAGTGAAAACCAGTTCATATCCACCGGTAACCTCATTACATGACTGAACGAATTTACCTGCCTTAATTGCCGAGTCAAGACTTGCAATGGTTTCCTTGACTTCGCTCAATTCCTTGTCGATGCGGTCAATGTCATCATCATAGTCCTTACAAGACACAAATGTTCCTGTCGAGGTCACCATTAAGGCTCCGAACAGGATTGCACTTAAAAACTTTTTGTTCATAATAGAAAAACTTTAAATTTATAAATTTAAAAAACTAAAATTGGTTATACATACCATTTATTATAAAAGGACTTAATTGTTTTCCTCCTGTTTCAGCGGATTCCTCTCGTGTGCCACATACTGCCGGGGCGTCATGCCCGTCACTTTTCCGAACGCCACATAGAAAGGGCTTTTCGAACCGAAGCCGCTGCGTACGGGAACTTCCTCTATGGGGCATCGTCCGCTGCGGAGCAGCTCTTTGGCGTATTCCACTCGGTAAGTGTTTACTAGTTCTTTCAGGTTACAGCCGAAATAGCGGTTCACCACATTACTTAAATAAGTCTGGTTTGTCTCCAGCATCGCACTCAGTGTCTTCAGCGAAAGAGAGGAATCGAGGAATACTTGACGCACTTCCATCAGGTATAATATACCTTTATATATAAGAGCGTCTATCCGGCGGACGTCCGTCCGCAACGCAAACTCCTTCTCCCATCGGCGAGAGGCGGCACGATAGAGCAAAGTCTTTTGGCGCACCGAAGTGTAGCGGGTCTTTTTACGTCGCAGAAACAGGTATTCCATTCAATTCTTTTTTCGTTTTTTTATTTGCTTATTTTGTCGATCTCTTAGTAAGAGATCGACAAAATAGATGTAATATGCATAAAATCAAATAATTAAATCAGTGAGAAGTGGGCTGTTGAGAGAAAGATTAAATAAGAAAAAAGGCTTTTTTTTGCTTTAGATCGTATTTTTTTAATGAAAAGTGTATTAGTTATCAAAACTTTCCTTATTTTTGCACGAGAATTATATATCTCTTACTAAGAGATCGATAAAAACCTATCTTGTATTTTGTAGCCTAAACAGGTAAAAATCAATTATTTATCTCTTCGTTTTATTATATACTTGGGCGCAGAATGTAACTCATGTGTCAGAAATGAGTACCGCTTTGTACTTTATTATATGGCGTATGATTTTTTCTATCGGCATCCAGAATTCATGGAGAAGTTGGAATAATGCTGGACGGAATGAAGATGAATGTGTCAAAACCAAAATGACAGCTTTGAAAAGTTGCAGATAGTAATTATAACGCGTAAAAGGGTCGTATCAAACTCTGTATTGAGTAATGATACGATCCTTTCTTTAGTCTTTTAGGATGCTCAAATTTCAGATTATAAGTTCATGTTTTCAAAAACAAAGTTTTGACACCGCGGAGTGAATTTCAGTTTCGGGAAACAGAACATTGAACGGTGGTGATGGAATGAGCATATATTACTTTCGGGAAACGCTTTACCTCTCTTTGATAATACTTACACAGCCGGCACCGATAATCAGGAACACTCCAGCCAATATCAGCATGTTTACTTCCGGAGCGACACTACCCGGACTGGTAAACATCTTCAGTACGATACCTCCTAAAGAAGCTGCGACAATCTGTGGAACACAAATAGTTCCATTGAATAATCCCAGATAGGTTCCCATATGTCCTCCTGTTAATGCATTGGTCAGAATGGTAAAGGGAAGGGCCAGCATGGCTGCCCATGCGCAACCTATCAGGATGAAGGATGCAAATAAAGCATATTGATTATGGATAAAGAAAATGGAGATGAATCCAATGCCTCCCAATACCAGACTGAGTACGTAGGCAAGTTTGCGGTTCTGAATCATCGGGATGATCGTTGCCCAAATAACGGAACCGATGGCTTGGACAGCAAATAAGATCCCGACCCAATCTCCCGCTGTCTGGTATTGTGCGGATTGTGTATCCAGTACCACTCTGGAAACACCGTTTGTCATGGTTGTTATGACCGGTGTGTCGAACACATTCAAAGCAACTGTTCCATTGGTGTAAGTCCACATGAACATGAAGGCTGCCCAGCAGAAAAATTGTACCAGTCCTACTGTCCAAAAGGCTTTGGGAGCCTTGACCAGCAATTTGAACATATTTGTCTTTTCTTTTTTGCTTTCATGGGTGATGCCATGATATGCTGCATATTCTTCGGGAGGAAATTCCTTTACTTTGGCCGAAGTATAGATCACGCATAGAATCAGTATCAATGCGCCGATGTAGAAAGAATAGATGACAGAGTCGGGAATAATACCTTTGGGAGCAATATTACTGATGCCGATGGCGGCAAAAATAAACGGGAAAAGATATCCTGCCAGACTGCCGGCATTACAGAGAAAACTCTGAATGGAGTAAGCCAGTCCTTTTTGTTTTTCATTCACCATATCGCCCACCATCATCTTGAAGGGCTGCATGGCCATATTGATAGAGGTATCAAGGAACATCAGTGATATCAGACCGAATACCATAGCTGCACTGACTGTCATTCCGAAACTACCTGCATTAGGGAGCAGGCACATGACGCAGACAGCAACCAGAGCTCCTGCAAACAGATAGGGGATACGCCGTCCGAAACGCGTCCAAGTGCGGTCACTCAGTGCGCCTATGATGGGTTGGACGATGATTCCTGCCAGCGGAGGTAATATCCAAAAATAGCTTAAACTGTGTGGGTCTGCTCCCAAAGTGGAAAAGATACGGCTGATATTCGCGCTTTGCAAAGCGTAGGCTATCTGCACGCCAAAGAATCCGAAACTAATATTCCATAGTTTCCAGAAACCTAAATCGGGAATTTTTTTCATGGTATGTGTGTTATTGATTATCGTTGGGGTAGGGAGTCACCACAGACAGCCCCAGGCTGTCTGTGGTGGATGGTTAGAATCTGCCGGTGGTGTCAATCATCTCTACCAGCTTTTCATTGAACTTCTTGTTCTTTATCAGTTCTTCCAAAGTGAGATGCATACGATATCTCCAGTAATGTCTTGGATTGGCAGGTACGTTGATACGTTCCGCGTTCACATCGGGATAGCGGATTTCTTCGTCTATTGACAGCCAGTCCTGAAAGGACAGGATGCACAGCAATGACGGACATTCCAGATGGTGGCGTACTATTTCCTCGCAAACCCATCCCGGGGCTGAAACCGGAACTTCTCCCCAGTGTCCCATTACATGGTTGTAGTAGCGGCAGGTCTGTTCATAATCTTCTTCCCACCATCCCCGCAGAGTAGACATGTCATGAGTGGAAATAGTACAGACCGAGCGGTACGGATATTCCCACACGTGACCGAACTCGTGTTTGGGATTCTTGGGCATACGTTGGATTTCCAGGCTGAGTATTTGCAACTGGTCCATTACCCAAGGCACACAGTCGGGAACCATTCCTAAATCCTCTCCGCACACCAGCATAGAAGTGGCTTGTGTCAGGATAGGCAGCTTTTTCATCGCTTCCTGATACCAGAACTGGTTATGGCGTTGGTAATAATAATGATTATACAGACGGTTGAAAGCGTCTTTCTCCTTCCAGTCGAGGCGCCCGAAGATGAAATCATTCTGAACGGCAATTCTTGGATGATACATGGAGGGGTGCTTGCGGTCGGGAACAAATAATACATTGCTTATCAAGGCATATACTCCCTCGCGTATATGGATACTTTCTTCATCTTTCTTATCGGAGAAATAAGCCTCCACTTTGCGTTGGGTATCATATTCCGGGCGCATTTCATAAATGTCATCGTGAGCATGTTGTACGAATGTTTCTTTTACAAAGGCAGCTTTGTCACCAAACATCTTGTTTAGCATCTCTTCGTTGATGAACGGTTTGGTCATGAAGTCCTTTTGGAACGGCAGCCCGTAACTTTGAATTTCGTCTACACTCATAGGCAATGCCGGTACAAACTGTCCCAGCAAACCATGTACCGAATGAGATGGGATTTCCCAGATACGGAAGAAACCAAGAATATGGTCTATGCGGTAAGCTGTGAAATACTCTGCCATTTTGCGGAAACGCTTCTGCCACCATTGGTAGTTGTCTTGTTCCATTACCTCCCAATTATAGGTGGGAAAGCCCCAGTTCTGTCCGTTCACGGAGAATGCGTCGGGCGGCGCGCCTGCCTGACCGTTCATGTTGAAATAATACGGCTCAATCCATGCCTCCACACTGTTGCGGCTGATGCCGATAGGGATATCACCTTTAAAGATAATACCTTTTTCGCGGGCATAGTTTCCTGCATCAAGTAATTGGATATGTAAATGGTACTGTGTGTAGTAGTAAAAGGCGATTTCTTCATAGCAAGAGCTGTCCGGTGCGCATAAGGCTGCTATTTCTTCTGCCTTGTACTCTGTATGCTCAGGCCATTGGCTGAAATCCGGAGTGCCATACAGATCTCTTAGATAGCTGAATGCGGCGTATGGCAGCAGCCAATGTTCATTTTCTTCAAAGAATTTTTTGAATTCGGCCGAAGCCAGCACTTTCCTTCCGGTTTGTTGGAACATCACTTTCAAATAGGAACGTTTGGCATTGTTCACCGCTTCATAATCTATTTGGGGAAGAGCGTTCAATTCTTGCCGGCGGGCTTCAAAAACAGCCAGCGCTTCTTTATCCTTCATCTTACCCAGCTGGTTCAGGTCAATATACATAGGGTGGAATGCATAAATGGAAATGCTGTTGTAGGGATAAGAATCCATCCAGGTATGGGTAATGGTCGTATCGTTGATAGGGAGGATTTGTACAGCTTGCTGGTGGGTCTTTGCCGCCCAGTCTATCAGTTTCTTCAAATCTCCGAAATCTCCTACTCCAAAACTTTTCTCACTGCGGAGAGAAAATACAGGGATAGCTGTTCCCGCCACCTTACGGGCCGATGAAGTGAAATGAACTTCAGTTTCCGGTGTCAGGTAAATTTCTCCTTTTTTTAATTCCGGATTATTAAGCATCCGGTTGTCGTGGTTCTCCCATTCCTCTACCTGCTTGCTGTCGGCGTTGCAGGCTACGAACTTATAACTTAGCGGAAACTCCAAAGTAGAAACATTCAGTGTGATGGTCCACTCGTTCGGTTGTATTTCTTCCATCAGGACCGTCTTTTGAATATCCCAATTGCCTAAAGCCGGGCAATCTCCGCTGATAGCCAGCACTTGACGCTTATGATGCAGACAAGGGCATAAGGCCCGGAAAGTAATGCTTCCATCGGCGCTTGCTGTGACTTTTATAGTTGTCTCAGACTGATAATCACCACTGAAGGCGGAACTGTATAAGTAAGATTCAGCCGGAAGGTCTTTCCAGAAATCATTTAATATGTAGTGGCAGTTTTTCTTTTTTCCGGGGCAAAACAAATGAGCCATGGTTCCGCTTTCACGGCGGATGCACTGTCCGTCACGATATACTCCATAGCGGTAGGAAACAGGCACGCATGCAGGGAGGTCCGGCATTTCAGCTTCACCTTCCCAATGTTCCCCGTTTGGAGTGCGAAGGATGATAGGTTCACTATTGTTTCCGTCCAGTATCACCCCCAGTTCTTCTCCCCAGGCTGTACGGTATTCAATTCGAAATGTGAGTTTCATGTTATTATTCGAGTTAAATGGTTTAATGTCCCAAAATTAAGACTTTCTGGCAGAATATCGTCTTTCATCCAATTAATTTATAAGAAAAATGAATGAGGTTATGTTTGTTACCGGCGGTGAACTATTACAATTTCTGCCCATTTCATCGAAAAAAAGAGTCGGTATGAGTATCTGTTTCTTCGGGCATTTAAAGGAGGAAAAATATAAATGGGGTCAGGTTGGTTTTCATTGATAAAAAAGCCCCGATCCAGAGAAAAGCAGGATCGGGGCTACCTCAAATTGTAAGATGTGAGGATGGATTTTGATTAAAAAATAATGAATGAAAAATTACGCGTCTATATTCGCATATGTCGCGTTTTTCTCTATGAACTCGCGGCGTGGAGCTACATCGTCTCCCATCAGCATGGAGAAGATATAGTCTACGTTGGCGGCATTGTCAATTGTTACCTGTTTCAGAATACGCGTTTCAGGGTTCATTGTTGTTTCCCACAGTTGTTCGGGATTCATCTCACCCAAACCTTTGTATCGCTGTGTATGGATTCCGTTTTCTTGTCCGTCACCATATTTTTGAATGAATGCCTGGCGTGCTTCTTCGGTGTAGCAGTATTCACTGATTTTTCCTTTGCTGCATTTATACAATGGCGGATTGGCAATGTACAAATGTCCGTTTTCTATAATTTCCGGCATATAGCGGTAGAACAATGTCATGATAAGGGTGTCGATGTGAGAACCATCGACATCGGCATCGGTCATGATCACCACTTTGTGATAACGCAGCTTGTCGATGTTCGCTTTTTTGCTGTCATCATTTCCGTCCACACCGAAACGGACACCCAGGGCGGTGATGATATTATTGACCTCATCGCTTTCAAAAGCCTTGTGCCACATCGCTTTTTCCACATTCAGGATTTTACCCCTCAAAGGTAGAATTGCCTGGAAGGCACGGCTACGTCCTTGCTTGGCAGAACCACCTGCCGAGTCACCCTCGACCAGGAATAGTTCACATTCCTCCGGATTACGGCTCGAGCAGTCGGCCAGTTTGCCCGGCAGTCCGCCACCGCCCATCGGACTCTTTCTTTGAACAGATTCACGTGCCTTGCGTGCGGCGATACGCGCTGTTGCAGCCAAGATCACTTTGTCAACAATCTGTTTTGCTTCTTTCGGGTGTTCTTCCAGATAATATGTAAGCGCTTCGCCTACAGCTTGGTTCACGGCACCACTCACTTCGCTATTGCCCAGCTTGGTCTTGGTCTGTCCTTCGAACTGCGGCTCGGCTACTTTCACTGAAATGACGGCAATCAAGCCTTCGCGGAAGTCCTCTCCCGAAATCTCGACTTTTGCTTTTTCCAGTGCTTTGGTATCTTCCGCATATTTCTTCAGTACACGGGTTAATGCGCTGCGGAAACCGGCCTCGTGTGTGCCGCCTTCTATTGTATTGATATTGTTTACATACGAATGCAGGCTTTCACGATAGCCTGTATTGTACATGATGGCACATTCAATGGGGGTATTGTTTTTTTCGGTATTCAGATAAATGACATCATTAATCAGCGCTTCGTTGTTACGGTTCAGGAAACGTACAAACTCTTTCACTCCTTCGTCCGAATGGAATATTTCTTTCTTGAAGCTGCCATCTTCTTCTTTGATCCGGCGGTCGGTCAGTGAAATGGTGATACCTTTGTTCAAGTAGGCCAATTCACGCATACGTGCCTGTAGAATGTCAAACTTATATTCGGTAACAGTGAAGATGGTATCATCCGGCCAGAAAGTCTGTTTTGTTCCGGTAATATCAGCTGTTCCTACTTCTTTTACAGAATACAAAGGATGTCCGCAGCTGTATTCCTGCTGGTAGATCTTGCCACCGCGGAATACCTGTGTGGTCATGTGAGTAGACAAGGCGTTCACACAAGAAACACCTACACCGTGCAGACCGCCTGAAACCTTGTAAGAACCTTTGTCGAACTTACCTCCCGCGTGCAGCACGGTCATTACCACTTCCAATGCAGATTTCTTTTCTTTTTCGTGAAAGTCTACCGGGATACCACGGCCATTATCCTGTACGGTAATGGAGTTGTCTTCATTGATGGTGACTTCTATATGATCACAGTAGCCGGCCAATGCCTCGTCGATAGAGTTGTCCACAACCTCGTAAACCAAGTGGTGCAATCCCTTTTCGCTGATGTCTCCGATATACATGGCGGGACGTTTACGTACAGCCTCCAAACCTTCCAATACCTGGATGTTACTGGCCGAGTAATTGTTTTCGCCGTTTATCTTTTCTTCTTCACTCATGTTTGATTCAATTATCTTAAATATTAGCTTTCAAAGATACGAAAAATTGCTGAGACAGGCAGCTTTTATGGACTAAAAAACGTAAAAAAGAGGGGATTGGACGGGTTTGGAATGAGGTCTGTCCGTGAACGCCGGGAAAAGTAGGGGAGTGATGTATTTATTTCGAGGGTAAGTCTTCTGAAGATCAATGGGGCTTCTTTTTCCTTCAAATCCTTCATTGACGCTTAACAGGCTTTTTATCAGCATCTTATCATGTATGATTCTCTTCTAAATCCTTCATGAATGCTTCAGATTCTTCAGGGCTGTTTTCCGCGGAGCGAGGAATTGCGTATTTTTTCGATGTTACGTTTGCAATATGTATTGCTTGTGTTTTATGAAACACATAAAAAGACAAAAGGCCGGATTGAAAAATCCTGCCTATTTTATCTTTTAGTTTAAGACTTTGCTTAAGCGAGTTTGCTAATGTAAGCAGCCAATTTTGACTTCAAGTTAGCGGCTTTGTTCTTGTGTATGATATTGGTCTTAGCAAGCTTGTCCAACATCTTCTGAACGCCCGGATACATTGCAACAGCTTCTGCCTTGTCAGTAGTTGCACGAAGTTTTTTAACAGTGTTACGCATTGTTTTTGCATAATATCTGTTATGAAGTCTTCTCTTCTCTTCCTGTCTGATTCTCTTTAATGATGATTTGTGATTTGCCATTTCGACTAATCTTTAATTTTGTTCTTTTATTATTTTTATTTGTAGCCCGTGGGGGAATCGAACCCCCCTTTCAAGAATGAAAATCTTGCGTCCTAACCGATAGACGAACGGGCCATCCTTTTTATCGAGGATTTCTCTCTCGATTTCGGGTGCAAAGGTAGTGACTTTTTTTGAATTTGCAAACATTTCCCAAACTTTTTTCTAAACTTTTTGTTCATAGTCCATTGAATTGACTATTTACCTAAACTTAACTTTTATGAAAAGTATCTTTAAATCAATGAGTTGCCTTGTATTGGGCGCAATGATTGTTACGCCGATGTTTGCGCAACAAAAAAAACTTTATCCGGAGCTGGAAGGACCGGGACCTGTTGTTATTATCTCAAAAGATAAAAATGGCAAGGAAGAATTAATCAATGTATTTGAAGAAACGCAACGTCCGCATTTCCATGATCCCCGTGCTCCTCGTTTTTTACTTACTGACCAACAGGGAAAGTTTGCATTGGGTATCGGTGGTTATTTGAAAACTACAATGGAATATGATTTTAATGGGATAGTGGATGACGTTGACTTTATCCCTGCACTCATTCCGCAACCGGGATCCACGTCTGTCCGTAATCAGTTCCAGATGGATGCAAGCACTTCCACTATCTTTTTAAAGTTGGTGGGGAGAACCAAGCATTTGGGTAACTTCATCGTTTATACAGCCGGAAACTTCCGTGGAAGTGGAAAGACTTTTGAATTGCAGAATGCTTATTTATCCTTCCTGGGCTTTACTATGGGGTATGATACCGGATTGTTTATGGACCTTGCCGCAGCTCCTCCGACTATTGATTTTCAAGGACCTGACGGGATGACTTTCTATCGCGCCACCCAGTTGCGTTATGAAGCCAATGTGATGAAAGGTTTGAAAGTGGGTGTCGGTGTGGAAATGCCGTCAGTAGACGGTACTCCGGCACAAGATGTGAGAATCGGTAAGCAGCGGATGCCGGATATTCCTGCCTATGTACAGTATTCTTGGGCAAAGGCTAGTCATATACGTGTGGGAGGAATCTTGAGAAGTATGACTTATGAGGATCAAGTGAATAATAAGGCAAAGTCATTGACCGGTTGGGGGATACAGGCATCGGGGACAGCAAGACTGGGTGGTTTCCAGCTTTACGGACAATATACTTATGGTAGAGGTATTGCTCAATATTTGAATGATATCAGCAACTTGAATGTAGATATCGTTCCTTTGGCCGATGAGTCCGGACGTATGCAGGTACTGCCCATGAAAGGATGGTATGCCGGATTACAGTATAATTTCTCGAAACGGGTATTCGCATCGGCTACGTATAGCCAGTCACGTCTGTTTACAGAAGATTGCTATGCTCACTTTAATGAAACTCAGTATAAAAAAGGTCAGTACCTGGTTGCAAATGTATTCTGGAATGTAAGTCATAACTTGCAGGTAGGTGCGGAATATCTTCATGGTTGGAGAGAGAATTTTAATGATGTGAACCGTGAAGCAAACCGTATAAACTTGAGTGCACAATATAATTTCTAACTTATTTTTCCTATCTTTGTGTCTATCAATAATGGAAAGAGAATGAAAAAAATAGGTGCACATGTATCCGTAAGCGGGGGCGTGGAAATGGCCCCCGTTAATGCATTAGGGATAGGAGCGGACGCATTCGCTCTTTTTACAAAGAATCAGAGGCAATGGGTTGCAAAACCTTTGTCTGTCGAGAGTGTTACTCTGTTTAAAGAAAACTGTGAGAAAGAAGGTTTTGATGCCCGGTATGTTCTTCCCCATGATAGTTATCTGATAAATTTGGGACATCCTGACGAGGAAGGGCTGGAGAAGAGTCGTGCAGCATTTTTGGACGAAATGCAGCGTTGCGAGCTTTTAAGATTGAAAATGCTGAATTTTCATCCCGGAAGTCATTTGAACAAGATATCCATAGAGAAGTGTCTGGACAGGATTGCCGAGTCTGTCAATATGACTTTGGATAAGACGACCGGTGTGACTGCTGTGATTGAGAATACAGCCGGACAGGGAAGTAATGTGGGAAATGAATTCTGGCATTTGAGATATATTATAGATAAGGTGGAGGATAAATCTCGTGTGGGAGTTTGCCTGGATACTTGCCATACCTATACCGCCGGTTATGATATTGTGAATGAGTATGACCGGGTCTTTACCGAGTTTGATGAGGTAGTGGGGAGAAACTATTTGTGTGCCATTCACTTGAATGACTCAAAGAAACCATTGGGCAGCCGGGTAGACCGTCATGACAGTATCGGAAAGGGGCTGATTGGTATTGATTTCTTCCGCCGCTTTATGCAGGATTCCCGTTTTGACGATATGCCCGTTATTCTTGAAACTCCCGATGACACCATTTGGAGGGATGAAATTAAAATGCTTCGCAGCTTTGAGTCATAGTTTGTGGCTGGGTGAAAACATATTTAAGGAATTCAGCTATCATTTTGCTTGTAAGGGCGAGGTTTGCTCGCCCGAAAATAGGCTGATTTGCATATTCTCCCAAGATCGTGCCCGTTGGTTCGGGCAGGCAAAAAAACTTATATTCGTCAATCTGAGTTGGCAAATAGTATTTTCACCACCGTAGGGGCAGACTCGTGTATCTGCCTGATAGTACGAAAGCAGTTGCAGGTTCTCTTTCCAAAGTATGACCGACCGTGGTCTTGTAAGCAGCTTCTTGACGATAAAGTCGGGAGAGAAGCGGAACTCTGGAAGAACCTGCAGACTGTTATCTAAAACTTATAAAATGAAGAAACCGACCCTTTTGGGTCGGTGTTCTACGGTAGATGTTTTTCCTTTGCTTGACGGCTATGAGACAATCCCTGCCCCTACAGCTGAATACATGACAGCACTATCGGACGGACTTTCGGCATCTCCTCATTTACTTGAAATCCGGGCCATACTCCAACCAAAATACCATTGCCCAATCCTGGTCATTGGCAAACGGGTCATAAAGATGAACTTTTTGTCCGTTCACTTTGTTCGGATAGATAAAGGCGCAGCTTCCTCTTCCGTCTTCGGTGAAGAGGCATAGATTGTTCCGGAAAATATTCAAGGCCCGTTCTGTATATTCTTGTTTTCCGGTCGCTTTGGCATAAAGACGGAAGGCAATACCCGATAAAGTGCTCCAGTAATGTGGGAAGGTATCTCCCCAAATCCGGTCTTTTCCAAACCAATAACCATCCCAGTGACGAATAGCGATGTCATAAAGGTGGAAACTGGGCTGTTTTCCGCCAAATGATTCTAATAAAGGAAGCTGGCTTTCGGCCCCTTTCAGATATTTTTCATCCCCGGTGAGCATATATACATTCAGCAGATGGATAATGGACGGAGCTACGATGCTCTGTTCGTAATTGACTTCGGAGGTCGGATAATTAGGCCCGTTTTCACAAAATACGTCTGCCATTGATTTGAAATCGTTCAGCAGAGTGTCCGCTTCGGCAGTAAATCCGTTTTCTTTCAATAGAGTATAGCCGTAGGT
>OMCS01001057.1_pt1 | contig 13100 bp, 18 predicted proteins | sample 1674241 | NCBI WGS metagenome assembly OMCS01 (sample SAMEA103958153, study PRJEB25191) | human gut metagenome
TGTATAAAAATTCTTGTAGAATCTGACTCTGCGATTTAATCAGCGTTTCCCTAGTGTCTCTCAGTCTCCTAGTCTTTTAGTCTCAGTCCCTGGCTACCAGCCACTAGCCGCTCTGCTCATTTTATTTCCCAAACGCATTCATGAATTTCTCATTGACATACATGACAAATGGTGCTATCATGTACTTAACCGAATAAGGAAAGGTAAGTGCCTTAAAGGCTTAATAGGGAAGACCGGTGAAATGCCGGCACGGTCCCGCCACTGTAATGCAGAGCGAATCCATAATGTCACTGAGAGATCGGGAAGACGGATAAGCGAGGAAGCAGAGTCAGGAGAACTGCTTATCTTCGATCACCGTTATGACCCACGAGCGATGGGAAGGGGATGTCTTTACAGATGTCTCTTTGCGTTCGTGCAAAGAGGTTTTTTAATGGGGATTTCGGTACTTGAACAACTTCATAAGAAAACAGGTGCCCTGTAGGGCTTAATAGGGAAGACCGGTGAAAGACCGGCACGGTCCCGCCACTGTAATGCAGAGTGAATCCAACGAAGTCACTGATTTGAGGAGATCGGGAAGGCTGGAGGAGCGAGGAAGCAGAGTCAGGAGAACTGCCTGTTTTGTACAACCGTTTGACCTACGAGCGATAGGAAGGTGTGCTTGACTGCAAGTCCTTTGACGTGCATATTCCACCCTTTTTCTATCCAAAAGGGTGGATTTTTTGATTTCCTTCTGCGGCATGATGAGGATCAATGAAGCAGAGCCCCTTTTGCTGAGGATGGTGACAGGGAACACTATTCTCCGAGTAGGTCCTACGGTATCTATCGTTATCTTGACGGGTGGCAGGCGGTAAATGCCTGAACTCCTTACTATCGATGTAATGCCTTCGGGCTTTACATATACCTGTGGGGATTTTTCTCCATGGTTCATCTCCTTTCCGGTGATGGTCATAAAGAAATTTCATTTCTTTTGGGAAAATGATCATCACCACCCCTTCTACGAATACTTCTTCGGAAGTGACTATATATGATGTATTCCTCAGTATCTGAGGTTTACATATACCTGTGGGGTTTTCGTCCCCCATGGTTCATCTCCCTTCAGCGATGGTTTCAACAGGGAAATGGAATCATCGCTCCCCTTTTACAGATCCTTCCCTTAGGGAAGTTCCTATAGGAGGATATTTCCTCCACTCTTGGCCGGCCTATCCGGCTGACTCGACCTCCTTGGGACGTTATCGTCCTTCTGTCAGGATGGCATCAGGGAATGCCATCCTGGCTCCCTCTCTTTGGTAATAACTTTCTACGAAAGCTATTATACAGGTTCTCATTACGGAGCCCAACCAGCTCCAACCCCTTTGGAAGCGGCGCATGTCGCTTCTCTTTTTTTATGCAAGATGCTATAGGCAACGCTCATTAATCATGCGGTTATCCTGCTTCTGTCTTATGGTATCATTCGGACTGAACTGCATCCTATAAAAATTCTCGTAAAAGCTGACTCTGCGATTTAATCAGCGTTTCCTTAGATCCTTCGACTCAGCTGCCATTATTCAAAGAAGCGTTTCCCTAACATACAGCCTTTTTCTCCGCTCAGGATGACGAAAAGCGCCGTACCGCCACTTTTCATTCCTCACTAAAAAAAGCAGCCCGGGGCTGCTTTTTCAAATCCATCCAAACCGCCTGCATGCTTCATAGATGCCGTCTTCATCGGCCCGGCTGGTGATGTACTTGGCTTTTTCCTTGAGCTGTGGCTTGGCATTTCCCATGGCAATGGAGAACCATTCGGGGCGGAACATGGTGCGGTCATTCATGCCGTCGCCAAAGACAACGATGTCTTCATCCGGAATGGCGAAGCGGCGCTGAAGCTCTTCGATGCCGTGCTCCTTATGGATAGGCTCGATGAGCATGGTATCCGCACGGAACCAGACGTGAGGGAGTGGGCCTAAGGGGATTTCCGCTTCCTCCTGCCTGCTGCAGGCGATGAAGATCTTGTGGATGACGGAGGCGGTGTGAAAATCAAAAGCGGGGTCCACTTCCGTCTTGTAGTAGCGGTCTTTCACCTTCGCAAGGTAGCTATTCGTGGTCGTGATGCGGTATTTCTCATTTCTGATCGCAAGCGCCCAGGGATGCTTCTCGCCGTCGATGGCAGAGAGCATCGCGAAGCAGTCTGCAAGTGCAAGACCTTCATCATAAAGGATCTTGCCGTCTATGGTGACTGCATTTCCTCCATCGGAGACAGCGGCTGTGATGCCAAGGTCACACGCGACCTGCCAGGCATCTGCCTGAATGCGTCCGGTCGCAAGCGAGACGAAGTGCCCTGCCTTTTGGAGGCGTCGGATGGCTTCTCTTGTGCTGTCGGGATAGTCGGCAGTAAGCGGCGTGGTCAGCGTGCCGTCGATATCAAAGAAAAAGTATTTCTTCATAGGGCCTCCTTGGAGAATCATTTTCTTTCATTATACTACATGTTTCCTGTTCCCCATCCAGATCCCGAAAAGGATCATGACGATGCCGATGATCTGCAGGAAGGAGATCGATTCGCCGAGAAGCAGGAAGGAGAAGAAGAGGGCGGCGGGGAGCTCGCTGGCAGCGAGAAGACTGCCGAGGCCGGGGGAGATGTGCGGCATCCCGCTGCTAAAGAGGAGCGGCGGGAGGAAGACACCGAAGAGGGTGAGGGGAATTCCGTAGGGAAGGATAGAGGCAAAATGCGCGGGCGATACCGGAAGGTCTGGCGGCAGAAAGAGGAGAACCATCACGAGCGCGCCGCTTACCATGAGGGCGCTTTTGGTGATGGGATGGATGCCTCGCCCGATGCGGTTCATGCAGAGAAGACCGGTGGTGTAGGAAATCGCGGCAGCAAATCCCCAAAGCATGCCGATGGAGAGGGGAAAGGCGGCAGCGCTTCCGATCACGCCCGCACCCAGTACAGTGCCAGCGAGGACGATCGCGATGGAAATGAGACGGAGGCGGGTGGGCTTCTCCCGTCGGATCACGCACTCGGCGAGCGTGCCGAGCCAGATGGACTGGAAAAGGAAGATGACGGCGAGCGAAGCAGGCAGGGTCTCCAGCGCGTGGTTGTAGAGCATGGTGGTGCCTGAGAGCGGAATACCGGTCAGGAGAAAGGCCAATGCGGTCTTTTTCGCGGGGAATCTCCTCACGCGGAGAAGCCAGATGGTCCAGAGCAGAAGAAATCCAAGAAAATACTGGATGGAAGAGACGTCATTGATAGAAAAGCCCGACCGATAGGAGAGCTTGACGAGTGTGGAAATGATACCGTAGGAAGCGCCGCCGGCCAAAACGAGTGCGGCATAAAATGTTTGTGACATAGATGATTGACTCCTTTTGCATGTCCCTATTATAGCATGAGAGAAGGGGGCTGGGGACCGGGGAAACACGGCGTCCCCGCTGGTGGCATCTTCTGCGCTTCCCCTCTTCACATAGCCGTTCTCGCAAATGGAAAAAGCCGGAGCCTTTTTATTGTCGACTACAGCAACGAAAATAAATTGACAATATACATATCTATCTATACAATATAAATTGACTATGAAGAACCATATTTGTTATTATTAAGTATCATTGTTATCCTAGTTAGCAGCAGGTGGCGGGGAGGATCTCTGTCCGCTTCCTGTTTTACTCTAAGGAAAGAGGACATATGGAAGAAAATATGACACAGGATGGGAAAGAGATCCTCTTCGACATCCGTCATTTGACACATACCTTCGAGACGGAGGACGGGAAGACATTCGACGCGCTGTCGGATGTGACCTGCACGATCCCGAGGGGATCCTTCACCGCTATCATTGGCACAAATGGGAGCGGCAAGTCTACACTCGCAAGGCATCTCAATGCCCTGTACCTTCCGACGACGGGCGAGGTCATCGTAGAAGGCATGAAAACCAGCGACATGGAGCATATCTGGGACATCCGGCAAAAGGTCGGCATGGTCTTTCAGAATCCGGATAACCAGCTGGTCGCGGCTATCGTCGAAGAAGACGTCGCCTTTGGCCCGGAGAATCTGGGTGTACCCGCAGAAGAAATCCGAAAGCGCGTGGACTATGCGCTGGAAAAAGTCGGCATGAGCGCCTATCGTACGCATTCACCGGCGATGCTCTCCGGCGGACAGAAGCAGCGGATCGCCATCGCCGGCGTGCTCGCGATGCATCCGGACTGCATCGTCTTGGACGAACCGACGGCGATGCTCGATCCTCTGGGACGCAAGGAAGTCATGGATACCATCCATGAGCTGAACCGCTCGGAAGGGATCACCATCGTGCTGATCACCCATTTCATGGAGGAAGCTGTGACGGCGGATCATGTGCTGGTCGTCGACCGCACGAAGCTCCAGATGCAGGGGACAGCACGCGAAGTCTTCTCGCAGGCAGACAAGCTGACAGCCATGGGGCTTGATGTCCCGGTCGCTGCCGACCTTGCCCATGGGCTTCGGAAAAAAGGTTACGAGATTCCTGAAGATTGCATGACAGATGAGGAGCTGGGAGAAGCACTATGTCCATACGCGTCGAACATATAAGTTATATTTATGGCAAGGGCTCGCCATTTGAAAAGACGGCTCTGGATGATGTCGATCTCACCATCGAAAAAGGAGAATTCATCGGCATTATCGGTCATACAGGGAGCGGGAAATCGACACTCATCCAGCACCTGAATGGGCTCATCCATCCGACCTGCGGCAAAGTCACCATCGATGGTGTCGACCTTGCCGAGAAATCCAAAGCCGCCGTTGCCAAGCGCCACTCGGTCGGCATGGTTTTCCAGTACCCGGAGCATCAGCTTTTCGAAGAAACTGTCGCCAAAGACATTGCCTTCGGGCCGATGAATCTGGGGTGTGATGAAGAAGAGGCCGGAAAGCGCGTGAAAAGCGCTATGAAATTTGCCGGTCTTGACTACGACACCTTCGCAGGCCGCTCGCCCTTCCGCCTCTCCGGCGGGCAGCAGCGCCGCGTCGCCATTGCCGGCGTCATCGCGATGCACCCGGATTTCCTTATCCTGGACGAACCATCGGCAGGCCTTGACCCCATCGGGCGGCGGGAAATTTTCTCCCGCATCCAGAGCTGGTACAAGAAAGGCGTATTCTCCGTCATCCTCGTCTCGCATAATATGGATGACATCGCACGCCTCGCGACCCGCCTTCTCGTCATGCACAAAGGCCGACTTGTGCTGGACGGCGAACCGATGGATATCTTCCTCCACCACAGAGAAGAACTGCAGGCCTGCGGCGTCGATGCTCCGCCCCTCACGCAGACCCTCCTCTACCTGAAAGAGAAGGGCATCCCCGTGCCGGAAGAGGCAAAAACGACCGAAGAAGCCGTAGAAAAAATGGCAAAGATGCTGGGAGGTAAGACACATGCTCACTGATATGACCCTCGGCCAGTACTATCCCGGCCATTCGTACCTGCACCAGATGGATCCCCGTGCGAAGATCCTCTGTACCATGATCTTCATCGTCGCGATTTTCCTCGCGAACAACCTGTATTCCTACATAGTCGTCGCCGGCTTCACCTTCCTTGCCATCGCCCTCTCCGGCGTACCTGCGAAAATGATCTGGAAGGCCATCAAGCCCCTCTGGGTGATCCTTGTTTTCACCATGCTCATCCACATCCTCACCACCCCGGGGACGGAAATCTTTTCGTGGAAATTCATCCACATCAGCGAAGAAGGCATCAGGAATGGCATCGTCATGACACTGCGCCTCGTCTTCCTCATCGCCTTCTCCTCGCTTCTCACCTATACCACGAGCCCGATCGTCCTGACCGACGGCATCGAAGACCTCCTGATGCCATTCCGTCGCTTCGGGGTACCCGCGCACGAGCTCGCCATGATGATGACCATCGCGCTTCGTTTCATCCCGACACTTTTGGAAGAAACTGACCGCATCATGAAAGCCCAGTCCTCCCGAGGCGCTGACTTCGTGAACGGGAATCTCTGGCAGCGCGCCAAGAACATGATTCCGCTCCTTGTCCCGCTCTTCATCTCCGCCTTCCGCCGCGCCGACGACCTCGCGACCGCCATGGAAGCCCGCTGCTATCGCGGCGGCGAAGGACGTACCAAGATGCACCAGCTCTCCTATACATGGCGGGATAGAAATGCCTTCATCGCCATTGCCCTCGTGACCGGCGCCCTCATCGCGCTGTATGTAGTCATGAGATAGAATGGGGCGTGGGGTTAGCCACATGGAATCCTGAAGTTTGAAAGCAGGGATGAGTAGCTAGGGATTAGAAATGAGCGGTGATCGAAATAGCGCAATTGGTACGCTGACCGTTCTGCAAGGAAGATCTCTCGGCTACGCTCGAGATGACGGCGCGAAGCGCTATCAAAATTTCGCGGCGCTTAGATCCTTCGACTCAGTTCTCCTGTTTCAGATCATCTATTTTCTAACATACGACGTTTTTCTCCGCTCAGGATGACGAAATGTGCTGCACCACCCCCTTTTGAATCTCCTGAACCTATAGAACCCCCTGAACCTCTTTTGCACGCAATCAAGGGGAATCCCTTATCCCCAGTCACTAGCCACTAGTCACTATTCACACCGAAGGACTATCCCATGCGAAATATCTGGATCACCGTTTCCTACGAAGGAACAAACTATGCCGGCTTCCAGCGCCAGCCCACCCGCATGACCGTGCAGGAAATGCTTGAGAATACACTCCTTCAGCTGACGGGAAAGAAGACCACCATTTACTTCGTCGCCCGCACCGATGCCGGCGTCCATGCCTATGGGCAGGAGTGTACCTTCTACACCGAGTCCCGCATCCCAGGGGATCGATTTGTCCACGCCATGAATGCCCTCCTTCCGCGCGATATCCGCGTCCGACAAAGCCGGGAGATGGACGAAGACTTCTCCGTTCGCCGCCGCAACTTTGGCAAGACCTACGGCTACCTATTGACCGAGAGCCGCGAAGCCTCGCCCTTCCTCGTGCGCACCATCTGGCGCACCGGTAAGCAGCTCGACCTTGCGAAAATGGAAGCAGCCGCCAAAGTCTTGGAAGGCCGCCACGACTTTACTTCCTTCCGTGGGAACAACGCCGTCCCCTCCGATCCCGTGCGGCTTGTCCATGAGATCCGCCTTCGGAAAGCGGGGTCCCTCATCTGGATCTACGTCACCGGCGAAGGCTTTCTCTACCACATGGTCAGAAACATCGCCGGCGCTCTCGTTGATGCCGGGAGCAGCGTCCTTGCTCCTCACGATCTCAAACGGATTTTGGAAGCCCGCGATCGACGAGAGCTCGGTCTCACCGCTCCGGCGGAAGGTCTTGCCCTTCTCAAAGTCTATTTCCAGCCGATCACGAAAAAAGCGATCGATGAGACATTGCAAGAGTCCCTCTACCCATGGTGCGGCGTATAGAAAAAAGGGCGTGATGCAAAAGCATCACGCCCTTTTTGTATTCGTGCCTCCTTAGCCGTTAGAAGATCAGACAAAGGCACTGTGCGTATTAAAGTCCTTCTGCGGCAGCCTCTACCCTGTCGAGAGAGGCCGTACAGATCACCGCAGGCGGAAATAGGCGGAAGTAGTATAGTTGGGGTAAGTATTTCAAAAGGAGTCGGCGCTGATGTACCTATTACTGTTAAACTAGTTACGGAGACAACTGCTGGTACTAATGTTTCTTGGTGATATACTGAATATATAGGGAATATTCACGATTAAACTGTGTCCATAGGAACAAAGTATGGGGATAGAGAAATTGGTATAGCGAGTGGCGCAGGGTTATCTGCTTCCGGAATTGTTAATTATCCAGAGTTCGTTTGTAATATAAATGACTTATAAGCAGGTGAATTCTATGAAAACATCTAATGATGCAAAAATGACAGTATGTTCCATTGCAGTTACATTGAGTATATTGTTAATTACTTTGGGCGTATATTTGGGAACACAATACCTAGATGAAAACTATGTAAAATATGATGTTGAACAGATGCTTAATGTATGTAATCAAATACCCGATCCCACAGAACGAAAAGGGGAAACAATTACTATCGATAAGAGATGGATTGTAAAGTCTGTTATTGCTAATCGCATATATCCGCAACTTTCAAACCAAGATGGTATTCAATTTTTTTCGGATTATGCTATAAGACATGGATGGGTTATTTGTAAAAGTAGATGGGGAGAAAATAAAAGAGGGGATAAGATATATTATTTGACGTTAAAGAAGAAAGACATTAGTTGCTATATTGCACATGAAGAATTTTCTGAAAAATGGAGAATATGGATTCAAAAAGATGATATTTTTAGGAAAATCGGACTATAAAAAGATGGTGTACTACTCATGCAAGTAACCCTGACATCGTACAATGACATTAAAGCAAGACATACCACAGCCACCATTGAAAGCGGGCCTATCATAGCAAAAGCTGGTAATGGTGTAATTATCGAAAAATGGTTACAACGAAGCCGCGGACGACTACGGCCTTGAAATACTTTGAAAAAAGCTAGCTCCGTTTATGGGAAATTTGGTTGGATTGAATTGTATTTTGAAATAGCTTTATATAATTCGCAATATCAAATTGATTCGATCAAGAATGGTGAGTATTATGAATAAAAATTGGAAAAATTTTTGGGGAGCGTTAACTGGATCAGAAGTGTGTTGCTGGATTGGAATAGTTTTTATGCTTTTAGCGTATGTATTGGAAAGTTCATTTTTAGGTTTCATTTCTCTTGTGTTAATTTTATTATCTAGTGCTACGCAAGGAGAATAAAATGGGAAATATTACTCTAGTAACAAGATTGCCGACATATTATGATCTGCGGGCCGGTTTATTATAACAGAACTGCCGTATCCTCGACCCTTTCGGGGGATGCCGTGCAGATCACCGCAGGCGGGAATAGGCGGAAGTAGTATAGTTGGGGTAAGTATTTCAAAAGGAGTCGGCGCTGATGCACCTATTACTGTTGAACTAGTTACGGAGACAGCTGCTGGTACTAATGTTTCTTGGCGATATACTGAATATATCGGGAATATTCACGATTAAGGAGATGTATCATGAGAAGTATTACCAACAGGGAAAAAATGTTTTTTCTAATTCTTCTAGTTCTTTTATTGATTATTACATGCTTAGTAAGTGAAAAATATAGAGAGTCAGAAAATATTTATCATCTGTCTAATGCTGTTTCAGAAACTCAAATTTCTTCTATTCCGTACTTGCAATTTCAAAAAAGCAAATTTGTGCGTTCCAAATACTATGTCATGCGATATACATATGATGGGAAAGTAAATAGCAGAAATGAATTGGCTAATGAAATATTAAAACGAGTAAAAAAAGCTGGATATACAGTAACAGTTTCTAATTCGACAAAAGAACGATTTTATATTCTAGCAGAAAGCGAAAAATTTTTTTTTGAAATTAGTGTTTTTCCTGATTTGCTTAGTATATCAGTAAATCAAAAATAGCAATGAAAGATAAAATCAAATATCGCTGTCAAAGGCAAGGACGGCGTCCTTCTCATGGAAGCAGGAAAAGACATCCACCTCACCGGCGCGACGCTGGAAGCACTGGGAGACAATGGATCTCTGATCCTGAAAGCAGGAAACAACATCCATCTGGACACGGATACTCTCGAAGCCAAGAAAGACCTGACAGAGAACAGCGACAACTATATCCGCACCTATAGAAAAACAGAGACGACAAATACACTCGCGACCGGGAAAACCATCACCCTCGCGGCGGGTGAGAATTTGAGTGCCAGAAATACGACGGTACTTTCAGAAAACGGTCAAATAACGGTTGCCGCCAAGGGTGACGTGAACCTGGAAAACGGCTATAATGAGTCCAGGGACGACTATGGCCTGAAATACAAGGAGCGCGGTCTCCTCTCGAGCAAGACCACAACGATAATACAAACTAATGAATACGAAACCTGATAAGGAAAAATACAGGGAGAAGCAATTGAATGACTTTAAAGAAAGCGCTAAATGATTATGATTGAAATATTTTGGATCAAACTGTTGATTTTTATAGGAGTTTGTCAATTTGTCTGGAAATGGCTAAAGAATTTTCCTAAAGAATACTCAAGCCAAACATACTTTTCTATGAAATATATCTTTTTCTATTTAGGATATACACTTACATTACTCTTTTTAATTTGCATTGATAAGATTTCTTTAGCTTTACAGGCAAATGAACTTAAATTATTTATAGGTAATAGCTTATTAACTGGGATATTTGCTATTGGCATATTAATAGTAAAGAAAGAAAAGGCGGAATTGGATTTTAGGTATAAACAGAAACCGTTTGATAATGCGTACAATACAATTATAAAAAAACAACATTTTCTAATCATTGTCGAAATATTAATGATTTTGGTTGCTACTTTTCTATATACAGCTCTATAAAATTCTTTATTTTTGTAAGCCGGAAGAAACATAACCATGACAGACACCCTCCGCCATAGAAAGAACCAGGACAGCCTAGACACCACCGCTGGCATTGCCGTCAAGGGCAAGGACGGCGTCCTTCTCATGGAAGCAGGAAAAGACATCCACCTCACCGGCGCGACGCTGGAAGCACTGGGAGACAATGGCTCCCTGATCCTGCATTTCCAGCGCACAAGAGTACGAACAGCATGCAGGGTGAAGCAGAGCGGTCTTCTCTCGAGTGGCGGACTCGGCTTCACCATCGGGACGGAGAAACGGAAAGATCAGTATAGCGATGCTGACATGTTATAAACTGTTCGGAGGTAAGGGGTTGGTGACTGATATCAAGAAAGGGGAAAAGGCCAAATAATGAGAAAACAGATTGCTCTTTGGGGAATATGCATTGTTATGCCTTTACTTATTGGACTTATTTGGAGAAATGAGTATATAAAATATCAAGATTATGTGAATGAATCAAGTCTAAATGGAACAATTTTAACTTGGAAAAGCGGAGAAAAAATTGAAGGTAATCATTTTATTTTGTTGAATCCGAATGATGTAAAAGATTATGTGGAATTTGACTTTAACTTTATTAAGAAGTATGCAAAAGCAGAATTGATTAGTTCAATTTTTTTTGATGGGAATGGGTTTTATGTAATGACAAGTGAGTCTATAAGAAATCCCAAAGAAAAATTGTTTTATATATCTCCAGATAAATTTATACAAATAGCTGATAATTTAGCTTGCACCGCTGGAGCATATAACAGGTTCATTAAAAGTAAAGACACTCTTTTTCTAAAAATAGATTCAAAGTTATACCAAATAAGTCCAAACACAGGTGCTCTGCGGGAGGTCAAGGATTTGGGCTCGGATGAAGTGCGGGTATATCCATATCAAAATGGAATTGTTTATCAACATAATAATGAAGTTAGATTTTATTCAGAAAGTGGAGATACTCTTTTGTTTTGCGTACCCAATGACATGCGTTTTGATGGTTGGCATGAAACAGAACAATCTGTTTTTGTGAGTACGCCAAATAGGGAAACTTATATTATGGATTTGGAGACAGGAGCATTAAAGCCGTTTTCAACATTTTCTTTTATCAATTATGGAAATAATCGAAATGGTGTATTATTAGAGCTTATGCCCAAAGGAGGTGGAGGCGCGACCCCATTCGATACTGACTACACATGGTCATATTTATTGGGGAATGACGTGTTTACCGCATTTACTGTGAGCATTTACAATGTGGACACTGAGAAGATTGAGAATTTTTATTACTCGAATAATGATGTCACTTCCGCCTGGTTAGATGTACCGTATGATAGGAATAGATTTGAAAAGCTTAAGGGAAAGCTGATTAAATCGCAGAGTCAGATTCTGCGATTTAATCAGTGTTTCTCTAAATGAATACCTTCTTGAGCAAAGCGTAGAGCAGATGAGAAAGGTTGCCTCGCAGGACGTCTCGATGCAGATTCTCTCCGCGAATGCGGCGGGCGTGGCAGAGATTGAGCTGACGACATATGCAGGGAAGTTGCATCCCAAGTCATCGGCACACATGACGTAGCGATTTCTTCCGGCAAAGATACTTCCATTTCCATCGCGGAAGAGTACGAACGGAATGACTACGCCAAGCAGGTCAAGAAGAGCGGTCTGCTCTCGGGTGGCGGACTCGGATTTACCATCGGGATGGAGAAACGGAAAGATCAGTACAAAGATGCGGACATGATTCAGAAAGGTTCTACAGTTGGCAGTATCTCTGGTAACGTTACTATTACTTCTGATAAAGACATCCATGTGAATGCATCGGATATTATCGCGGGGAAAGATATTTCAATGACCGGCGAATTTGTAGATACTGAATACATTTGCAATATAAAAAATTTGTAATGGTATGAGGTTAAAATGATTGTGAAAACTGATGCAAAGAGTACCATCGCTTCTATTTGTATAACTGTTATTATTATTCTCTTGTGGGCAGGCTTTACCAGTGATTATGTAGAGCGCGTTAAGTTGGAGTGGGAAAAGAACGCACATGATCAGAATACCTCTGTAACAAATAATGGAGGGAAATGATTATGTATAGAAAGGGTCCAGCATTTGATGTATTTCTGATCATAATTTGTATCTATCTTATCAAGACTTTCTTTCTAAAAAAGGACTTATCAATACAGGAAAAGTTTTGGATAGAACATTCTAATCCTTTGGTAAGAAACCTGTTTGTCTTTTCCGTATTAATGGAAATTGCATATGTGTTTCTATGCGATATTGGAATATTGCAAGGGGTGTATTATTTGTATGTAAGCGGTTTAATGTTATTCAACGTATTACTGTCATTATCGGGAATTTGCTTTTTACGAATGAAGTTTGGCCCTAAAAATTGGGAATATCGTTATGGAACGAAAATGGGGTTGGAAGCAATTGTTAGCATGGTATTGATATATGTATTAATGTATTTCTTTTGGGATTACTAAGCGCCTTATTAATTGGTGTGTGATTGAAGTCTTGATGGATGTCGGCATTGCCTAAGCAAAATAGGTGTGTATAAGGTGGTAAGAAATGATTGCCTATAAAACAAATGGTTGTGGGATGTAAATGCAAATATAAAAGTGAGCCATTTAGGGCAATAATGGCCGTGAAAAGGTGAGCCACATTTGGTTGGCATCCCATATAATTGGATTAGACGTAAGGGGCTGTGAAATAATAGCTCCATGAACACAAAAAAGGACTTTCGATTTTTGC
>OMCS01001060.1_pt1 | contig 13073 bp, 10 predicted proteins | sample 1674241 | NCBI WGS metagenome assembly OMCS01 (sample SAMEA103958153, study PRJEB25191) | human gut metagenome
TGCAGTTGATGGAGTTGACGATGCAGGTGATGACGCAGAAGGCCAGCACATACCATGCGATCTGCTTGCCGAGGTTGCCCTTGCTGCGGAAGACGAAGCTGCGCTGGATCGGGAAGTTAATGCACTCGCCGATGATCATAGCGATCATGTAAGCGCAGAAGTAGGGCAGACCGCCGTGAGCGGCGTCATAGCCGAGGATGTTCCACTTAAAGGTCTCGCCGAACAGGGTGATGTCGATGCCCGGCCAGCCGAAGTCCACCACCGGCAGACTCTTGAACGCTGCGGGCAGGAACTGCAGCAGCAGATACTTGAAGACGGTGATGAGGTTCGACACGATGACGAACAGACCGCCCTCACGCACCCATTTGGCAGCCGCCGGGTGCTTGGCGGCAAAATGATTCCAGAAGTTCATACTTACTTCCCTTTCAGCTGTTTTTCAGGCGGTTTTCCATCTGCGCGTTGAGGACGATGTTCTTCACGGCCTCCACGATGACCCGCAGCAGACCGATGATCCAGAAGCCCTGTGCTTCCATCACGATGCCGTCCACCATGCCCATGCTGATGGCACCGTTGGTCATCTTGGCCAAGGCACGCAGCGGCATATTGTACTGGAACAGGATGTTCAGATCCGGCTTGCCGCGCTGAATGCTCCGCCGCAGCAGCTGCCCCAGCACCGCCGCAACGATCCAGCCCAGCGGGCTGCGGCCGTGGCCCAGCTCGCCCAGCGTCATATTGCGGTCGATCTTGATCTTATCCTCCGGGATGGGGCGGCCCAGCAGGGCAGCAAACTCCCCATCGGAGACCTGCGTGACCTCGCCGGTCCGGTAGTGGGGCAGCTCAACGCTCTGGTAGGGGTTCGGGGCCCCGGTGCCCGGCACCGTGACCTCGCCGGTCAGGCAGATGTCATCGCTGGAAGTGCCCACACGGATCAGGTACTTGCCGCCCTCGACCTCCCAGCCATCGGTGGCGATATTCCAATAACGGAACGCCTTATCGTCCAGCGGGATGGTGACGGTCTTGCTCTCGCCAGCCTCCAGCCAGACCTTTGCAAACCCCTTCAGCTCCTGTGCGGGGCGGAAGATCTTGGCGTCGGGCTTGGCCACGTAGAGCTGCACGATCTCGGCACCGGCGCACCTGCCGGTGTTGGTCACGGTCAGGGTCACGCCGTCGGCAGCGGCTTTGAGGCCGCTGTAGGCGAAGGTGGTGTAGCTCAGGCCGTAGCCGAAGGGGAAGGCCACAGGCTTGCCCGCCGTCTCAAAGTAGCGGTAGCCCACATACAGGCCCTCGCGGTACTGCACGGTGCGGCCCTCGCCCGCGAAGTGATCCTTCACCGGGGAATCGTCGTAGCCGTTCACCCACGTTTCGGCCAGCTTGCCGCTGGGGCAGACCGCGCCGGTGAGCACGTCCACCAGAGCGCCCGCGCCCGCCTGACCACCGAGGCAGCCGTAGACCAGCGCCTTGCAGTCCCGCAGCCACTCCGTTTCCAGAGAAGAACCCGCGCTGAGCAGGACGATGACGTTCGGGTTGACGGCGGCAACGGCTGCCAGCAGGTCCAGTTGGCTCTGCGCCAGCTTCATGTTGGAGCGGTCGATGCCCTCGCTCTCCTTGATCTCGTCCAGACCCATGCAGAGCAGAACGACGTTGGCGTTCTGCGCCAGCGCCACGGCTTCCTGCTTCAGGGTGTCGTTTGCCTTGCCCTGCCGCTCAAAGCCCTGCGCATAACCCGCGCTCACAAGGCCGCTCTCGGTCAGACAGTCGAGGAAGGAATCCACCTTGATGGAGTTGACGGCACTGGAACCGGCCCCCTGATACCGGGGCGTCTTGGCGAAGTCGCCGATGACGGCCACCTTCTCGCCCGCTTTCAGAGGCAGGATACCGCCCTCATTCTTGAGCAGAACGATGCTCTCCCCCGCCGCGCGGCGGGCCAGCGCATGATGGGCGTCGGCGTCAAAGGTGCGGGGGGCCGCTTCGACGGCGGCCTTGGTGTCCAGCACCAGCTCCAGCAGCTCGTCCAGCCGGGCGTCCACGTCCGCTTCCGAAATTTTGCCGCTTTCCACGGCCTTCATCAGCTCCCGGACGGAGTCGTCGCCGGGGAAGGGCATCTCCAGCGTGGAGCCGTTCTTCACGCCGAGGGCGTGGTCGTTGGAGCCGCCCCAGTCGGTGACGACGGCGCCCTCGAAGCCCCAGTCCTTCCGCAGGATGTCCTTGAGCAGATGGGCGTTCTCGTTGGCATAGGTGCCGTTGATGAGGTTGTAGGAGGACATGATGGTCTTCGGCTTTGCCTCTTTGACCACGATCTCAAAGCCAGTGAGGTAGATCTCCCGCAGGGTGCGCTCGTCCACGATGGAGTCGCTGGCCATCCGGCGCAGCTCCTGACTGTTCACCGCGAAGTGCTTGGGGCAGGCCGCGATGCCGTTCTTCTGGATGCCGCGGACATAGCCCGCCGCCATTTTACCGGCCAGATAGGGGTCCTCAGAGAAATACTCGAAGTTGCGGCCGCACAGCGGGCTGCGCTTGATGTTCAGGCCGGGGCCCAGCAGGACCGAAACTTCCTGTGCGGCGGCTTCCTCGCCCATGGCCTCGCCGACGGCCTCGCCCAAGGCGGGGTCCCAGCTGTTTGCCACGGTGGCGGACGTCGGGAAGCAGGTTGCGGGCACGCTGGGGTTCAGGCCCAGATGGTCCGCCGCGCCCGCCTGTTTGCGCACGCCGTTGGGGCCGTCCGACAGGGTGATGGAGGGGACGTTTTTGCCCGGCAGCGCGCGGGTGTCGAACACCGTCCCGCCGGAAAGCAGGGCGCATTTCTGTTCCAGATCCAGTGTTTGAATGATGTCTGCGTGTTTCATCGCATTTTCCTCTTTGTTTCCTGAGCAAGGCAAAGGCCCGCTGTTTTTGCGCAGCGGGCCTTTGCCGTTGGTTCAGTTCAGGTGCTGCATCGGTTCAGAACCCAGAGTGCGCATCAGGCGTTCTCGGTTTCCTCTTCCTTGCGCTTTTTGTAGCCCTTGATGGCAGTGTACTCCAGACCAACGATGAGCAGGGCGACGATGACGTCAGCGCCGATCATGATGATCTTCCACTTGGGCATACCGGGGTTCAGGTTCTCCTCCGCATAAGCGCGGCTGTTGACCACGGTGTAGAGGATGTTCTTGGAAGCTTCGCGCAGAGCCTGCTTGCTGCTGTTGGTCAGCACGGTAACGGTATTGAAATCGTTGCCGGTGGTGCAGAGCATCAGGTCGCTGCCGTTGCGGACGCCCTGATCCGCGGTCATGTAGCCGTAGACACCGAAGTAGTCGGTCTCAACAAAGCCCACGAAGCCCCACTCCCCACGGAGGACATTCTTCAGCAGCTCGGAGCAGCCGCCAGCCCAGCAGTTGCCAATGTAGTTGAAGGAGGACATGACTGCGTGGCAGTCCGCATCCTTGACCGAGATCTCGAAGGGACGCAGGTAGATCTCACGGATGGCCTGTTCGTTGGACCAAGTAGCCACCATGGAAGTACGGTTGCCTTCCTGATCGTTCAGGGCAAAGTGCTTCATGTAAGCGTAGACGCCGTGTTCCTGAGCGCCCTTGATGGCGTTGGAAGCCATGACGCCGGACAGGACGCCGTCCTCAGAGTAATACTCGAAGTTACGGCCAGCGAATGCAGTGCGGTGGATGTTCATAGCGGGGCCGTACCAGCCGGAGGTGTCCATCTCATTGGCCATCTCGCCGATGCTGTCGCCGAAGGAGTAAGCCAGCTCCTTGCTCCAAGTCATGCCGATGAGGGTAGCAGCCGGGAAACCGACAGAACCGACGCCGGTGAAGTTGTTATTGATGGAAGCAGGGCCGTCGCAGTCATTGGTACGGACCTTCTCGATGCTGGTAACGGCAGCGGTCTGGTAGCCGCCAAAGCCGATGGTCTGCTGCATCTCGTCGATGGTCATCTGATCCAGCAGGTCATCCCACTTGGAGTCGTTGTAATCCACGCCGCGCAGATCAACCAGCTTCAGGCCGTTCTTTGCGCCGGTGGTGATGTCCTCAGCATTTGCGTCGTCGTCAGCCTCATAGCCAGACTCGGTGTAGCTGTGCGCGTTGTAGAACACAGCCTTGTCCGCATCGGACATCTCATAGTTTGCGGGAGCAGCGGTAGCCTCGGCATAGTTTGCGAAGCCGTCGGCACGGGACAGATAGGTGACCTCGCCTTCTGCGAAATCGAACTCATTGGTAGCGGCCACAGCGTCGCTGCTGCGCTTGTTGGACTCGTTGTAAACGATGTCGGATGCGACGGTGTAGGTCTTGGAATCAGCCACATTGTGGGAATCGTTGTTGGCGCTGATGATATAGTCGCCAGCTTCCAGCACATAGCAGCCATTGGTCTGGTAATCATAGGAAGCCAGATCCTCCACCGGGATGGAGAACTCCACGGTCTGAGACTCGCCGGGAGCCAGCTCATTGGTCTTGGCGAAGTCCAGCAGATTTGCAGAGGCCTTCTCGATGCCGCCATTGGTGTACGGAGGATTGCTGTAGATCTCCACAACATCCTTACCGGCAGCAGAACCGGTGTTGGTAACGGTGACGGTGAAGTTCAGGTTGGTGCCGTCGGAGGTGATGCTGCTCATTTCCTTGGTGAAGGAAGTGTAGCTCAGGCCATAGCCGAAGGGGAACACCACTTCATCGTCGTAGTTGATCAGGCCTTCGTCCGCAGCAGTCTCATAGAACTTGTAGCCGACGTAGATGCCTTCCACGTAGTTAACGAAGGAAGGAGTGGCGCCTTCCGGGTCAAAGAAGCTTGCATCCGAGTTCAGATCCTCGGTGTTGGTGTACTTGAAGTCGCCGAAGTTGTTCCACCAAGGAGCAGCGGTCAGATCCGAAACATAGGTATCCGCGGTACGGCCAGAGGGGTTGACCTCGCCGGAAACGACCTTGCCGAAGCCCTCAAAGCCGGACTGACCGGTGCCGGGGCAGAGCAGAACGCCCTTGATCTGAGGATAATCCTTCAGGAAGTCCATCTGGAAAGCGTTTGCGCCGTTGTAGACCAGAATGACGTTGTCGAAGTTGGAAGTGACCAGATCGAGCAGATCCTCTTCGCGGTTGGACAGCTGCAGGAAGTGGTCGCCCTTATCCCAGTCGTTGCCCTCGTTCAGGGAATCATCGTAAGTACCATTGTAGTAAGCGGTGCCGCGCTCAGAGCCGTAAGCCTGTGCCACGCGGCGGATCCAGCTGCCGTCCACGACGGAAGCCATATCGGTGGGCAGGTCAGCGCCCTCGCCGCCGACGCGGGTGATGACGACCATGGCGGTGTCAGAGAATGCCTTGGCGTTCTCCATCATCTCATCGGTGTACAGATTGACATTGGGTTCGGGCAGGGTCCAGTCCTGCTCCACCATGCCAACGCTGGGGCGGTCCGCCTTGTAATCGGTGTAGAACTTGCTCAGTTCCTCGTTGGTCTCGATGCCGGCATCGTGCAGACCGGTCAGCAGATCGGTGACAGGGTAAGCGGTGTTCAGCGCACCGGAACCGGTGCCGCCGTAGCAGGGATTGGTGGAAGACCAGCCGAAGACGTTCAGCTTGGAGCCAGAAGCCACCGGCAGAACATTGTCCTCGTCCTTTGCCAGAACGACGCCCTCTGCGGTGATCTCATTGACCAGCTCCGTGGCCTTTGCAGAGGTCTCCTCGCTGATGGTGCCGCTGCCGGAAACGAGGTCCAGCATGGTGGACATCGGGCCGGTGCAGATCAGGTTGATAACGATGGTCAGCGCCAGCAGAATGGCAAGGCCAGACTGTGCACGGATCATCTTCTTTTTTGCTTTGGGCAGCTTCCGCACCGCAACCATCACAATGATCGCCAGAGCGAGAACTACGCCAAACGCGATGAGGTAGCTGCGAACGTTCGTCAGAACCTGCATCACGTCATCCAAATTGATGGACAGCATAATGTTTCTCCTCCTTCTTATGGGGTTGATAAACGGATGGCGGAGCGCACAACTCCGCCGAACTGATCTATAGGATAACAAATCCACACAGAAATTTTTCAGTTTCTTCATAATCTGTCGTTTTGGAAACATAATCTGTCAAAAGTTTCAAATCGGTTTCAATTTCTATTGTGCTAATATACAAAGAAAAGGAGGGAGCATTTGTGCAATTTGCAAAATGCTCCCTCTCGTTTATGCTTTTTTTGGCAGCGGCAGCAGCATCCGCACCGTGAACCACTGGTTCTCCCAGTGGACGGTCATGCTGCCGCCGTGCTGCTGGGCCAGCGCACGGAGGCTTTTCAGGTCGTAGCCGCCGTGGGTGCTCCGGGCGGGCAGACCGTCCGGGCCCAGTTCTACGGGTTCAGCGCAGTAATTTTCAAACCGGAACATGACAAAGCCGTTCTGGACATAGACCGCCGTTCGGATGAGCCGCTTTTCGGGGTCCGGCTCAGCGGCGCAGCACTCAATGGCGTTGTCCAGCGCGGTGCCCACGATGGTGCAGATCTCCCGCGTGGTCAGGAAATTCAGTGCCCGGCCGTCGGCTACGCTGGTCATCTGGATGTGTTTTTCCTGACAGTCCATGCTCTTGGCCGTCAGCAGGGTGTCCAACACCGGGTTGCCGGTCTTGTTCTCGGCCTCATATTGCAGGATGCCCGACTCCATCCGAGCCAAGGCCGCGTCCTGCTTGGCGCGGTCCCGCTCGGCGCGGATGTCGGCGATTTGAACTTTCAGCTCGTGGTAGCGCCGGTTGATGAGCTTGACGCCCTCCTTGCTCCGCTTGTACTGCTCGTACTGGCGGTGAAGCACGCTGTCCAGCGCGGTCAGCTCCTTGTGCAGAGCCGCTTCCCGCAGCTGGTCCTGCTGGACCGTCAAGATCAGCACGCCGCAGATATCCACCAGTGTGCGAACATAGTACAGCATCATCGTGACCTTGCCGTTGCCCAAAAACAGCAGGTTGCTCACCGCAAAGACGGTCCCGGCCATGACCACCGCCACCAGCGCCGCTTTGTTGCTGATGTCCAGATGTCCGCTGGGCTGGGGGCGGCTGGTCTCCAGCCAGTACATCACCCCATACACCGCACCGTACACGACCACCAACAGCAGCAGTGCCAGCGGGTCGCCGCCCCTGCGGTGCGGGAAGACCCAGCAGTGGAGCTGCCACTCCACGCTGGCGGCCAGCTCGGCCAGCATAAAGGCCCGCGCCGTGGTATACAGCGCTTCCAGCCAGTTCACGCACCGGGTGCCCCAAAGGTAGATGTAGAGCAGACTCACCGCACAGAGCATACAGGGGATCCACCACATCAGCGGCACAAAGCCGGTGCATTTCAGAAAAGCCCCCAGCACGATCACCCAGACCACGGTGATCGCCCCTGTGACGGTCTTTCCGCACCGCAGCGGCAGACGGCCGGCATACAGGCAGACGGCCAGCACCTCCGCCAGCGCCGTATAGAGGCGCGGGATATTGGGCAGCTCGATCATAAGCCGTCACCCCCGATGTAGTCGGTCAGCGCCGCAAGGAAGCTCTTCCGCTTGGGGCGGCTGACCTGCAGCTCATAGGGCCCAACCTGCACCGTGTTCTGCTGCACGGCCTGTACCTGTGCCAGATTGACAAGGTAGCCGCTGTTGCAGCGGGCAAAGGGGCGGTCGGCCAGCTTTTCTTCCAGTGCCTTCAGCGCGCCGGGGGCCGCAAAGTCGCCCTCCTCGGTGTAAAAATGCACCCGGTGACCCTCGCTTTCTATATAGTAAATGCGGGAGGTATCCAGCCGCCGCAGACCACCCTCCACCGGCACAGCCAGATAGTGCCGGGTACGGCGGCGCAGTTGCTCCTCCGCCTTTTGAAGCTGCTGGGAGAACGCAAAATAGGGCACCGGCTTCAGCACGTAGTCCAGTGCCCCCACCGCATAGCCCTTGATGGCATACTGCGCCATGTTGGTGATGAAGACGATCATCACGTCTGAATCCAGCGCCCGGATGCGCTGGGCCGTTTCCATGCCGTCCAGATGCTTCATCTCCACATCCAGCAGGATGAGATCGTAAACCGGGCGGTACCCCTCCAAGATCTCCACCCCGTCCGAAAATGTTCTTACTTCAAAGGTCGTGCCGTATTGCCGGGTGTAGCGCTGCACATAGCCCAGCAGCTGCTCCCGCACCGCCTCTTCGTCCTCCACGATGGCCACTCGGATCACGCCCCGCACCTCCCCTGTTTTCCATGTTCGGCAAAAATCCAGTTTTATTATACAAAATTACGCAAGGCTTTTCAATCACTCCGTTTTTTCTTGACACTGCGTGCAAAATCTGCTACGCTTGACCTCCAAGAAAAGGAGGCGCTTATGAATACCGTCTGGTCATCCTACATTCAGAGCATCCATACCCTGTATGACACCCGCCGTCTGCGCTTTTCGGATAGGTACTGGCCCCAGTATCAGCCGCTCTTCGGGCTGGAAGGGCGCTCCCGCCTATTGGAGATCGGCTGCGGCCCCGGCGCGCTGGCTGAATCGCTGACCCGGTGGTACCCGGACGCCGACGTGACCGGCATCGACCGAGACAGCGCTTTCGTCGCCTTCGCGCAGAACGCCGTCCCACAGGCTCGCTTCTTGGAGGGCGATGCCGCTGCCCTCCCCTTCCCCGATGAAAGCTTCGACGGGACCATTTCCAACACCGTCGTCGAGCACATCGAGCCCTCCGCGTTCTATGGGGAGCAGTACCGCGTCCTCAAGCCGGGCGGCGTCTGCCTTGTGCTCAGCTCCCGCCGGGGCGTCAACTGCCCCGCCCCCTGCGTGCAGGAGGAAAGCGACTTCGAGCGTTGCATCTGGGAGCGGGTCACGCCCTTCTTTGACCGCGTTGTGCAGGAAAATGCCGTCGGGGCCTACGCCCAAAGCGAGAGTGAGCTGCCCGCCAACATGGAACACTTCGGCTTCCGGGAGGTGTCCAGCCGCTACGTTGTGCTCTCCCTGACCCCCGACGACCCTGCCTGTTCCCCGGAACTGGCCCGCGCCATCTTCGAGGCAGGCCGCAGTGCCGCGCTGGACAACATCGACAGTCTGCTTCAGCTTCCGGGCCAGCCGGTCACTTCTGCCGAAGCCGACGAGATGAAGCGGCAGACCAACCGCCGCTTCGCCACCCGCCTTGCGCAATACGAAGCCGGGCAGAAGCAGTGGGACACCGAAACGATCCTGCTGCAAGTCGTGCGCGGGGTGAAATGAAAGGGGACCCGTCATGATGTACACGCTGCACTACGATTCCCCGCTGGGCGGCATCCTGCTGGCAGCGGATGAGGTCGGCCTGACCGGACTCTGGTTCGATGGCGAAAAATATTTCGCCGATACGCTGGACCCGGAGCATAAGGTGCAGGAAACGCCCATCCTCCGCGAAGCAAAGCGCTGGCTGGATGTTTACTTCCGCGGGCAGGAGCCGGACTTCACTCCGCCGCTCCACCCCATTGGTTCCCCCTTCCGGCAGGAAGTCTGGGCGCTGCTGCTCCAGATCCCCTACGGCCAGACCACGACCTACGGCGCACTGGCAAAGCAGCTGGCGGCGATGCACGGTCTTCCCCGGATGTCGGCACAGGCCGTGGGTGGGGCGGTCGGGCACAACGAGATCTCCATCATCATCCCCTGCCACCGGGTCGTCGGCACCAACGGCAGCCTGACCGGCTACGCAGGCGGCATCGACAAAAAGGCAAAGCTGCTGATGCTGGAAAAAATCCGCATGGAGCACCTCTTTCCGCCAATCAATTACTCTCTTACTCCATCCACCAGATGAAAGTAATCATAGTACGGTGTTGTATAGGTTTCATACCGCCCCACCACGGTAATGGGTGTGCCTTCTTCCGGGTAATCGCCATCGGTCAGCACGAACTCCACTCCCTGCTGGCAGCAGGCAAGCGCATCGTAGATGACACAGGAGTGATACAGCTCACCGGTCTGCTCATCTATGTACTCCTGATATTCGCCCGTCATACGAACGATTTTATCGGTGTAGTTCTCCGGGGTAACGAGCATATTGTAAACTTCTGCGTTCACAACCGTATCACTGAGTAAGGTCAGGTCAATCTCTGCATCCATCCCGGCGTGAATATCGCTTGCATCAGCAGTGCTGCTTTCCGGGAGCTGCATAGAATGTTCCGGGGCGGGCGCAGTAGCAGCATTGGAGGATGCGGGTTCCGGCAGGACCGTCACCACAGAAGATGCTGTTTCAGATTTTGCACCGCAGGCGGTCAATGCAGCGGCGATACCCAGCAGCAGAAGCCCTTTCAAGAATCGTTTCATGATGCCCTCCCCAACAGTTTTCCGGCCAGACAGCACAAACCAAACGCCGCCATGTCAACCGCAACAATGGTCGAGCCAACCGGCGTTCCGGCTAGGATGGAAGCCACGATGCCCACAAAGGCACAGCTCACGGACAGTACCGCCGAGCAGATGGTGACGGCGCAGAAATTCTTGCACAGGCGCATGGCCGAAAGAGCCGGAAAAATCACCAGTGCAGAAATCAGCAGCGAGCCGACAAGGTTCATGGCCAGCACAATGATGACGGCAATGACAATGGCGATCAGCAGATTGTATCCGTTCGCATTGGTTCCGACCGCCTTTGCAAAGGTTTCGTCAAAAGTGACAGCGAATATCTGATTGTAGAACAACACAAACACCAGAACTACAACGATGGACAGCCCGATGCAGAGCCAGACCTCTGATTTTGTCAGGGTCAGAATCGAGGTAGAGCCGAACAAGGTGCTGCACACATCGCCGGACAGGTTTGCCGAGGTCGAGAACAGATTCATCAGCAGATAGCCCATTGCAAGCGCGCCAACGGAGACCATCGCAATGGCAGCATCGCCTTTGATCTGGGTGTTCTGCCCGGTGTGCAGCAGCAGGACTGCACAGGCCACAGTCACGGCCAGCGTCAGCGGCATATGGTCGGACATTCCCAATACGGTCGCAACGGCCATGCCGCCGAACGCCACATGAGAAAGGCCATCTCCGATAAAGGAGAATCGCTTCAGCACCAGCGTCACGCCCAGCAGCGAAGAACACAGGGCAATCAGAACACCCACGATGAGCGCATAGCGGACAAAAGGATAGTTCCAGTAAAAGGCCAGCTTTTCCAACACGTTCATACGGCACCGCCTTTCCCAGCCGCAAACAGCCGCCCCTGCGGGCTTTGCAGATACTCTTCCCGTGTGCCGAAAAAGACGCTTTCGCCGATATGGAGAATGTGGCTGGCGTAGCAAGCCGCAGCCCGAATGTCATGGGAGATCATCAGGATGGTAATGCCCTCCTGTCGGTTCAGCGTTTCGATCAGATGGTACATCTCCGCAGTCACCTTTGGGTCAAGTCCGGAAACAGGCTCGTCCAGAAGCAGCATTTTCCGGGTAGCACAGAGGGCGCGCGCCAGAAGGACGCGCTGCTGTTGACCGCCGGAAAGCTCCCGGTAGCAGCGTTTTGCCAGCGGTTCGATCTGCATTTTGCCCATGGCATTCTGCGCAAGCTGCTTTTCTTCACGACTGTAAAACGGACGCAGACCGCAGCGGCTCTGGCAGCCAGACAACACGATCTCCTGCACCGACGCCGGAAAATCTCTCTGCACGATGGTCTGCTGGGGCAGATAGCCGATCTCGTTCCGGCGCAGACCATCGCCCATCTCGATCTGCCCGGAAATGGGCTGCTGTAAACCGAGCAGCGTTTTCATCAAGGTGCTTTTGCCCGCACCATTTTCTCCGACCACGCAAAGATAGTCACCTGCGTGGATCTCAAAATTCAGAGGATCCAGAATGGCCTTTCCCTCATAGCCAATGAGAAGGTTCTTACAAATGAGCTGAGACATGACGGTTCCTTCCTTTAGTTCAGAGCCTGTTTCAGCACGTCAAGGTTGCTTTCCATCACGGAAAGATAGGTCGTGCCGTTTGCCGCATCGGCGGATGTGGTGGATTGCATGGAATCCAGCGTCAGGATGGACTGGTTCTTGGCGGCAGAATTCTGCACGATGGTTTCAGCGATTTTATGCTGTGCGCCCTCAATGGTCAACACACAGGGCAGCCCCAGTTCATCCACCTTGCCAGCAAGGAAAGAAATGGTCTCAAAGCTGGCTTCCGTTTCCGCAGAGCAGCCTGCAAACGCGGCATAATAGCTCAGACCATAATCGTCCACCAGATAGCGGAACGGGAAACGGTCGCCGAACAGCACGGTTTTCCGGGCGGCATTGTCCACCACCGTCTGATATTCGCCATCCAGAGCGGCCAGCTTTTCCAAATAGGATGCAGCGTTGGCAGCATAGGCATCTTTGTTGGCCGGGTCGATTCCCTCCAGTGCATCGGTGATGGCGTTGCAGAGGGTCTCAGTGTTCTTCAGGGACAGCCAGACGTGTTCATCATACTCCGGCTCGTCTTCATCCTCGAATTCTTCTTCCTCGGCCTCCATGCCTTCTACGACTTCTTCCTCTTTTACCTGCTCGCCCAGCACATCCAGCAGGTTGATGACCTGCATATCCTTATTGGCGGCTTCTTTCAAGGCATCCTCCACCCAGCCATCCGATTCGCCGCCAACATAGATGAACAAATCACAGTCCGAGATCTTAATGATATCATCTGCGGTGGGCTGATAGCTGTGCAAATCTACGCCGTTGTCCAGAAGCATGGTAACCTCGGCATGATCGGCCTTGTCGCCGAGGATTTCGCGCACCCAGTCATACTCCGGGAAAATAGTCGTGACGATTTTCAGCGGCTTGCTGCCACTCTGCGATGCAGACAGTGCAGGAGCGGACGAAGATGCGGCCTTCCCACAGCCACCCAAAATGCCAGAAGCCAGTAAAAGACAAAAAAATACAGCGAATATACGTTTGAGTTTTTTCATAGAAATGCTCTCCATTGTTTGATATCAAAAATCATACGGACAGGCATTTCTTAATCCGACAAGCAGAATCCACGCAGCGCGGCGTTGTTTTACAGTGCAGTTCATTCCATTGCCCTCCCCTCTCGAATTTGCAACTTAGTTGCGAATTGGATTATAGCAAGGCAATATTGGATTGTCAAGTGGAAATTTTTAGGGGTTACATAACAAAAAAGAACGCCAAATCTTTCGATTTGACGTTCAATATCTGGTGCACCTCCAGGGACTCGAACCCTGGGCCCACT
>OMCS01001064.1_pt1 | contig 13049 bp, 16 predicted proteins | sample 1674241 | NCBI WGS metagenome assembly OMCS01 (sample SAMEA103958153, study PRJEB25191) | human gut metagenome
TAATAAACATAATTCCCTAATTCATCATCATCCATATAAGAAAAAGTTCCAACCTTTCCTTTCCTTCCTAAGACAGTTAAACTTCCGCCTTTTGCTCCTTTTTCAACTTTTGCCATTTTCTCACCTCTCTAACTCTAAGTAAAAAAAAGACAGAAGAACTCAATTGTTCTTCTGCCAATTTTCATAAGGGGATGGCAAGGACCAATCCCATGCTCCTTCTTTAACTCCATACACCGTATTAAATCTACATTCGCCTTTGGAATTAGCCCAAAAATAAATGAAATCAATAGGGAGCGTTCTACCAACATCAAGATAGCCCGCTTTTTCAAGTGCCCATCGCATAAAAATATCTTGAGCTAATTTAAGTTGAAGATCATTAACTGGTGCATCTTTGTCCCAAGCGAAGTGCCCAGGATAGGTTATAACATCCGTAAGTGTGTCTCCCCAATCACCTAAATCAAGATGATTAAAGACTGTCCAGGCTACAGCGGATTGGTATTCAATTGATTCTCCTCCGCCTTCAAGCCATATAATTTTTGCTAAACATTCAATATCAGCCTTATGCTCGTCAGCTAAAGCTAAAATGTTTTCACGGTCTTCATTAGAAACTAAAACTTCAATTTCATCTGAAAACATAGAATATCCTGATTCTTTTAATGTAATTACAATTTCTTTTTGTTTCGGAATAAGTTTAGCTGTTCTATCTATGATGTTAGTTGTTGCGGCCGAGGTCTCAACAGAACAGCAACGGATGCACAGCAGAGTTAAGATAACAGCAAAAAATATTTTTGTTGCTCTACTCAATTAAACGACTCCTTTTCAATATTTTATAAAATAATTATAGCATAAGTCCAAAGAAAAGTCAAATTTTATGCGTCGCTTCTTGGCTTATGCTCTAAAATTAAGTAAAAAAATAGAGCAGTAAATATAAAGATTTACTGCTCCTTGAGAATTAAACTATTAAAACTTAATAGAGTTCAATAGAAGTATTGCTATGAAATACTTTAAAAATAGCGTGCTCAAAAATAACTTCCGCACCAGTATTAGGATTTACTTCACCACTCACAGGCTTGGAAGCAGAAGGAGTCTTATTTTCAGCTACCTGAGAACCGTCCATAGTCAGCTCATAAGAAGTCAAAGCAGAATCTTTTCCAGTAATTTTCAGCACAATATCATCATAGGACTGCTGTTTTGCATAATCTACTACAAAACTATCTATAACTTTGCCATCTTTCTTTACATAGAAAGTATATACATCAGTTTCATTCATTCTAAGATTAAAGAACTCAGCAAGGTCATAAGCATTTTTACCCATATTTACCTCATAAGAATAGCTACCAGTGATGATAGGTGCGCCGTAGAAACCAAATTTAATAGTTTTTGCTTTATTATCTACATTAAAATAATTAGACAGATTAATACTATTTTGACCTTCAACAACACTCATTACAAGCTTATCAGTTGGATTAAGTTCAATAGAAAGTTGTTTTCCTGCAATTGCTCTAAATGCGGACTTTGAAATGCAAGTTGCACCATGATCAACATCGGCACCAAGATAGCCTTCTTTATAACTATTATAATCAGAATAACCCTTATCACCGAGTTTCAGAGCATAATCATACTTAACTGCGGACTTCACATTTTCATAATCAAAAAATACAACATCGCGAATTACAGTCTGTTTACCAGTAGAAAGATGCTTACCGCTTTCTACATCAATAGCTCTAATTTCAAAACTACCCTCAACAAAAGAAGCACCATAGTTGGCATTTACAGTAAATTCTGCAATATACAGATACTGTTCAGGAACAATTTGATAAGTTTTCTTGTTCTGCTTGCCAAGAGTTTTTGCCATTTCTTTTGCATCTTCCCAAGTCAGACCTTTAGTGCTAGGATCATCCATAGGCTGTCTTGCTTCGAGCAAGCAATAAGTAGGATAATAGCCAGGATATTCCATAGTTTCAGGATTGAAATCTACAAGGCGAGCAGTCATTCCAGACGCGATAAGTTCAATATTTTTAAGTTCTTTGTAATCATAGCAAATCGGAACATAGAACTTACCGCCATCGTTGCTCTGAGCAATGAAGGTGTTTTCGCCACTCTCATAAAAGTCGCAATAATCTTCAAGTATGATCTTGTCCTGAACAGTAGGCACGCCTGGCTTAAGCTCAAGTGCGGTCAGTGCAAAAGCATTGATACCAAGTGCCATTACCATAAGCACACTAAGAATTACAGAAATAATTTTTTTCATAAAATTTCTCCTTTTTATCGTTTTAATTTATGTTTTGTCATTCGACAAAATGGTTGGGAAGGCTGGTGCCGGCCCAGCGTTTGTCGGGTCAAAGCCGACTGTCCTACCGTTGAACGACTCCCCAGTAAAAAGGGCGGTTATAAGACACCGCCCAAGCCGAACAGTAGTTTTACGAGTTCTTACTGTAGCCTCGTTATAGCTATAATTTCTTTTCGGCGGGGGAAGAATTAACCACCTTTTTTTTGGATTCTATCGTCGTCCGCGAAAAAAACCCTACAAAACGCCTAAACGCTTATATATCTCCCATTTTTTACGGCAAAATCATCTGAATATAAGTCAGGCATATAAATCCGCAATATTTTTTAAGCTAATAAAAAATATCAAAAAAGCAAAATCATTGGGCTGGCAGTTCAATTGCCCTTCTATTGGGTCTGTAATTGTCAATCCAGCGACGCACTTATGGGTAAAACCAATCTCTTACGAATATATTTTCTTACAAGTAGTTTTGTCCCACGGACGGTGCTCCTATTGTCTTAGTGCCTTTTAATGCTTGGCTACCAATGAGTGCATCTTTACTATGGAATGTACAAACCAGTGGGAGTCCTAATGAGAATTGAACTCATATTTTAACCGTGAAAAGGTTATATCCTTGCCATTAGATGATAGGACCATATGGGTGCGGAGGTTATTACTGCCATAACTGATTTCAAGGTAATGACCCTTGCGAGACTCTTTTTCTCCATCTCCGCGATATATGAAGATTTTTATTTTTAATAAGACACCTTCAAAAACTTATTCTAAATATTTCCATACATAACCATATGCAGTTTTTCGTTTCCCTTTCGCAACTGCACATATATGAGAACCAATACCTCTTTTAGCGCTGGCTAATTTTTTTGATTGCTAAATCCAAACTATAGCATCTGAAATAGAATTAAATTGCTAAATTAGTTGCCCTTCTTTAGAATATGCTCCAACGGATTTTTTACTCTTTTCTACTCCAGATTGCCACTATTGCTTTAAAGAAATACCACGTGTATGAGCGACATGATAAACTGTATCTGGACAGCACCCAATTTCATTAGAAATTTCAGTAGCATTTAATCCTTCTATCAATTTTTTAGCAATTAAATCATAATCATAAAATTTAGTTCCGTCGCCACCCAATGTAGCATTATAACCAGTTTTATAGGTATTAAAATAACTAATCCAATATTGCTCTGCTTCTGCTGTATTGTCTGTTTCTTCAATCAAACTAATACTAAAATGTTCAATACCATATTTTCTCATGGCTCGATACAGCGGTCGATTCCAACTTCGTTCTTGTTCAGATTCAGAACAGTGTTCCTTAAACCTTTTTTCGATTGAATACTCAGTTTTACCTATATAACTTTTCTAATTTATATCATTAGTAATTTTATAGATATATCCCATTATATCATCCTTTCAAATAGATGGATGGGGAGGTGAGATTTGAACTCACATATCACGCTTCAGAGGCGTGCTTCCGACGGTTTTAGGGACCGCTTTCTTGCCATTAGAATACTCCCCAATATTCCGATTCTTTATTTTTCCTAAAAAGAACCAAAAACCGATAAGAAAAAGACATCCAATGTCTTTAATTTTAGGTCAAGCCTAAAAATATAACCACAACCGTAGGCCTTCGCCTTACCTCTCATAACCTTCTCTTATATTCAGCCAAAAGGAAGACAAGTCTGACCCTCGCCAACGTCTCGACGAAAGTTCTTGCCCTATGCTGTACAATGACAGCAACAAACCTTTAATTGATTGATTACAATTAACTTTCACCCACCATTCAGAAAATTTACTTGGAGTATAATACCAAAAAACCCAATAAAATTTTCATATGTCTTTGTCTTGGGCTACTCGCACTTTGACCTCATCTTATACATTGAATTTCTTCAACTTCACGACAAACTCTCTTATTGGCTTTTCCAACGATTGCGGGCGATGCCACTCGACCGTCTTCTTGGATTCAGCTTTGGGTATTCACCAAAGCCTCTATTACGAGAGCGATGAGACAATGCTTTTAAGAGCGATTAGATTAGCACAATAACCCTGCACGGACCTCAGTTCAGCCTTGGTCTGGTCGGACAGCTCACGCTGTTTAACCTTAGTCTAATTAAAGTATCCTTCAAATCGACTTATGTGTTGCGTCTCATGTATGGACGGGGTTATTTCTTAGCACGATGGTATTCGTTCTTCACTAAGATACGTTGTGTTTATATTTTTAAGTTTAACGCGTTCCCATATTCTTTTTACAAGTGAATACGGGAAATATCTTGGATAGATAGGCAACTATCACAATGCCACTGGTTTACCGGCCCAGTAGCCGAAGCCTCTACAAATCCCCAGCTGTAAGCAAAGGACTACATAAATAATATAAAGCTACTCATCCAATCAGAAGTTAATTAAGGTACGATACGTGATACCACTTTATATATTAGACGCCAACAAAGAGGAGGCTTTTTTAAATAGAAAACCTGCCAGAAAACTATAAGGCAAATAGCTTCTCGATTCGCTATTTAACTGTTTGTAGTGGAGTCCCGGCAATCGGTAATAGAGACCCTACTAATGGAGGTTTAGAACAGAATCGGACTGTTATCTAAGCTTTACAAGAGCTTTATTCTGCCATTAAACTACTAAACCACAGCGAATGGCAATTTCTTTAATTAGGAAATTACCAAAGACTAATTAAATTCGGAAATAACACCGAATATAAGAGTTTCCATCACTCCATGGAGGCAATAAAGAGACTCGAACTCTTGACCCTTGGATTAACAGTCCAATGCTACCACCAGCTGAGCTATATTGCCATATCTTGTAGTTTTTATTCAGAACTACAAAACTGAGTTGATAGTTTACCGACTTTCAACAAGTCTCATCTTTTAGGCGGATTGTCCTCACTCACTATTTTTTCAAATATTTTCATAAGCACTCCTCCAAAACCTAAATTTTGTTGTCTTAAATCACTATACGATAAATATTTGCAAAAAATTTTTGCATTGGTCGAAAATGTTAGAATTGAACTACTCCTTCGAGTCCCAAGCTCGATGTGCTACCATTACACCACATTCTCGAAATTTTTTGAATGTTTTTCTTGCCTTTTAAAAGAACCTTTCCCTTTCTTGGCGGGAACAAAAAAATGTTTTCGCTTAAATGCTAGATACTGTTGAAGTTCTTCACCAGTTTTCTTAAATATACGCTTATCCATTTTTCTGCTCCTTTCCAAGAAATAGTGGGATAAAATAGGATTTATATAATTAAAAATCCTACTAAAAGTGCGAACCGCTTTTATGTTTTAAATGAGTAGCTTTGCGAAAATTCTAATCTCAATTTTAAGGGTAGGTTGAAAGACCTAATGGTGCCGCTGACCGGACTCGGACCGGCAAGCCTCTCGGCGACGGATTTTAATGGTGCTAACTTTCGGTGTTGCCCCGAACTCGATAACTCACTGGAGAGCTAGCGTCCGTTGTGTTTGCCAATTTCACCACAGCGACATATCTTAAGGTATTATAAAGTCAAACTAATTAACCAACATTCGCTTAAATATTTCCTAATTAAGTGTTCTTTTTTAAATGCTCAATATTGTATTTATCAATTAATTCATGTGCTCTATTATAATTTTCACCTGCGGGTGTTAAATTTTAAGCTATTAACGCTTGTCTAATTGAAAGATTTTCACGCAATGCCTAAACAAAATCTTCTTCAGCAATTATATGATTATTTTTCTTTTTTCTAAAATTAGAAGTATATGAATGGCAATTAGGACATAATAACTATAAATTAGTTAAATCATTATTCATATGATTCCCATCAATATGATGAATTTCTAAATTTATTGGCTATCCCATCCACTCAGTCAAACCACAACATTCACATTTCTATCCACGCAATTTTATTAATGGTATTAAAGTTGTTTTTCCTCTTTTCTTTTTACCACCATAACAAAAAGCATCATAGTTGTAATTTTCTTTATTCCAACCCTATTCCTTAAAATGCGAAGTATCTAAATTCATTTCTTCATACATTTTTTTAAGAGAAGCCATTGTTCCACCGCCATCTTGAGCATATCCCAATTTTCTTGCGACTTCACGATTAGAATAAGAAGATTTTACAATTTGTTCTAATTCTTCTTTAGAAAAAGTTCTCCATTTTGCTATATTGCTCATATATATCACCTTTTATATTTTATAACTCTATATATAAGTAATTTTATTAGGCAGACGCTATACAAAGTTCAATATCTCTGCCAAAGTCCCTTGCGTCTCGCCAATTTCGCCACACCTGCATAAAAATAGCCCTTATTCCCAATAAACCCTATCATACATTGGTGCGAAAGTTTTAATTCTCTTATGAAATAAAACTCCCATTAATTTCTGACTACCTCCCACTTCTTTAATGTAAATGTGAGAGCTATCTTCGCAGACCGCAGAGCGGCCGCGGGGCCGTGTCAATCTTTTAGCACAATCTTCAAGATAATTCATATCGAGGGTGCTAACTTCAACTCGTCCTTCGCTACCTACGATTACAAAAATCGGTAAGCCATTTTCATTAAGAAGTGGTTTAGCATCAAAAATCTTTCCGCACCAATTCATATGATATTCACTATGGGTGTCCGTAACTATTAAATGTGTCTTTACTTTAACTTCGTGCATAGCTTATCCTTTCTTAAATGAATTAAAAAAAGTAGAAATATCTTCATTAACCTTACAGTCAAAAATATCCTCACTATGCGGAGCATTACAGGATTTTTGACAAGGATGTCCTTCTCGCCAACATCTCAAAAAACATTTGGCAACAGCTTCATCAGTTGTATATTCTCTACGACAAATCGGACAAATATACATAATAAATCAAAACTCCTCTCTAAACATTTAATAGGTAGGACAGGTTGCTATTTATGTTCAAATACTTCTCACTGTAAGCAACAACCTTACTATGAATAAAGCGTTTTCTCCGATGGGCAACCACTCCACCGTGATTTCGGAAACTTTGTCAGAATCTCCTATCCTCAACATTTATGCGGGGTTGGAACCGCCACCTTGCTTTACGCATAGTGCCTGTTTTATAAGAGAGGTCAAGAGAGAAAAGAGTCAGAAAGGAAATAAGAAACTCTTTTCTCTCAACTTCTATAAATATTATATCAAAATTTTAGAGAAAAATCAAATTTTCATTGCTATCATCTGCTTCAATGATTACTGGCTCTTTATTTTTTTCAAAAATTAAATTAGAGTTCTTAGTTGCGACTGCAAAGTAATAGGTATTACTATTATATAGAAAATTTTCATCCCAATTATTTGGAGCAATTCGTGGATGATTTTTTCCACATTTTTCATACCATAAATCAAATTGAGGGTTGTAAAGACGATAATGAAAATCAAAATCATCAGCCCACCAAGCCGTTTCAGACTCATCGAGAGAAAATTCAATGCCAACTCGCAAAGAAATTAAATTCTCATTAGTAAAATCAACTTGTTCTCGTCCTTTTACTTGTCGAATATTACGGTCTTTGAAATCTTTCATCATATAAGGTATAATTAAATCTTCAACCATAAATTGAGTCATATAATCATAAAATTCAGGATAGGCATCAATACAATTACGGTCTATAAAAGACAATCCTTCATCATTTAAAGTTTCAAGTGTTGAATTATATCCACTAATAGGCTGATACCAAGAATAAGTTTCTAAAGCAAAACCACCGCAATTATATGTTGAATAATCAGAGTTTGTATAATTGCGTTCATTATCTCTGTTTAGCAAATCAACCATAACCTCAACTCTCTTTCTTAACTTTCTATAAATATTATAACATAATTTTTTAAAAAAGTCAAATTTAAAAGAGCTGAGAGATAACTTTAGCGGACTACTACGCGGCCCGCCAGCGCACTCGTTAAAACTAACATAAAAAAGTTTGTTGCTCTCTCAACTTTTCTATAATTATTATATAACAATTTTTAAATTTTTTCAAGTTTTTGCAGGTCATTTTTATCATACTGCGCGGGGTAGCGTCCGCCAACAATAGACTAATTTTTTCCTAAATAAAGAATATCCATAGGATTAACTGTGCTATCTACTGAACCATGTTTTAAAATGCGATGCCCGCTACTTCCCATTCCCATACAATATTGAGGATACTTTGTATCTGTATCTATTTGTAAGTGTAAATGAGCACCAAACACCATTGAACCAGTATCTCCATAGTAACCTAATAATTGTCCTTGCTTAACTTGACTGCCAGCCTTTACAATTGGTTGCTCTTTTAAGTGAAGATAAGTGAAAGTGGCTCCAGTTTTTTGAGTCCCTTTAATTTTTATATCTGGATAAACAATTATAAGAACATAGCCACAACCTGAATTATTGCCATTTGGATAAGCTGGAGTATTAGTCCCATCCCAACCGGCCGCGATTACTTTTCCATCAGCCGAAGCATAAATTTCTCGTTTATTTGATACAGAAACTAAATCGCAACCGTAATGCCTAATTCCATATTGTTGATAGTAAAACGGATTTTTATAACCACAAGTCAGTTTTGCATCATTGATTGGAAGAATAGGTAAGGTTTTGTCTTGGACTTGAATCTGAGGTTTGGGTTTAACTTCGAGTTCTGGTGCAGGCAGTCCTTCTACAAAACGAGGAGCATCAGAGGTACGATCTGCATAAATAGCTAAATTATGAACCATCATAGATTGCTATTTTCCGACTACTAATATCTCCATAGGATTCAATAAAGATGAATCAGTTGCACCTTTCCTAACTAACAAGGCTGAAGATTTCTCTGCAACTTGTGGTGTATAGAAAGGATATTTAATGTCGGAATCAATTTCTACATGGACGTGATTCCACCACTTATGATTAATTACTTGTCCTAATTGATCATAAGCTTTTACCTTGTCTCCTTTTTTAACATAAAGTTGAGCCATATGGTAATAACGAAATACATAACTCTCAACCTTTTTTGTAGTTGGATTATAAACATTATCATACTATATAACACAAATACAACCCAGAGAATTATTTAAATTTTTCTCAACTCCAATTACTGTCCCATTACCAGAAGCCACAACCTTAAAATCCTCACCATATCGGCTGTCAAAATCAACGCCATAATGAGGAAATTTGTAAGCTTCCTAATATTTTTTATTCTTAAAGCCCGCCGCGATAGTGCCACTCATCATTGGCATCATCATAAGTTGAGCACCAGCGGGGCAATTAATTTCTTTCATAAATTTAATCACCTTCAATTAGTTAAAAAATCACCAACAAGGGTGATATTATACATAAGCTTTGCATCGTAACTAGGCAAAGACTTCATTATTTTTACGAAGTTTTTATTGTCTATCTTATTAAACAATTTATTAGTACCACAAGTAGGAATATGACTTATATAAGTCCATTGGTATGTATTGAAAAGTTCACGAGTTAATTTTCTTTTTACTTGTTCCCAAATTTCCTGCGGAATTTCATTATTGAATAAATAAAATTTATCTTTATCAAAATTGGTGAAATTATAGCAACAAATTAAATTATAAGAAATTTGGCTATCTGCTCCGACATTATTGCAAAAATAGCAATTGCGACAATTACGGCAACTAATTAACCAGTCGCCATCAATACAAGTCTGATTCCAATAACCACTACGAACTCGCTCACAATAAGCCGAATCATGAAGATTTTCACAATCATTGACATCATGAGAATTAAAAACGCCTTCACAATTATCAATTCCTTCACTATTTTCAACAGCATAACTATTAGTAACATAATGGCTATTCTTTACCATTTGACTATCATAGACATGATCACTATTAAGAACACGATAACTGTTTCTAATTTTTTGACTGGAATAAATAAACTCACTGTTTTCAAGCTGAAAATACTTTTCATAAAGGGCGCGATCTTCAGACGAAAGAAGAGCCATAGAATAAACCCAATGCTTAATAGCATCAGACATTTTATTAGACTCTAATACATCTTTAAAGGTTAAACTTTCGCGGGCAGTCTCTTCATCAATTTTTTCTTGGCTCCAACCGCTCCAATAACCGATTTTTTCAATTATGTCTTTACTTAAATTCATAACCAATCTCACCGTTCCTTTCTTCAAAGCGTTTCAGAGTTTGTGGATAATTTTTTCTTAAATATTCTACTTTTTCTTTGTAGCTATCTAATTCTTCTTGTTCCCATTTTACCGCGGCTGCCCGTGAGTTAAGGAGATGTATGAATTGAAACAAATTTTTGCCTTTAGGAAAATAAGCAATAGGATAATCGCTATTTTTACCTATAATTTCGGCTCCAAACTCATCACGACAAAGTCGTAAATAATCTGGATAAGTCAAATTCATAAGCCTCGCGGGCAGCACAGCAAAACTCCCCGAAGTGTAAGTGATTGGAAAACCTTTATCGGGGTCATAAGTAATTATATATTTATTAGGAGTGGAACTTTCCATATAATCAAAATATTTAACTTCTTTCATATTTCTATTTCCCACTCCTTCATATAATTCAGTTCTTCTTTTTCTTCATCTGTAAGACAAAGAATATCAATGTCCGCAATTTTATGGAAAATTTCAGCATTAAAAGTGCGAGGAACATCAGCGATAGCTATATGTTTAATTTTTGATTCATCAACTGGTTTATAATTAACTTGCACATATTTTTTAACTGTGGAGGGACTAATTCCCATCTCTCTTGCCACTTGAGAATAGTTATGGCACTGATAATAGAGTTGGTTAATTTGTTTTATATCGGACTGATTGATTTTCGTCGCCAATTTTTTTCCCTCCTATTTAAATAATGTATAAATAAAATTATTTTTTATTTACTTTCCAATATATATTATACAAAAATTTTTGAGATTTGTCAAATTCCAAAAGGGTAATCGCTTTCGGAACTAAATAAGTTTTACCTTTTATTTGCTGTTTATCATAAAACTCATATTGCTCAATGTTGTGAAAATAATAAGTAGGTTCACCTTTTTCATTCGTGCCCGCACGAGTAAAAGATACATAATGTGCTCCACTAAATCCTCTTAAATAGTAGATAATACCTTGTTCTGGGACAGCGGATATTAGTTGCCTAATTGAAAAATATCGTGTCGCCCGCATACCAATTTCAGAAAATAGTTTAGAAATACCTGAAGGTTTTAGTCCTAACTTTCCACCAAAATTTACATAACGTTCGCAAATACAAATTACTTCATCAAAAGTAGTAGGGACTTTCATTCCTTTTAAAACATTATAAACGGCGATTGCTCCACATCCAACCTTATTAATAGTTGAACAACCAAATTTAAATATACCTAAACGCTCTTGTTTTTCAATATATAAATTTTGTGATAAACAATCAGGGTTTTGTTTAAAAAACCCTGACAATTTATCTTTATTATAATAAAAATTTTTCTTACTGTCAAATTTCATTTGCTTTTGCCTTCTTTGCGGCGGCTACTTGAGCTTCAATTTGAGCTTTTAACCATTTTTCGAAATCACCAACAGCACTTTCAATTAAGGCTTTTTGACTATCAGTAATAATGGCTAAAACATTATCACGAGTCTGTTCATAAGCTTTTTTTTGAGCTTCTTCATCAAACAAATTCTATCCTTTTAAATTATCAACAAAAACTTGATTAGTTGTAAGAACAGATTTAACGATAGCATCTTGGACAATGTCAAAATATTTATTTAATTCCTCATTTTTCTATTGTTCTTTTAATTTGTTCATATAAGTCGTAACAAAACGAACAATAATTTGAGTTAAAAAGATTACGCAAGGAACGGCAATGCCTTCGAGAAGAGTTTTTACATAAATATTAATTTCTTGACCCATGAGAAATTCCTCCTTTATTTTTTTATTTATCCTTGTTACAAGTGTATTGTAATATAGAAAAAGAAGAGATGCGTGTCAAAAGAATAGAAAAAGTAGACAAAAATTGCAGGAGAAATAAAATGTTCCCAGTATACGAGCAGAAAAAAGAAAATGTACATATATTACAAAAAACATCCAGACATGCACCGCCACATCTGCATAATTCGGTTGAATTCATATATGTGATAAGTGGAAGTATGGAAATTGGTATGGGACAAGAACTGTTCCATATGGACGAAGGTGATTTCGCTGTGATTTTCCCGGATGTAATTCATCATTATCAAGTGTTTTCAGAAAAAACGAGCCGAGCGGATTATATCTTGGTTCCGTCTTCTTTTGCAGGAGTATTTAAAGATAAAATACAAGGATATGCTCCTAAATATCCGGTTATTCGTGCGGGGCAGATTGAACCAGATGTTTATCATGCAATTCAGGCGATTATCCAAATGGAAGAAAACGAACCTATGATTGTTCAAGCTTATGTTCAAATTGTGCTGGCAAGATGTATAGGAAAAATGGAATTGGTGGAAAAAAGTTGCGTGGGGAGTGATGATTTGATATACAGAACAGTATCTTATGTGTCGGGAAATTTTAGGAAAAAATTTTCTCTAGAGGAGATGGCGCATGATCTTGGAGTAAGTAAGTATGTCTTGTCACGAGTATTTTCTAAAACATTTCATCGTAATTTCAATCAGTATCTTAATGATGCAAGGTTGAACTATGCATGTCATCGCTTGGAAAATACGAGCGATTCTATTACAAATATTTGTCTGGATAGTGGATTTGAAAGCCAGAGGACATTTAACCGGGTATTCAAGGAAAGATATAAAATTTCGCCAAGTGACTATCGAAGTACATGTGTGAAGGATATGCAGATTTGATTTTATGCATGGATGATACAATGTTAAAATGG
>OMCS01001066.1_pt1 | contig 13040 bp, 10 predicted proteins | sample 1674241 | NCBI WGS metagenome assembly OMCS01 (sample SAMEA103958153, study PRJEB25191) | human gut metagenome
TATTAACATATTGTTGATAAGAATATGAGTTAAAAACTTTATGGTTATGAACGCCTGAAATAGTGATTAAATTGTGTTGATATTGATTGTTTAAGTTATGTGATTAATTTTTGGATTGTTGATTTTAAGTGTATGTTATACCATTATTTGAAATATGCAAGAAATACTTTTGAAATGATATCCTCATTCTTTTTACATGTTTTCAACCGTTATCAACAGGGGGATGTGAATTAGTTATTATCTTTTCTTGTATAAAGAAATCCATCTGTTTTACAATTGAGTTTAGGACTGAAGTAAAAATAAAAAGAGAGTAGGAGAGACTTCTTTTTCATTATATAGGCGTAAAGATCATAGATTTTTATGTAAGTTTGTAACCGTTAATAATAAAGTAGAAAATAGAGTATGAGGAAACTCAAAATAACAGAACTGAACCGGCTTACTGTAGACGAATTCAAGAAAGCCGATAAGTTGCCTTTAGCAGTGGTGCTGGATGAAGTACGCAGTTTACACAACATAGGGGCAGTGTTTCGCACATCGGATGCATTTTTGGTAGATTGCATTTATTTATGTGGTATTACAGCCACTCCTCCCCATCCCGAAATGCATAAAACAGCTTTAGGAGCTGAGAATTCGGTGGAGTGGAGATATAAAAAGAATACGCTTGATGCCGTTCAGGAACTTCATGATCAAGGGTTTACCGTATTGGCTATCGAACAGGTGGAAGGCAGTACTTTGCTGGACAAACTGGAATTGGATGCCGATAAAAAATATGCCATCGTAATGGGAAATGAAGTGAAAGGGGTACAGCAGGAAGTGGTCAATGCTTGCGACGGTTGTGTTGAGATTCCCCAATACGGCACAAAACATTCGTTGAATGTATCGGTTACCACAGGAATTATTTTATGGGAGTTTGCCAATAAATTAATGAAATTCAGATAATAAGAGTAAAATTCAAACAGTAGGAATCAGTTAGATTTGTCCGTTTTCAACTAACAATACCACCCGTTCGGTCAGTCGATCCTCTCCCTCCGGATGATATTCTTTCTTCAGGCTGGCACCAAAAAGTGCTGCAAAAGTTTGATAGAATCCGGCTTTAAAGGGTCCCATAAAAGCTTTTACCAATTCATAAGAGGAAGAATCCGTTTGACGGTTTACTAACTTTATCAACAGTTTACCCTGTGAAAAGGTTAATTTCTTCATAATCGGTGTATATTGCTCTTTTAGTCCCTTCTCTACGAGTTTCAGGTGCTTTTCCCTGGCTTTTTTGTCAGGCAGTGTTTCTATATATTCGTAAGTTTCTATCACAGCACGGTTAATTTCACGGGCTAATGGCAGGGTTTTCTTCACATTCCTTACCAAGCGGTAGTATTCCCGTCTTTCTTTTTCGTTTTTGAATTTTAATGGTCTGAAAATGTATACATTAGGTAACTGTACAGCTGGAATAGTATCTCCTTTGTATACACATACAGGTACCATGTATCCGTTTATAGTAGTCGTTTGTTGCTGGGAATAAGCAGCAGCGGCTATAAAGGAAAAAAACAATGCTATAAAGAGTTTCCTTTTCATCTTGGTGCAAAAGTAGCAAGAAATATGATTACTCTGTATAGTGGATAAAACTATTTAACTTAAAACACGCCAATGAATTACAAAATGAACAGGTTGTTAAGAGTAATGTTAATTATCTGTATTACAATACTTTTATCGGTGCATAACCTGTGTGCGCAGGAAGTATGGGAAGAACTGGCAGAGCAATTGATGGATGAAGATGAAAACAGTTCGTTTCAATGGGATACTCACTTTGAGGAGCTTTCCGAATTACGTGAAAATCCGATCAATATCAATACAGCAACTAAAGAGCAACTGGAACGTTTTCCATTTCTCTCTGACCAACTGGTAGAGAATATATTGTATTATCTGTACAAATATGGTCCTATGCTTACCCGCAATGAGTTATGGATGATTGAAGATATTGACAGGCAGACTATTCACTATTTACTACCTTTTATTTACTTTGAAACTCCTGAAAAAGAGCAATATAAACCAAATATAAAGCGAATATTGAAATACGGTAAACAAGAGTTATCAACACGTGTCGATATTCCTTTTTATACGAAGGCCGGGTATCAACAGTACCCGGCAGAAACTTTAAAAAAGAATCCGAACAAACAGTATTTGGGATATGGATATTATCATAATCTGCGATATAGTTTTCATTATCGGGATCAGATTTATGCAGGAATTACTGCTGAAAAGGATGCAGGAGAACCTTTCTTTACCGGACAAAATAAAAAAGGTTATGATTTTTATTCACTATACTTGTTAATTCGTAATATAGGTCATATCAAGACTTTAGCTCTTGGTAATTACCGTGTCAGCTATGGTTATGGACTAGTTATCAACACTGATTTCGGGATGGGAAAAACAGCTACACTCTCTACTTTGGGAAATAAGAGCCGGGGCATACGCAAGCATTCTTCTACCGATGAATATAACTATTTTCAAGGAATGGCAGTCAGCTATAAGTTGGCGAAAAGATGGACATTGGATGGTTTCTATTCTTATCGGAAGATGGATGGTATTGTTGATAACCAGTTTATAAGATCGTTGAAAAAAGATGGATATCATCGGTTGTATCGTGAGTTTGAGAAGAAAAATACATTAACTAATCAGTTGGTTGGCAGTAATTTAAATTATAATGGAAAGTACTGTGAGTTAGGATTAACAGCTGTTTATAATGTTTTCAACAAGCCGTTGAATCCTGAGAAGAAGTACTATAATATTTATTATCCCCGTGGAAAGGACTTTTATAATGTGGGAGGAGATTATAAATTCTTTTGGAAACGCTTCTCTTTATTGGGTGAAACGGCTATAGACAAATGTGGCACTTGGGCAACCATGAATATGTTACGTTATTCACCGAAAGGAGGAACACAGTTAATAGTTATGAACAGGTATTATGATGCCAAATATCAATCGGTTTATGCTCGTTCTATAGGAGAGGGAAGTACGGTACAAAATGAGAGTGGATTTTATATAGGATTGGAAACCAGTATTTTAAAGTATATCAAAATGACTTGTTATGGTGATTTTTTCTATTTCCCTTGGAAGAAATATTTAGTAAGCAAAGCAGGAACCAAAGGATTGGATGGATTACTCCAATTAAGTTATTCACCTACTTATGAACTGGAAATGTTTATAAGATATCGTTATAAAAAGAAGGAAAAGGACTTCACTGCTGAGGATAAAACCAAGCAAACTATTCCATCTATTCAGCAGAAATGCCGATACCAATTGAATTATAGCGTGAAAGATAAACTGACATTGAAAACCATAGCGGATTATGTACGCATCAACTTTCGTGGCCAATCTGCTTCCAATGGTTTTCTGGTTTCTCAAAGTGCTGCTTATACATTTCATTTGCTTCCTCTTCAGCTTGATTTGAGTGCCGCATGGTTTAATACGGATGACTATAATTCCCGTCTTACTATCTATGAAAAGAGTGTGCTCTATGCTTTTTCCATGCCTTCATTCTATTATAAAGGTATGCGTGTGGCAGTGAACGCCCGTTATGAATTGAATAAACACATTATCTTGCAGGTCAAGTACGGAACTACCCATTATTTCAATCGGGATAAGATAAGTTCCGCTTTGGAGGAAATTGACGGCAGTACAAAGAGTGACCTTTATTTGCAGTTGAGACTGAAATTCTGAAAAACATTCTGTATTTTTGTACTGTTATCAACTGAAAAAAGAACTATGTCAACAGTCATTTATCCTTCTCCCATCTTCGGTCCGGTACATAGTCGTCGTTTGGGAGTGTCTTTAGGAATCAATCTTCTTCCTGAAGATGGTAAATTTTGTACCTTCGATTGCATTTATTGCGAATGTGGTTTTAATGAAGATCATCGTCCCCAAAAGAAACTGCCTACTCGCGAGCAGGTTCGTGAGGCTTTGGAAGCCCGTTTGATTGATATGCGGCAGAATGGTCCTAAACCGGATGTGCTGACTTTTGCCGGTAATGGCGAACCGACGACTCATCCTCATTTTGCAGGAATTATAGAGGATACTTTGGCATTGCGTGATATATATTTTCCTCAGGCAAAAGTGAGTGTATTGAGTAATTCTACTTTTATTCACAAACCGGAGGTATTTGATGCATTGAATAAGATAGATAATAATATATTGAAGCTGGATACTATTGATACGGATTATATTCGATTGACAGACCGCCCGACCGGGCACTATGATGTACGGAAAATTATAAAAGGGATGAAAGCTTTCAAAGGTAATCTAATTATTCAGACCATGTTCATGAAAGGCAAATATCAAGGGCAGGATGTGGATAATACTTCAGATCGGTATGTGCTGCCCTGGCTGGAAACGGTAAAAGAGATTGCTCCCCGTCAGGTGATGATTTACACCATCGACCGTGAAACGCCCGATCATGATTTGGAAAAGGCTACTCATGAGGAATTGGACAGAATAGGAAAATTGATAAAGGATTCCGGCATTCCGGTATCGGTCTCGTATTGAGAAAAAAGTAAGTTGACTTCAAAGGGCAAGTAAGTTGACTTACTTTGCCGATGAAGTGAACTTACTTTGCTCATGAACATATCTTACTTTTTCAGGTCACTATTAAAACATATAATTTATTCCTGGATATTTTTCAAAGACTGGAGATACGTTGTTTCACATACTTGCAATTGAATGGATTTGAATAATAATGGAATATACTTCTATCCCTGATTATAATGATGGAAGCTTTAATCTTTATCAGAACGAACTGATGAACTTTTTCATCTTTCTGACCAAGGTACATCCAGCTTTTATTCTTGACAAGTCATTGAAAGCCTAATGCTGTCAGTTTGTTCTGTCCGCTTGCGATGAGCTTTGTGATATGAATAAATAACATCACTTTAGCCGATTTCCATCTGAGAATTAATGAATTGTTAGTTCTTTTGCAGGATGCCCATACTTTTGTGAATATAGAACCGTTGTCGCTATATCCATTTTCTGTCCGCTATTTTAACGGGAATTTTTATTTATACTCCATTTTTTGGAACACATGATTCAGGATATGAATCAAAGGGAAGTTTCTTTGCTGGTTGTTGATATGCGGTATAATGGGGGAGGTAACAGCCTTTTAGGAAATATGCTGTTGGAGGCATTGAATATTCATTTATCTATTTCCATAAGCTATGGAAATACAACAAACACGAAGAAAGCACTTGACTATATGGCAGGAAGGGCTTAGGGATGCGGATAAGGTCTTTTAATGATAAATCTGATTTCAAGATTTTAAAACACCAGTGAGGAGTATGGGGGCATTTTACACTTATTTACTGAAAAAAGGATATTGGCTTTCTATTCCTGTCCTTCATTAGCAGAATAGAATCAAAAAGGAGAGCATTTATTTTAGTCCATAATGCTCTCCTTTCTTATTTTATTTTTCTATAATAGCCTTTGCTTTCTCCAAAGCCACATTGATATTAGGACAGATATTTTCTTTTCCCAGCAGTTCATTAAATCCTGATTTTTCAAGAATTTGATGCACTTTTTCATTCACTCCCGAAAGCACAATCTGAATATTTTCTTTCTTAGACATTTCGCATAGATTAGTCAGGTTGTGAATACCGGTAGAATCAATGAATGGTACTTTACGCATACGTACGATCCGTACTTTGGGACGGTCGCCCAGTTCGGACATGATTTCCTCAAACTTGGTAGCGATACCAAAGAAGTAGGGACCGTTGATTTCATATACTTCCACACCTTTGGGAACCATGAGATGTTCTTCGTGCACTTCCAGATCGGATTCATTATTGGGGTCGATTTCATTTTTGATAACCGATATTTCTGTTGTTTCCATGACACGTTTCATGAACAATACACAGGCAATGAGCAAACCTACTTCAATAGCTACGGTCAAATCGAAGATAACAGTCAAGAAGAAAGTGATCAACAGTACGGTGACGTCTGATTTCGGATTCTTCAGCAACGCTTTGAAAGTACGCCAGCCGCTCATGTTATAGGAAACAATCACCAATACACCTGCCAGACAGGCCATCGGGATATATTGTGCCAGAGGCATCAGGAACAAGAGAATCAGCAACAGAATGACTGCATGAATGATACCTGCAACAGGTGATTTTCCACCGTTGTTGATATTGGTCATGGTACGTGCGATGGCTCCTGTAGCAGGAATACCGCCAAACAGCGGAGCGATAATATTGGCTGCGCCCTGGGCTATCAGTTCCGTGTTTGAATCGTGGCGGTCACCAATGACACCATCGGCTACGGCAGCAGACAACAGAGATTCTATGGCTCCCAGTACAGCAATGGTGATGGCAACCGGAAATAAATTCTTGATAGCTTCCCAATTTAATTCGGGTACTACTGCATCCGGCAGCTGTGACTGAATGGTAAAACGGTCGCCAATGGTGTCGATACAAGTGATTCCGCCATATGTTTTCATCAGGTACACGGCAATGGTTACTACAATGATGGCAATCAGTGAACCTGGAATCTTTTTTGAGAACCGGGGAGTCAGTGCGATAATCAGGACGCTGACTATGCTGACAATGGCGTTCCACCAATTAACAGTATCAAAATGATGGAAATACATCATCCATTTACCTATGAAGTCTCCCGGTACTTTTTCTCCTCCGAAGTTCAGTCCGAAGATATCGGCAATCTGTGTCGTAAAGATGGTAACGGCAATACCACTGGTAAATCCTACAATAATGGGATAAGGAATGAATTTGATAACAGCTCCCAGCTTGAATACACCTAATAAAATAAGGAGTACTCCTGCCATAAGAGTTGCTACTGTTAATCCACTGATGCCGTATTCTTGGATGATTCCATAGATAATTACGATAAATGCTCCGGTAGGTCCGCCTATCTGTACTTTGCTTCCTCCTAATAAAGAGATGATAAATCCTGCTACAATAGCAGTGATGATGCCTTTTTCTGGGGAAACTCCCGAAGCGATACCAAATGCGATAGCCAGTGGAAGTGCAACAATACCTACGATAATTCCGGCCATGAGGTCGGCCATGAAGCTCTCTTTTGAATAATTCTGTAGGGTAGTGAAGAGCTTCGGTTTGAATTCAAATGCTTTCATTTGTCAACTACTTTATGCTATGATTTTAAACGAGTTGCAAAAGTAGATAAAATTAATGTATAAATTAAGGTATTATTCTATTTAAATTCGTATTTTTGTTATTCATAGGGTGTTTTGTTGATGGTAATGGTAATGGTGCGTTGGGCGGTAGAATCTTTGTGATACTGGTTACATCTCCTCTCGTAGTGAAGTAAACGTAATTTCCTTTATCGTAAAAACGATATACCTTGCAACCGTCATGTTCAAACAGATAGCTGACAGTGTAAGTGGAGTTGTTTTCAGACTCTCCGATTTTTAACGGTATGGACGCACATGAATTAAATCCTATTATAGTAAGGAGGGGAAAAGTGAATAATTTGATGATGTTTTTCATAATGGAAAATGTTAATGTTGTTGTGAACACAAATATAGGTGTTCTTGTTTATTTTATATAAAGTGAACGTTTAATTAAATATAAAAACGTAATTGCAATGAATACAACTTTGAAATAAAATATATATCTTTGTGTCATCAACAGATGATCAAATAATACTAACTAATAAAACTAACAATTATGGCTAAAAGCGTAAAAGGTACACAGACAGAGAAAAACTTGCTGACTTCATTTGCAGGTGAATCACAGGCTAGAATGCGTTATACTTACTTTGCAAGTACAGCAAAGAAGGAAGGTTATGAACAAATAGCAGCTATTTTTACAGAAACAGCCGATCAGGAAAAAGAACATGCAAAACGTATGTTTAAATGGTTGGAAGGCGGTATGGTAGAAATTACTGCCAGCTATCCTGCAGGTATCATTGGTACCACTATGGAAAATTTGAAAGCTGCCGCTGCCGGTGAAAATGAAGAATGGACTACTGATTACCCTCACTTTGCTGATGTGGCCGATCAGGAAGGTTTTCCTGCTATCGCTACTATGTATCGCAGAATCGCTGAAGCTGAAAAGGGGCATGAGGAAAGATATCTGGCTTTATTGAAGAATGTGGAAGAAGGCACAGTATTCAAGAAAGCAGAAGAAACTGTATGGCAGTGCCGTAACTGCGGTTACATTTATGTAGGTACGGAAGCTCCTGAAGTATGTCCTGCATGTCTGCATCCGCAAGCTTATTTCGAAGTGAAGAAGAATAATTATTGATTGAAATAAAACCACTCGTTCATCATGGATCCGGTTTCTCTGAAAAGGGGAAACCGGATTTTTTATTTTTAGGAAATGATTTTTGATTGGTTTTTATTCTTCTCTTTTCCCGTTTACAAATTCCCCCGGTTTCATGCCGAACTGTTTTTGGAAACATTTGGAGAAATAAGACGGATTATTGAATCCTACCATATAACAGATTTCATTGATGCGATATTTGTTTTCTGCCAGCAAGATCGCTGCTTTTTTCAAACGTACCACTTGAATCAGTTCATTAGGGGTGATATTGGCCAATGTCTTTATTTTGGCAAACAGGCCCGAACGGCTGATACACAATTTTTCGGTCAGGAAATCTACGGATAATTCCGGATTGGAGAAATTCTCTTCTATGATTTCATTCATACGGGTAAGGAACTTGTCGTCCATAGAATTATTGGCAATGCTGTTCAGCGGAACCAACGGCATCTTCGAGAATTTCTGACGCAGCAGATTACGCAAGTCTACCAGATTCTTGATACATGCTTCCAAGTATTGCATGGAGAAAGGTTTCTCTATGTAGGCATCTGCACCACAATCCATACCTTCTATCTTGGAGTTGGTATCTGTCTTGGCCGTTAGCAGGATGAAGGGTATATGACTGGTAGCCTCTGGTTAGTCCTTATTGCTTTGCAGAATTCCACTCCGTCCATGCGTGGCATCATCCAGTCGCTTACAATGAGTGTCACTTCGTTTTCTTTCAGTTTATTCAGTGCTTCTATACCGTCTTCTGCGGTAAGTATGCTGTATTTATCAGCCAGACTACTCGAAAGGAAATTCAACATTTCCTCATTATCATCTACAATCAGCATGGTTGGTTTATGTTTGATAGGAGAACCGGAGAGGTCCTCTTGCAAGATTCCTTCGGGAATGGCTGGGTTGTTCAATAGTGATGTGCCCGTATCCTGTGGCAGGACTTGTGCTTGTTCTATAGGCAACGTTACGATAAAAGATGATCCTTTGTTAACCTCGGATTCCACTTCAATACAGCCATTGTGTGATTCTACGATACTTTTGACAATGCTGAGGCCGATACCTGTTCCCGGCTTGTTATCCATAGCCTGATAGAACGGATGGAATATCTTCTTTTGTTCTTCTTTGCTGATCCCTATGCCGTTATCTGTCACTCGGATTATAAAAGTATGTTGTTCCGGCTGTACGATACAGGTAAGAGTAACTTCATCTTTTGTGTATTTACTGGCATTGGTCAACAGATTGCTGACTAGTTTGGTTACCGCCTCACTGTCTACTATAGCCGTGAAATCTGCTTCAGGATATTTTACAGTAAGCCGTGCTCCATGTTGGGCGATGAAAGGTTCGAAACGTTCACAAACCGCTTTGAGCAGTTGGTGGATATTTTGGGAAGCAAACTTCATTTTCATTCCTTCCTGTTCCACCTTCCGGAAATCCAGCAATTGGTTTACCAGGAACAGCAGACGCTGGCTGTTACGGTCAATAATATTCAGATCGTCGCGTACTGTAGACGGCAGGGACACGGGAGATTTCATTATTTTCTCCAAAGGTCCTATGATAAGGGATACCGGTGTGCGTATTTCGTGGGCTATCATGGTGAAGAACTTGATTTTGGCTTCGTGTACTTCTTTTTCCTTGTTGGCGTTCAGTTTGTTTATTTCAGCCGTATGTTTTTTCTCTGTCCGTTTGATGATGAAGCGGATGACGAATCCGAAAGCTATGCAAACCAATACAAAATAGAGCAGTTTGGAAGCGGTGGACCAATAGAAAGGAGGGTGGATGGTGATTTTCAGACTGGTTCCTTTTTCATTCCATATTCCGTCATTATTGGTCGCCTTTACTTTGAAAAGATAGGTTCCTGCGGGCAAATTGGTGTAAGTGGCCTTATTTTGGGAGCCTACATAGTTCCAGTCTTTGTCAAATCCTTCCAGTTTATAGGCGTATTTGTTTTTATTGGGGGTGCAATAGCTTAAAGAGGCATAAAGCAAGCTGAATGCATTTTCTTTATAGGATAGCTCCAGTTCTTCCAACTGGTTGAGAGATTTTGGAAGCAGTTTGTTTCCAGTTTGGATTTCCTTATTATCTATTTCCAGTTCTGTAATGATTACTGGAGGAAGCATCACATTTGTCTTAATCTGATGAGGGTAGAAAGCATTGAATCCGTTTACTGAGCCGATATAGATTTTTCCATCCGATGCTTTTAAGGCAGCATTAGGTAGGAATTGTTCACTTTGCAGTCCGTCGCTTTTAGTAAATACTCGGCAACCTTCTCCAGGGGTGTAGCGCACTAGCCCTTTGGTGGTGGTGAGCCACAATGTGCGTTGGTCTTCGATGATGCTGCATATATTGTGACTGGGAATTTCAAGAGGTAAAGTTTCGAATGCATCTTCTTCCGCATTGTATTTGCAGAGCCCGTTCATGGTTCCCACCCACATCTCTCCGTTTGTGTCAATCAGTACGCAGTTCACTTGGTTGTTTGCCAGTGAGTTCGGATTTTTATGGTCATGTATATAGTTCTTCCATATCTGTTTTTCTGGATGGTATTTAAATAATCCCTTGCCTTGGGTGGAGAACCAGAGATTTCCTTTGGTATCCTGGTCAATGTCAATGGTCAGTGCGTCCAAGTCTTTAATTCGGGTGAAATTATCTTTTTCCCGGTTATATAGATTTACTCCGGACATGGAGGTGATCCATATTCTCTCTTTTCTGTCTTTGAATATGGCATAAGAACTGGTTCCGTCCAGTGAGGCGGGATTATCCTGATAGGCAGAATATGTTTTAAAAGTTCCCGTTTGCAGATTTAATACGTTTACCCCTCCAGTATAAGTACCGATCCATAAATTATCATCGTCCATACAAAGTGCATGTACATTGTGATAGGACAGACTGTTTTTTCCCTCTAAGGGCAAATAATGGGAAAATTTTCTATTTTTGGGAGAAAAGCGGTTTAACCCTCCGTCATCCGAAGCGATCCACACATCTCCGTTAGAGTCTTCGCAGAACCGTCCGATGACTGTTCCGTTAACAGAATTGGAGAAACGTGAGTGGACAAAACTTTCGAATTGTCCAGTATTGGGTGAAATATAATTTACTCCTCCATAGTAAGTTCCGATCCATATTCCACCTTCATGATCTTTTATAATAGGATAAACAAAACGGTTGGACAATGAATGTGGGTTTGTTTCATCTTCTGTAAACAATTGATATTCCTCTGTAATGGTATTGAATAACAGAAGCCCGTCATCCGAGCCTATGAGTAGCTGGTGAGGGGCATATTCCATGATAGAATGAATATGGGTGGCACCTTTTCCGTCTGTGGGATGCAGATAAGTAGTGGCCTTTCCGCTGTATTTATCGATTTTTTGCAAACCACACTCCCAGGTTCCTAACCACAGTGTATGTTCCGAGTCTTCCAACATGACCAATGCGTTTGAGTCATGCTTTCCGCTTTCATAGGAGAGCGGAAAAGTCTCGAATTTATTTTCTGCTTTATTCAGTTTGAAAAGACCTGAGTTTCCCCAATTGGTAATGGCCCATATTTGGTTTTCACTATCCACCAGTACACTTGCCATTAAACCATTTGCGTTTTTAAATTCGTATTGCTCCAAGTGGTTGGTGATAGTGTTGTATTTGAATATTCCTTGTCCTACCGTAGTGAACCATAGGTTTTTGTCTTTATCTTCGACAATATGGTTCGTATTTGTTTCAATATGGATATTTTTGGAGGTGGCCAGTACAAAAGGCATTATATCTTCTGTTTCGTAATCATAGATATATATGCCTTCGTCTGTACCTATCCATATTTTGTTGAGGGTGCTGTATAAAGATGAAATAGCTTCATTAGCTCCCCTATCTTTCAGTCTATAGAGTTTTACAGTAGTGCCGTCATAGCGGTTCAGTCCTTCATCCGTTCCTATCCATAGAAAACCGTATTTATCTTGCATTAAAGCACGTACCGAATTGGATGATAGTCCGTCTTCTACAGAAAAATGACGGAAACAGAGGTCATTGGACGCTGCAAACAGAATCATCGGCATCAGTAAGTTCAATAGCAATAGGACTAGTCTTTTCATAGTATTTTCTTCTTATTTTCTAAATCTTATGCAAGATTACTATTTTTCTGAGAAAGAAAAGAGAAAATTCGAAGAAAAAGTGAGGATTCCAGATGAATCTTTCAATAGACCTTTTCAGACATTCTCTAAAAGCTAGCTTATCATAATCCTGCTGCAGATTTTAAGCGGCTGATAGCTGTTTCTATCATATCATGTGTGCCACTGCCGTCTGCTACGTATTTTATGACCATTTCAGTGAATGCAACAGCGTCTTTTAATGTCGGATCTGTAGAATCGTCTATGGTGCCTACGCGCCTTAATAGAGCAGATAAAGGTCTTAAATCTTCCATTTCGGGTAAGTTACCCGGTCTCATTGTATTGATGACGGTATTCAAACTAGCTACTATGGCATTGACTTCTCCTTGGGAGTAGTTTTTATCCTTATTAAAATATACATTTTGGGCATGTTCCAATGTACGTTTCAAACGGGTAAACCCGAAATGAGCCCAAGGAGCAAATTCAGGAACCTTGACTGCGAGAGCATTCCATTTTTCTTGGTTTGTTTGGCGTTCCATAGCTATATTAAGTAACTCCTTTAATTCTGTTTTATCTACATTATTTGCCAGTACCAAAGAAGCGGTGGCATCTTGTAGTGATAAAGTTTGTTTATCAATAACGATTTGTAAATCAATGTTATCCATTACTTCATGGGCGCTTTCAG
>OMCS01001068.1_pt1 | contig 13024 bp, 11 predicted proteins | sample 1674241 | NCBI WGS metagenome assembly OMCS01 (sample SAMEA103958153, study PRJEB25191) | human gut metagenome
AGCGCGATGATCCGCGCGAAGCGCTATCCGCCGCCCATGCCGCGCTATGAGGAGGGGTAAAGTATGATCTGGTGCGTGGAAGACGATGCCAGTATCCGCGATATCGAGGTATATGCCCTGCAATCGACCGGCTTTGAGGCCAAGGGCTTTGAGGACGGTACCTCGTTCTGGGAGGCGCTGCGCACGGGAAGACCCGAACTCGTCGTGCTCGATGTGATGCTCCCCGGCATCGACGGGATGGAGCTGCTGCGCCGCATGCGCGCGGACGCGGCGCTTTCCGATATCCCTGTCGTCATGGCGACGGCCAAGGGCGCGGAATACGACAAGATCCGCGGTCTCGACCTCGGTGCAGACTACTATCTGACAAAGCCGTTCGGCGTGATGGAGCTCGTCTCCTGCGTCAAGGCGGTGCTGCGCCGCTGTGGCACGAAGACGGCATCCCAGTTCCGCTGCGGCGGTCTGGTGCTCGACGAAGAGAGCCACACCGTCACGGCGGATGGAGAGAGCGTCGCGCTGACATACAAGGAATTCGAACTGCTGCGCCTGTTCCTCTCGCATCCCGGCACGGCGTTTTCGCGCGACCAGCTCATGGCGGACGTGTGGGGCACGGACTACTGCGGCGAGACGCGCACGGTGGACATGCACATCCGCACGCTGCGGCAGAAGCTCGGCGCGTACGGCGAGAAGATCGAGACCGTGCGCGGCGTGGGCTACCGGATGGAGGGCAAGGCATGACAAAAAAGATCTTTCACTCCATCCTGCTTGTGGCGGGCACGGTGCTGCTGGCGAGCCTGCTCGTCATCATGGGCTGCCTGTACGAATACTTCGGGAGCGTCGAAAAAAAGCAGCTGCGCGACGAGCTGGAGCTTGCCGCCGTCGCCGTGAAGGAAAACGGGACGGAGTATCTCTCTCAGCTCTCCTCCGAGCGCTACCGCCTGACGTGGATCGAAAACGACGGTACGGTGCTCTACGACACCGTGACCGATGCCGAAAGCCTTGAAAATCACGCCGACCGCGTGGAGGTCAAGCAAGCGCTGGAATACGGCGAGGGCGAGAGTACGCGCTATTCCTCGACGCTGCTGCAAAAGACGATGTACTGCGCGGAAAGGCTCGCGGACGGGAGCGTGCTGCGCATTTCGATGAGCCGCGCGACGGCGGGTGTGCTGCTCGTCGGCATGGGGCAGCCCATTTTAGTGGTGCTGATCGTGGCGCTGATCCTGTCCTCTGTTTTAGCCAAGAGCCTGTCGCACCGCATCGTCCAGCCGCTCAACAAGCTGGACCTTGAGCATCCGCTTGAAAATGACGCCTATGAAGAGCTCGCCCCGCTGCTCGGGCGCATCAACCGCCAGCACTTGCAGATCGACGAGCAGATGGACGAACTTCAGCGCCAGCAGACGGAATTTTCGCAGATCACAAGCAGCATGCGTGAAGGGCTTGTGCTGCTCGATGAAAAAGAGCATGTGCTGAGTATCAACCCCGCGGCGGAAAAGCTCTTCGGCACGGACGAGAGCTGCGTCGGGCAGGACTTTTTGACCATCGACCGCAGCCACGACATGAGCCTTGCCATCGAGCGCGCCATGGACGAGGGGCACAGTGAGGCGCGCGTGGAGCGCGGCGGCCGTATCTGGCAGTTTGACGTCAGCCGCATCGGCGCAAGCGGCGCGGCGGTCGGCGCTGTGTTGCTGGCTTTCGACATCACCGAGCGCGAGACAGCGGAGCAGACGCGCCGTGAATTCACGGCGAACGTGTCGCACGAGCTCAAAACGCCGCTGCAAGGCATCATCGGCAGCGCGGAGCTGCTGGAAAACGGCATGGTGAAGCAGGAGGACGTCCCCCGCTTCGTCGGCCACATCCGAAAAGAAGCGCAGCGCCTTGTCACGCTGATCGGCGACATCATCCGCCTGTCCCAGCTCGACGAGGGCGACGAAATGCCGCGCGAGACGGTCGACCTGCTCACGCTTTCGCAGGAGGCGGCAGACGATCTCAAGACCGCGGCGGCGGAGAAGAACATCGCGATTGCCGTCGAGGGCGAGAGCGAGACCATCGGAGGCGTACGGCGGCTTTTGTACGAGGTCATCTATAACCTCTGCGACAACGCCATCAAGTACAACGTCGAGGGTGGCAGCGTGAAGGTAAGCGTCGGCGAGCGGGACGGCAAGGCGTTCGTCTCCGTGGCCGATACGGGCATCGGCATCGCGCCGGAGCACCAGAGCCGCATCTTCGAGCGCTTCTACCGCGTGGACAAGAGCCACTCGAAGGCAAGCGGCGGCACGGGCCTCGGCCTTTCCATCGTCAAGCACGCCGTGCAGTACCATCACGGTACAGTCGAGCTTCATAGCGAAGAGGGCAAGGGCACGACGATCTGCATCCTGCTGCCGAAGGAGTAAGTGAATAGTAAGAGAGCCGCAGGCACAGCCTGCGGCTCTCGGTTTAGTTGACGATTCTTAATAATTCTCCGCGTGGACTTCGAAGTAGCTCTGGGGGTGGTTGCAGGTGGGGCAGACGTCGGGGGCCTTGGTGCCGACGACGATGTGGCCGCAGTTGCGGCACTCCCAGACCTTGACCTCGCTCTTTTCAAAGACCTTGGCGGTCTCGACGTTGCGCAGCAGCGCGCGGTAGCGCTCCTCGTGATGGCGCTCGATCTCGCCGACGAGGCGGAACTTCTGCGCCAGCTCGGGAAAGCCCTCTTCCTCTGCGGTCTTGGCGAAAGAATCGTACATGTCGGTCCACTCGTAGTTTTCGCCCTCAGCGGCGGAGAGCAGATTGTCGGCGGTGGAGCCGATGCCCTGGAGCTCTTTGAACCACATCTTGGCGTGCTCCTTTTCGTTGTCCGCGGTCTTCTGGAAGAGCGCGGCGATCTGCTCATAGCCCTCTTTCTTGGCCGTGGAGGCGAAGAAGGTGTACTTGTTGCGCGCCTCGGATTCGCCCGAGAAGGCGGTGCGCAGGTTCTGCTCGGTTTTGGTGCCGGAATACTTGTTGGTCTTCATGGTGAAATTCTCCTTTTCCCTCAAAATTTAATGCTCTTCCTGCGCTTTGCGGCAGGCGGGGCAGAGATAGTGAATGCGAAGGTCGTAGGACTGGATGCGCGCGCCGAGCGCGGCTTCGATGTCGTGCGTCAGGTCGGTGAACTTGAAGTCTGCGAGCGCGCCGCAGCGGGTGCAGATCAGGTGATCGTGGCGCGTGGTGTTGTCGTAGCGGTCGGGCGCGCCGGGCTGCGACAGGCGGATGAGTTTGCCGTCCGCTACAAGCGCGTTGAGGTTGTTATACACCGTAGCTTGCGCGATTTTGGAATTTTTCTGCTTCATTTGCAGAAAAATCTGCTCGGCGGTCGGGTGCTCGGTGGAGCACAGGACGAGATCGAGAATCTGCTGGGCGTACTTGGTCATGTGTTTCTCCTAAATTAGAATTAGAATAATTCTTATTATAGCGATAAAAATAGAGTTGTCAAGCAAAGAATCAAAAATAGTTTGCGTCATGCGCGCACGCGCTGCGGCATACCCTTTATGGAAAAGGGGGAATGAGATGGACCAGACGATAGCATTCCTGGGCGGCGACGCACGCATGCGCCTGCTTGCCCAGATGATGGCTGCGGAGGGATACGACGTCTGCTCGTGGGAGCTGACCGGTGCGCCGAATAAACGGGCGCTGTGCGACGCGCTGAAAGCAGACATCATCGTCCTGCCGCTGCCGGCGGAGAAAAACGGCTATTTGAGCGGCACAGAGCTCACGATGGAGAGCCTGCTGCGCTCGCTGCGGCGCGAGCACCGCATTTTCGCGGGCAATGTGGGAAACGACGCGTCAACGCTCGCGCAGTCGTTGGGGCTTACGATCACGGACTACTTTGCTTCGGAAGAGCTGAGCGTGCGCAACGCGATCCCGACGGCGGAGGGGGCCATCGAGGCGGCGATGAAGCACACGAGCGTCACGCTGCACGGCACGCCATGCCTCGTGCTCGGCTTTGGCCGCATCGGAAAGGTGCTCGCGCACAATCTGAGCGCGCTGGGAGCGAAGGTCAGCGTCAGCGCGCGCAAGCGGTCGGACCTTGCGTGGATCGACGCGTTCGGCTACGCGCCGCTGCACACGAACCGCCTCTCCGGCACGCTGGGGGAATTCCGCGTGGTGTTCAACACCGTGCCGCATCAAGTATTGGACGAAGCGCTCCTTGCCGAACTGCCGCCGGACTGCCTGCTCATCGAGCTTGCGAGCGCGAGCGGCTTTGACATGGACGCGGTCGAAACGCTGCGCCTTTCGTATCTCAAGGCAGGGGGACTGCCCGGGCGCGTCGCGCCGGAGACGGCGGCGCGGGCCATCAAAAAGACGTTATGTCGACTCATCAAGGAGGAAGCATGAAGATCGGATTTGCCTTTTGCGGCTCGTTCTGCAACCATCCCGAGCTGCTGAAACTCTACGAGGACATCGCGCGCGAGCACGAGATCGTCCCGATTTTGTCGGAAAATGCGGCGAAGTATTCCACGCGCTTCGGCACGGCGGAGGACTTCGTCACCCGCGTGGAGGCGCTGGCGGGGCGGAAGGCCGTGCGCAATATCGTCGAAGCCGAGCCCCTCGGCCCGCAGGGGGCGATGGAAGTGCTCGTCATCGCGCCCTGCACGGGAAACACGCTTGCCAAGCTCGCCCACGGCATCACGGACGGCGCGGTGACGATGGCGGCAAAGGGGCACCTGCGCAACGGTAAGCCCGTTGTGCTTGCCATTGCGACGAATGACGGCTTATCCGCGAGCGCGCCGAACATCGCGGCGCTGCTGAACCGCAAGAACTACTATTTTGTCCCCTTCGGGCAGGACAACGCCGAGGCGAAGCCCACGTCGCTGATCGCGGACTTCCGCAAAATTATCCCGACGGCCGAGGCGGCGCTGGAGGGAAGACAAATTCAGCCGATTTTGCTGTGAAACGAAAAAAGGCAGGAATTTCCTGCCTTTTTTGCGATGTAATAATAAACTTGCGCGCGATTTTTGTCAATGCTCGCTGAACTTGCTTGAAAAATCTCCCTCGCTTCTTTATACTTTGCCATAGAGAGAAGAGAGGAGGGAGCGCGAATGGACGAAAACCTGCGCGAGGCAACAGAGCTTCCGGAGAGCGGAGGGACTGCGCCGAACGAAGAGAATGAGCCCGAGACGAAGAGCATCCGCTTTGTGCCCAGCGCCTATGACCCGCGCGGCATCGAGCAGTGGCTTTCCGAGCGCGCGGCGGAGGGGAAGCTCCTGCTCCGCTACGACGATTTTGTGATCGGCGAGCCGCGCGACTGCCGCTATCACCTGGAACCCGCTGCGGACGATGACGACCCCGACGAGCTGTTGCGCGAAAAGCGCGCCCGCCTGGGCTGGGAGTACGTCTGCCGGACGAAGGACGGCATCTTCTATATCTGGCGCGGTGACAGGACTGCGCACGTCCCCGCGCCGAAGGACTGTACGGACTCCTATGGCTACCGCAGACTGTGCAAAAAGCTGCGCCGCAGCTATTTCCTGCCGATGATCTTCCTGGTGGTGGACATCTGGCTCGTCTATTTCCTTTTTAGTGCCTTGAGTCTCCCGGTGATGTCGTTCCTCACGATGGAAAAGAGCGAGGTCATTCAGTTTGTGTCCATTATCTTAGGCAGTATCCTCGGTATCCTGAGCGAGGCAAAGGAGAGAAACGAGATGTGGACGCTCAAGCGCGCGATGGAGGCGTGCGAGCGCGTGGAGAAGATGCCGCGCAACCGCTGGGCGAAAGCGAACCGCGCGCTTACGATCATTGCCGGTGTATTGGCGCTCGCGCTGATTTTCTGGCGAGTGGACGATACGGCCTACGGCGACAGCTATGACGAGCCGCCGCTGCCGTATATCGGGACCGAGATGCTCGGCGGCGAAAGGGGATCGGACTGGTATGGTGTGCGCGATCTCTCGACGCTGCTCGGCGGGCACGTGTACTCTGTCGGCGAAACGCCGTATGCGGGAACGATCGACACTTGGATGCAGTACAGCACGGAGCTTGACTTCTACGCCCCGCGTATCTCTGTGCTGGCAACGCCCTTGACACATGAACTGCGCGAATATTTCATGGAAGACAGTGCGCAGACGCTTTCGATTGACGGCTTTGACGAAGCGTACTACGCAGAATTTATCAAACCAAATACCCAGCTTCCCAATGAACCGGACGAAGTCCACCAGTTTCTTATCCTGCGCCGCGGGGGAGAGGTGCTTTACTTCCGCACCGAGGCGCCCGACAGCCTGCGCGAGCATCTGGACGAATTTGCAGACATCTTTGATCAGTACAGCGAATTAGCATAAAAAGAAGTGCGTTCCTAACGGGAACGCACTTCTTTTTTGCTATCTTGTCACTGCTCTAACTTTTTGAGCTCGTCGAGCTGGCCCTCCAGCGTGGTGAACGCCTCGGGCAGCTGCGCGACGGCAGCGCGCGCTTGAGCTCGTTCGACACGCTCTCGCAAGTCGCGCCGAGCGTCGAGAGCACCTGCTCGCAGTGCCCTCTGCATGCCGCGATCATTGCCTGCAAACGCTCCCGCGTGGCGGCGTCGAGCGCGTCGGCGCGCTCACGGGCGGAGAGCTCAATGTCGGCGATGTGCGCCTTGACGCGGCCGTATTCCTCGACCTGCGGGCGGAGCTCGTCAAGCTCGCTTAAAAGGCGCTTGCGCTCCTGCTCGGCGGCGGAAAGGCGTTCGGCGTGCTGCACTTCCAGCTCGGCGATGCGCTGCTCGGCAGCCTCCTCGTTGGCTTTCAGCTGGCGGTCGCAGTCGGCCTTGGCGCTCGCGAGCTTCTGCGCGCCCTCTTCGATCTGCGCGCGCAGCTCGGAGATCGTCTCCTGCGCGGCGGTCAGACCCTTTTTGAGCGCGTCCTGCGCGCTGGACGCGGTCGAATAGGACTCGGCAAACTTGTCGCGCTCACGCTCGGCGGCGGCGAGCTTGTCGCGCAGCTCTGCATTCTCGCGGCAGAGGCCGTCGCTCTCCTGCTCGAGCGCTTCGATCTGCTGCTTGCTCTCGAGCGAGGTTTTTTCGATATAACGGATGACGTCATCGCGGTTGAAGCCGCCGAAGACGGAGCTCTTGAAGGTATTTTCCATGATTTTCCCACCTTTTCCTTTGTCAATGTTATGGTAACACAAACCCGCCGCGATGACAAGGAAAAAAGCGCGACCTCTTAAGGCCGCGCTTTTACGGTTTTATCGGAGAGGGAAGGAAAAGCTCTTGCCCTTCTTGGTGAAAGTAAAGCTCTCCTGCTCTTCGCCGCCGGCTTTGGTGCAGCGCACGCGCTCGGCGCTCACGCTGCCGCTGATGTCGCCGCAGGTGACGCTGTCGCTTGCGCGGATGTTGCCCTTGACCTCGCCGCAGCGGACGCTGTCGTTTGCGGACACGTCGCCGCCGACATTGCCGCAGGTGACGCTGTCGCTCGCGCGGACATTGCCCTGCACGTCGCCGGTGCAGTGCACACTGTCGCCCGCCTGCACGCTGCCGCCGACATTGCCGCAGGTTACGTCATCGCCCGCGGTCACGTCGCCGCCAACGTCGGTGCAGGTCACGCTGTCACCGGCTCTGACGCTGCCGGAAATCGTCGAATCGGTGCAGACGACGGAAAAATCGCTGTAAATATCCTGCGCCGTGCCGGAAAAGTGCAGCTCGACGGTCTTGCGGATCTCGTCGTATTTGTCGTGGCGGAACAGGCTCCCCTGTTTCGGTTGGAGCAGCCGGTGCCCCTGAAAGAGCACGGCGTGGATGGCGTCGTCATCCTCCCACGGCAGCTCTGCCGCGATGGGTAAAATCTGGCTGTCCGCTTCCGCTTTTTGGGCGGTTTTTGCCATGCTTTCGCGTCCAAAGAGCTCGTCGAGGCTGAGCTCCAGCGTGTCGGCCAGCAGCGGCAAAAGCTGCAGGTCGGGGCAGCAGACATCGCCCTCCCACTTTGACACGGCCTGATTGCTCACACCGAGCTTGTTTGCCAGCGCCTCCTGTGTCAGTCCTTTTTCTTTACGGCGGCGCAGAATGCGCGCGCCCATTGTCGATTCTTCCAAGTTGTCTATCCTCCTGCACTGCATTATAATAGTAAAGTGAGCGTTGGAAACGCGATGAGCGGGTGTCCCGCGTCGAACGGGAAGCCAGGCGCCGACGTTTCCCTCATATTCAGGCAGCACATCGCGTGCAAACGCCTGATCGCCGATCGTAACATGTTGGTCCTTCCTTGCCCCGTGCTGCAGCCGCGGCTTTGAATCACCGGTTATGGACTCAGTATAGGGGGCATGGGGAGGATTGACAATGGCGCGGTGGTTGAATCGGGGAAAATCCTTTCCAACCTCCGGTTGGAAAATAAAAATTTCCCTGATTTTTCAAGAAAACTCAGTGCCGGATGACGGTGATCTCGCCCATACCCTTGGTGTAGTCGACCACGTGCTGGAGGAAAAGCTGCGTGATCGTGGAGGGGAGAAAGCCCTTTTTCACGGCGATGCCGATCTCGCGCGACTGCTTGACGTTGAGCGGCAGCGTGGCGACGCGGTAGCGTCCGGGCTTGATGAGCAGGCTGTGCACGATGCTGATGCCAAGTCCCGCCTCGACCATGGACAAGAGCGCGAAGTCGCTCGTCGTGTCATAGGTGACCTCGGGATGGATGTTGTAATGGTCGAGCAGACGGTTGAATTCGTAGTCTTCGATCTCCATCAGGCGCACAAAGTTCTCGTGCGGCAGCTGCTCGAGCGGGAAGACGGACGCGTCCGCCATTGGGTGATCCTTTGGGAGAATGGCGACCATCGTGTCGTGCAGGATGGTCGTCGTCTCAAAGTCGTTGGAGGCGGGGATGGCAAGAAAGCCGCAGTCGATCGCGCCGCGGCGCAGCCATTCGGAAATTTCATAATACTCGCCAGTCATCAGCTGGATCTGAATGTTGGGGTACGTCTGGTGGAAGTCCTTCAGAATTTCCGGCAGCAGGCTGATGGCAAGGCTTGTAAAGCACCCGAGGCGCAGCGTGCCGGACTGCACGCCATGCAGCTCGGACACGGCAAAGTTGAGGTCCTCATAGTCCTTGACGATCTCGCGGATCGTGGGCAGGAGCACCATGCCGTCGGAGGAGATCTCGATGCCGGAGTGGTTGCGCGTTAAGAGCTTGACCTGCCAGTCCTGCTCAAGATCGGAGATCATCTTGCTCACGGCGGACTGCGTATAGCCCAATTCGTTCGCCGCCTGGGTGATGCTGCCGGTCTCCACAGTGCGGAGATAGGCAATATATTTACGAATACTCATTATAAATGCCCTCAATAATCAACAATACCTCAAAGATTCCATTTTGGAATGCGCATATAAAAATATATTCGCTTTTCAAAACTGCTTTTGGATTATACAATATCAACAAAGAAAATTCAATGCCTACACACGGGATTTTCCAAGCAGTACAAAATTGTCAGACAAAATGTCGAATCAACAAGGAGGAAAACAGACATGATCCATTATTCCTGCATCGGTGCTACCGGTTATGTTTGCGGCGAAGTGCTCCGCATGATGGTCAACCACCACGAGGGAGAGCTTGTCAACGTGCTCGATACCTACGGTGTCGGCGATGCCATCTCTACGCATCATCCCGCTCTGCGCGGCTTCTATGATCAGGTCATCATGGACCTCACGGAGGAGAACGTCCGCGAGACCGCGAAGAAGAGCGATGTTATCATGATCCAGGTCCCCTCTGGCGACGTGGCCAAGTGGGCGGAGATCGTGCTTGCTGAGGACTGCGCCATCATCGATATCGGCGCTGACATCCGCTTCCGCGATGTCGACGTCTGGGAGAAGTGGTACGGCCAGAAGCACCCCGACGCTAAGATGACCCACGACGCTGTTTACTGCATCCCTGAGGTCATGCGCGACCTTGCCAAGGGCAAGAAGCTCATCGCCAACCCCGGCTGCTATCCCACCGCTTCCACCCTCGGCCTCCAGCCCATGCTCAAGGCCGGTCACATCGTTGACAACACCATCGTCATCGATGCCAAGAGCGGCTACACCGGCGCAGGCCGCCGTCCCGCCCTCAACAAGCTCCTCACTGAGGCGGAGAACAACTTCTGCGCTTACGCCCTCGGCGGCGGCCACCGCCACACGCCCGAGATCGAGCAGAACATCGCCTACATCACCGGCAAGGATCTGATGAAGCCCGAGACCTGGCAGTACATCAACTTCCAGCCGCACCTCCTCCCGCAGGTCCGCGGCATCGAGGTCACCATCTACGCCACCTGCGATAAGGACTTCACCAACGAGGAGGTCTACGAGCTGTATAAGGACTTCTACAAGGACGAACCCTTCGTCAAGGTCTTCCCGGCCAATCTCCCCGTGCAGACCAAGTGGGCCTACGGCACCAACTTCGTCGAGATGACCCCGACCTTTGATTCCCGCACCCACCGCCTGATCGTCTCCTCCGTCATCGACAACATCGGCAAGGGCGCCGCCGGCCAGGCCATTCAGAACATGAACCTTATCATGGGCCTGCCCGAGACCACCGGCCTCATGATGCCCCCGATGTATCCGTAATTTTCGGTTCGACGAGTTTCGACCCGATTTAGGCAAGAATGCTGTTAAACTAACGTTAAGAGAGGAGATCCCCCCACATGTCCAATCTGAAAAAGATCGAGGGCGGCGTTACCACGCCGCAGGGCTTCACCGCCGGCGCGGTCTACACCGCCATCAAAAAGCGCGAGAACAAGAAGCCCGACGTCGCTGTTCTCTACTCCGACCTGCCCTGCTCCTGCGCGGCCTGCTTCACCACGAACAAGTTCTGCGCAGCTCCGGTCATCCTTGACCGCGAGATCCTGAAAAAGGGCAAGGCCCGCGCCGTCGTCATCAACTCCGGCAACGCCAACGCCGCCACCGGCAAGCAGGGCATCGAAGACGCCCGCACCGTTGAGCGCGAGGCGGAAAAGCTGCTCGGCCTCGGCGAGGACGAAGTGTTCGTCTGCTCCACCGGCGTCATCGGCCAGAGACTTCCGGTCGACAAGGTGCTGCAGGGCATCCGCGAGATCATTCCCGCCAAGCTCGCCAAGGAGAACGGCTCCGAGGCTGCCTACGCCATCATGACCACCGATACCGTCCGCAAGGAGTGCGCCTATGAGCTGCAGCTCTCCACCGGCACCGTGAAGATCGGCGCGATGGCCAAGGGCTCTGGCATGATCCACCCCAATATGGCGACGATGCTCGTCTACGTGACGACCGACGCCAAGGCGGATCCCGCAGACCTGCAGAAGATGCTCTCCGCGGCTGTGGATAAGAGCTTCAACATGTGCACCGTCGACGGCGACACCTCCACGAACGACTCGATCTTCCTGCTCGCCAACGGCGCTTCCGGCGTTGAGATCAAGACCGAAGAAGACAAGAAGGCGATGGCTGACCTCGTGCTCGCCATCTGCACCGATATGGCCCGCCGCGTCGCTTCCGACGGTGAAGGCGCGACCCACCTCATCGAGGTCGAGGCCTACGGCCTGCCCACCGAGCACGACGCGCGCCTGGTCGCCAAGTCCATCGCGGGCTCCATGCTCTTCAAGGCTGCCGTCTTCGGCCGCGACGCCAACTGGGGCCGCATCATGGCCGCTGCCGGTTACTCGGGCGCTGACGTTGACCCGACCCGTGCCGACTGCATCATCAAGAGCGCTGCCGGCGAAGTGCAGGTCATGAAGGACGGCTTCGGCGCGGACTTCAGCGAAGAGCTCGCCAAGAAGGTCCTCACCGAGCATGACATTACCGTCATCGTCCGCTTCTATCAGGGCGACGGCGAGGCCAAGGCCTGGGGCTGTGACCTCACTTACGATTACGTCAAGATCAACGGCGACTACCGCACCTAATTTTTGAAGGAGGCTCCACCATGAGCGATATCGCAAACAAGGTCGAAACTCTGATGGAGGCAATGCCTTACCTTCAGAAGTATCAGGGTAAGATCATTGTCATCAAGTACGGCGGCAACGCCATGATCAACGAAGAGCTCAAGGACGCCGTCATGCACGATGTGGTGCTGCTCAAGCTCCTCGGCATGAAGCCCGTGCTCAGCCACGGCGGCGGCCCCGGCATCAACAAGATGCTCGAAAAGCTCGACATCCCCGTCGAGTTCATCGAGGGCCTGCGCTACACCTCCGCCGACATCATGCGTGTTGTCGAGATGGTGCTCGTCGGCCAGGTGAACACCGAGCTCGTCGGCTTTATCAACAAGCTCGGCGGCAAGGCGGTCGGCCTTTCCGGCGTCAGCGGTGACATCTATCACTGCCACCAGCGCGACGAGGTCCACGGCTACGTGGGCGACATCGACTATGTCGATCCCAAGCCCATCTTCGCCATGCTCGACGCGGGTTACATCCCCGTCATCGCCCCCGTTGGCACCGACGGTCAGGGCCACACTTTCAACATCAACGGCGATACCGCCGCGGGCAAGCTCGCTTCCGCGCTGGGCGCTGAAAAGCTCGTGATCCTCACCGATATCGAGGGCCTGTGCAACGACATCAAGATCCGCGACGTCATCAGCTATCTGAACATCGAGGATGTCAAGGCGCTCAAGGACAAGGGCACGATCGCCGGCGGCATGATCCCGAAGGTCGACTGCTGCGTGCAGGCCATCGAAGAGGGCGTGACGAGCGTCAACATCATCGACGGCCGCAAGCCGCACTCCGTGCTCTACGAGGCCTTCACGAACGAGGGCACCGGCACGACGATCGGCACCGCACAGCCGAGCGTCGGCATCAAATGGTAAAACATACACCCAACTTTTATTATAGGAGGACATAATAATGATCGAAAAGTTCAAGACCAACGCCGAAGTCATCGAGAACGGCGACAAGTATCTCTATGGCAACCACGTCCGTATGCCCCTTTCCATCGAGCGCGGCGAAGGCGCTTACGTCTTCGATAAGGACGGCAACAAGTACCTCGACTTCATCGGCGGTATCGCTGTCAACGGTCTCGGTCACTGCCATCCCGCGATCGTGAAGTGCCTCGAAGAGCGTGCCCACACGATCCTGCACTGCTCCAACTACTTCTACAATGAGCCCGCCGTCCAGACCGCGAAGCTCATCG
>OMCS01001071.1_pt1 | contig 13018 bp, 10 predicted proteins | sample 1674241 | NCBI WGS metagenome assembly OMCS01 (sample SAMEA103958153, study PRJEB25191) | human gut metagenome
ACACCCGGAACCACAATCCGGTGCTCTAACCAACTGAGCTACACCCACCACATATACATCCGTCTGGGATCGCGCTGACATCCCGCAAAGGGGAAAATGGCACGCCAGAAGGGACTCGAACCCCTGGCCTACTGCTTAGAAGGCAGTTGCTCTATCCAACTGAGCTACTGGCGCATACTGTCAAGTTGGAGCGGGTGACGGGAATCGAACCCGCATCCCCAGCTTGGAAGGCTGGTGCCCTGGCCATTGTGCTACACCCGCGTGCGCCCTCCGCTCAAATCGTCAGCTTGTACATATTACCATAGGGCACCGCCCGTGTCAAGAAAAAATTCGCGGAAACCGCCACTTTTTCCCGGAGAGTGCTTTGTCTACGTTCCGTAGACAAACTCCGCAACAGGGGGATGGACAAAAATCCGCCGCGTGGTATACTAAGCCCAACAGAAAAAGGAGGTCGGTGCCATGAACGTGGAGAAAGTGGGAGCGTATCTGGCGTCCCTACGCAGAGGGCGCGGCATGACACAGCAGCAGGTGGCGGATATATTAGGTGTGTCCAACAAGACCATCAGCAAGTGGGAGTCCGGTGCGGGGCTGCCGGACATCGCCGCCCTGCCGTCGCTGGCGGCACTGTACGGCGTGACGGCGGACGACATTCTGGCGGGGGAGACGCGCCCCCGCACCTGCGGCGACGCTTCCTCGGAGGTGGGGCAGTATCTGGAACGCCGCAGCGGTCTGCGGTTCCGCGTCGGGTACAGCGTGGCGGTGATGCTGCTGGCGGCATGGGCAGCCTTCCAGTATAAAACATGGTCATGGCTGTTTCTGCTGGCCTCTCCAATATGTCTGTGGTTGGGCTGGAGCACCTGCCATGGCAAGGACGCCCTGCGCCGCCGATTGCTGATGCTGGTGCCGCTGGGTGCCGCGTGGGTGTACGTGCTGGCGCGGGACGTGCCCTCGTGGAACGGTGTGAGCAGATGGGTGAGCGCGGTGCTGCCCAACGCCCAACAGGCGGGCTGGGCGCAGGTGATGATAGAGCGGTTCGCCGTTTGGCTGCTCCTGCTGGTGACCTTGGGGTTGCTGTACGGCGTGGGGTCACTTATAGTGCGGCAGCCGCTGCTCAAGGATAAAGCCACCCGCCGGGCGGCGTTTATCGGCTGGGGACTGACGCTGTGCTCGGAGGCGGTCTGCCTCCTCCTCTGCTGGCAGCCGGCACTGGCATATATCACGACGGCAACCTACACCTGGAGCAGCACACGCGGCGACTATACCAGTCTGGCGGGGGAACGGGTGATGGCGTTTTATAACGTCTACGATCCCGTGATGCAGGTGCAGAGAGGGATCATCGCCGTCACGGTCATCGTCTGCATTGTGCTGGCACTCCGCGCCCGCAGGCGGGAGAAGGGAAATTAAACTTGCCTAACCTACCGGGCTGGTGGTATACTAAATACACGGGTCGTCCGCCGACCCGTGTATTTTTTCTGACAGGAGGGCACCGTATGATCTCCACGAAGGGACGCTATTCCATCCGCGTGCTGATGGATCTGGCGGAGCACCGCAGCGGCGAATTTATCCCCATGAAGGCGGTGGCGGCGCGGCAGGACATCTCGCTGAAATATATTGAGCGGCTCATGCCTGCGCTGAAGAGTGCCGGTCTGGTGGAGAGCGTCCACGGCATCGGCGGCGGCTATCGTCTGACGCGGGAGCCGGAGGACTACACCCTATGGGAGATACTGGAGCTGGCGGAGGGCGATCTGGCGCCGGTCACCTGCCTGCAGCCGGACGCGCCGGTGTGTGAGCGGGCGGGGGAGTGCCGCACGCTGACCGTGTGGCAGGGGTTTTACAAGCTGACGCAGGACTATTTCTCCCGCATCACGCTGGCGGATCTGCTGCAAATGCCCCGCGGGGACAATTACGTGATATGAGTGAAAAAAGAACCGCCGGGACGGCGGTTCTTTTTCTGCGTGTCAGGGCTGATAGATATGCTTCTGCACTTCGCCGCAGTTGGTGTCCGAGTTGAGATACCTGCCCACCAAATCAATGGAGGTCACGGTGTCCACATCCACCAGCCGGTTGAACAGATAGCTGTAATAGTTGCCCTCCGGGGGATCGGTGATGCCCAACTCTGTCTGATAATACTCGGCAGTATCGCCCCCTCCGGTGATGAAGCCCACCACCCAGTTCCGCAAGTTGCGCTCGGCACTGTCCACCGCGTAATCGCTGCCGTCCTGATAGCGGACGAGAATCTCGTCAATGAGGATCTCATCATCGGTATACAGAGTGTCAACCATGGTCAGACCCAGCGGGGAGAGGAACATCTTTTGACCGTTTTCAGCGGTGAGGGTCTTGACCGGCAGATAGGTCTTGGGCTGGATGGAAACGGAATAGGGCTGACCGGAAGCAGCACGCACGGTGAAGAAGAAATTGGTGCCCTTTTCATAGCCCTTGCCGCTGATGAAGTAGGCGATCACCTGCAAACAGGTGTCGGTGCTGGTTTCCTCGTCCACATAGAGCTTTGTGTCGGCGAGTGCGTAGCCGTGATCCTGCCCGTAGGGATCGGTGGGTTCGGAACGCCCGTAGTTGATGCCTGCTCTGACGTTCTGAATCCACGTCTCGCCGTAGCCCATGTTGCCATACTCGAAGCCGTCCGGATTTTCTACGGAGAAGGTCAGGATGCCGTTGCCGGTGTCATCCACCAGAAACGTACCCATCTTGTAGGTGCTGCCCTCCACGGTCAGCTCCGCGTTCAGCTTGCTTAGGTATTTGCCCACCAGCCGCTCCGTGGTCTTTACATCACCGGGGATGCGCTCCATGTCGGCGACGGGGACGTAGCCTCCCTTTCCGTCCTCCACAAAATCCGGAGAGGAGGAGTCGATGTCATCCGTGAACGCGTGGTGGGTGGTATCGTCCACCTTGCCGGCGGGGGATACGTCGGCTTTGATGAGCGTCACGATGCCGCCGGCTACGGCGACGGTCAGCGTCAGCGCGGCGGCAATGGCGATCACGGCACCCTTGCCCAGTGCGCGGCGGGTCTTTTTCTCGTTCTGCATGGTTTTTCTTACCTCCGTCAGTGTGTCCGGGGAGGCGTGCAGCGCGGAAAACGTCTTTTCGAATAATTCTCTGTCATGCATACTGCGGCACCTCCGATAAAATGTGCTTCAGCTTGTCTCTGGCGCGAGACAGCCTTGTGCGTACCGTTTCCTCCGGCACGCCCAGCAAAGCGGCGATCTCCCTCTGGCGATAGCCCTCGTAGTAGTACAGGAGCACCGGCAGGCGATACCGCCTGTCCAGCGACATCACCGCTTCGAACAGCTCCCGGTACTGCGGTTCCTCGAAGGTCAGACTGTTTTCGTAGTCGGCAATATCCTCCATCCTGTGCCACGGGGCGCGGAGCACGTTTTTGCAGCGATTGACCGTGACGCGAATGAGCCAATTCTTGATGTGGGCGTCGCTTTCGAACGCCTTATCCTCTTTGTACAGCTGTATCAGCACGTCTTGGGTCACATCGTCGGCGTCGTCCCGGCAGCGCAGATAGCTGTACGCCACGCGGAACACCGTGTCCATATATCGCTCCGCCAGCGGAGTGAACTGTTCGTCCGTCATAGGGGATCCTCCTTTGTGGGGGTGAAAGACCTTTCATATATCATACACCGCAGCGGCGGAAAATGTTTCAGAAAAAGCGAAAAAATGATGAACGGGCTTGAAAAGCCCGTTCATCACGTATTAGGAGAAGAAGGAAAAAAGAGAAAAAGCGTTGTCAGTCCGCGAAAAGCGGGGTGGAGAGATACCGGTCGCCGGTGTCGGGCAGCAGCACGACCACGGTCTTTCCGGCGTTTTCCGGACGCTTGGCGACCTCGATGGCCGCCCAGACCGCCGCACCGGAGGAAATGCCTACCAGCACGCCCTCCCGCTGTCCGATCTCCTTGCCCACGGCGAAGGCGTCGTCGTTGTCCACGGCGATGATCTCGTCGTAGATCCCCGTGTCCAGCACGTCGGGGACAAAGCCCGCGCCGATGCCCTGGATCTTGTGGGAGCCAGCCACGCCGGTGGACAGCACGGCGGAGGACTTAGGCTCCACCGCCACCACCTGCACGGCGGGATTTTTCTCCTTCAGGAATTTGCCGGTGCCGGTGATGGTGCCGCCGGTGCCCACACCCGCCACGAAAAAGTCCACCCTTCCGTCCGTGTCCGCCCAGATCTCCGGGCCGGTGGTTTCATAGTGCGCCTTGGGGTTGGCGGGGTTCACAAACTGCCCTGCGACAAAGGCTCCGGGGATCTCCTGCGCCAGCTCGTCCGCCTTGGCAATGGCTCCCTTCATGCCCTTGGCACCCTCGGTGAGCACCAGCTCCGCGCCGTATGCCTTCATAATTTGGCGGCGTTCCACGGACATGGTCTCCGGCATGACGATGATGATGCGGTAGCCCCGCGCCGCCGCCACAGAGGCAAGACCGATGCCGGTGTTGCCGGAGGTAGGCTCGATGATGACGCTGCCGGGCTTCAAAATTCCCTTCGCCTCGGCATCGTCGATCATCGCCTTGGCGATACGATCCTTGACGCTGCCGGCGGGATTGAAGTACTCCAGCTTCGCCACGAGTTTGGCTTTCAGGTTGTGTGTTTTTTCGATGTGGGTCAGCTCCAGCAGGGGGGTGTGGCCGATCAGCTGGTCGGCGGAGGTGTGAATGTTAGACATAGTAAATATCTCCTTAAATAGACGAAATGTTGGTTTAACGTACAAGGTGTCGCAAGTTGTATTCAGTACAGTATAAGAGGCTGTACTTCAAGGTGTACACGCGCTGGGTGCCGCCGCGCCGGGAGGGCGGGGGTCAACATCGTCCGGTCAAGGGGAGAGGGGGCAAATTGGTCATGGGAGTCGCCTCACTTTTGGGGAGTAGTATACCAACTCGGTAGGTTGGTATAGTTATAGCACGGCGCGGGGAGGTTGTCAAGAGTTTTTTGGCGGGGGAGGAATAAATAATTGGGGAACGGATTCCCACGCCAGTCTGCGGACTGGCTCGGAATGACGGGAGGGTGCCGCGCTTGCGGCGCGGGGGACGGATTGCCGCACCAGTGACATCGGTCACTGGTTCGCAATGACATGAACGGGGGAGCGGGGAGGGGGAATTTGGGCAGAGGGGAGATATTGCGTAAACAAATCGGGGACGAGTTCTGTATAATATAAACTGATATAATAGTGTTACCGGTATTTTTACATCTACACGGGCGCGGAGACCGCGCACAAGGAGGCAATATGCGGAATATTTGGACAGTGTTCAAGACCGATCTGCGGACCCTGAGTAAGTGCTTTTTCGCCTGCGTGGTGGTGGTCGCCATCGCGCTGCTGCCCAGCCTGTACGCTTGGCTGAATATCTACTCCAACTGGGACCCCTACGGCAACACGGGCGGTATCTCCATCGCCGTGGCTTCGCTGGACGAGGGGTACACCGACGAGGACGGCGTGTACGAGAACAGGGGCGACAACGTGGTGGACGACCTGCAGGAAGCCACCAGCATCAACTGGGTCATCGTGGACACCGAGGAGGACGCCAGGAGCGGCGTGGAGTCCGGGGACTACTACGCGGCGGTGGTCATCGACAGGGATTTCAGCCGGAATATGTTCCGGATGCTGACGGACTGGACGGGGAAGCCCGCCATTACGTACTATGAGAACGCCAAGAAGAACGCCGTGGCGACGAAGATCACCGACACGGCGGTGGAGACGCTGAAGCGTTCCATCAGCGAGAACTATCTGGAGGTGGTCATCGGCAGCGTCATGGAGCAGAGCAACCTGCTCGCCGCCGATCTGACCGCCGACGACCCGGAGGCGGCGGTGAGAGGCGTGCTGTATCAGGCGCAGGATCTGCTCCACGCCTGCGGTGACATGATGGACGCATTCCGGGCGGCGGAGGGCAGCGGCGGCATATCCAAGGCGGACGCCAAGGCGTTGGAGGACGCTGTGGCGAGCGTCAACAAGAATCTGCCCGACGGCGCGAAGCTGAAGCAGACCGTTGCGGAGATACAGCTGCACGTGAACGCCGCGCTGGCGAAGGCGGAGCGGGCGGTGGAGAAGATAGAGAACGCCGTTAGCAGCGCGCCGGAGTGGAAAACCACGCAGCAGCAGCTGCTGGACGCCGCCAAGGTCATGGAGGAGACGGCGGACGCGCTGAACCAGTGGGCGGACGGCGTGGAGCCGTCGGCACCGCTGGCGGCGAAGGAGGTGCGGCAGCTGGCGTCCCAGTGCAGCGCGCTGGCGGCGAAGCTGCGTGCTGCCGCCGACAGCCCGGACATCGCCGCTCTGGCGGCGGACTGCGACGCGCTGGTGGCCGCTATCCGGGCAGGGGTGGGGCGGCTGCCCGTAACGGCGGAGTCCCTGCGGAAGCAGCTGGACGCGGTGACGGGGGAGGTAGCCGACACCGTGAAGAGCATAGGCACTCTCGCCGCGGACGCCCAGGCTCTGAAGGACGCGGCGGACAGCGCGACGGACGCGCTGGGAGAGACGGTGGAGCTGCTGCGCCCCGCCACAAAGCGGATGATCACGTCTCTGGAGAACGCCATTGATGAATTGCAGGGTCTGAGTGACGACGAGTACATGGACACGCTGGTGGACATTCTGGGCGGCGACCCGGCGGTGTACGGGAAATACTTCCCGGAGATGGTGCAGACCAGCGTCAACAAGATCTATCCCATTGAGAACTACGGCTCCGCCATGACGCCCTTTTATACGGTGCTTGCCATCTGGGTGGGCGGCGTGATCCTGTCGTCCCTTGTGAAGATACACGCCCGGACGGAGGGGCTTGTGAACCCGAAGCCGGCGGAGCTGTACTTCGGGCGGTACCTGTTCTTCTTTGTGCTCAGCCAGATACAGGCGGCGGTGATCGTCACGGGGGATCTGTTCCTGCTCAAAGTGCAGTGTCTGCATCCGGGCATGATGTATCTCACCGGGGCACTGACTGCCTTTACGTTCAGCCTGCTGATCTACTCCCTTGCCATCTCCTTCGGGGACGTGGGAAAAGCCATCGTGGTGGTCATTATGGTCATGCAGATCGCAGGCTCCTCCGGCACGTTCCCCATTGAGCTGCTGCCGGAGATCTATCAGAAGTTCTACCGCTTCTTCCCGTTCCCCTACGCCATCGACGCCATGCGGGAGTGTATCTGCGGGATGTACGGGAGCTACTACTGGCAGCAGATCGGCTTCCTGCTGCTGTTCGCCGCTGCCGCGCTGCTGATCGGGCTGCTGGTGCGGCGTCCCTTCATGGGGTTGAACCACTTCATGGAGGAGAAGCTGGAAGAGACGGAATTGCTGTAAAGGAGGTGCTGACAATGGCGAAGGAACGGGAATACCAGGAGTTGTATGACAGGCTCATCCACGAGGTCAGCACCCTGCATCAGACGAACCGCCGCCGTATTCGGAACGGGATGCGGATGCTGGTGGCGGTGACGCTGGGGCTGATGCTGCTGATGTTTCTGGCGGAGGGGAACAAGGTGTTTACCCTGATGCTGTGGATACTGTCCATGTTCACCGTGGCGGCGTATCTGATCGCCGTGGAGTACGCGGACTATGAGCTGCAAAAGAAGATCGAGGACATCACCCAGCGGGAGCAGGAGAGCTTCGGCGCGCTGCTGGAGCTGCCGAAGGCTCCCCGCGCCGTGCAGCTGTACCGGGAGCTGCGGGAGGGGCGGGAGCAGCCCGCTGCGGCGGCGGAAATGGCTGTGGCGGAGGAAAAGGCTCCGGCGGAGATAGCTGCGGCGGAGTGCGCCGTGGAGACGCTCCCGCCGAGGGCGGACGGGCAGACGGAGGCGGCGCACGACGGGGAGAAAAGCGGCAGCGACAGGCTGCTGGAGCGGCTGCTGGACGACCCGGCGAAGCTCGCCGGGGATCTGGACGCGCTGTCCCGCGCCTTGCAGGGGCTGTCCCGTGATCTGCGCCGGGGGGAGACGGACGGCGGGAAGGAGGATGTCCAATGAAGAACAGCTGGAATATCTTCCGCGCCGACTGGCGGCGGCTGACCGCCAGCGTGGTCGCCGTGGTGGTCATGCTGGGGCTGTGTCTGGTACCGTGCCTGTACGCGTGGTTCAACATCCTGTCCAACTGGGACCCCTACGGAGTAGGCTCCACCAGCCGCATTAAGGTGGCGGTCGCCAGCGAGGACGAGGGCTGCGAGCTGCTGGGGCTGGAGGTGAACATCGGCGAGCTGGTGCTGAAGGGCTTGGAGAGCAACGACCAGATGGGCTGGGTGTTCGTGGACGACGGGGAGGAGGCCGTCGCCGGCGTGGAGTCGGGGACGTACTACGCGGCTCTGGTGGTGCCAGAGGAGTTCACGGAGGATTTTGTGAGCATCCTTACGGGGGAGCTGCGCCACCCGCAGATACAGTATTACGAAAATGAGAAGAAGAACGCCATCGCGCCGAAGATCACCGGCAAGGCAAAGACCGCCGTGCAGGAGCAGATCAACACCACCGTGGTGGGGACGGCTGCCGAGGCGTTGACCACCGCAGGGTCGGTGTTCAAGGCCATGGGGCTGGATTCCCAGGCTCTGGCGGACGGCATTATGGAGAAGGTGACCGACGCGAGACGGGAGACGGAGCAGCTGAGCAAGATCTTGGCGTCCCTGAAGGACGTGATGGACGGGGCGGACAGCCTGCTTGCCGCCGCCTCCGTGACGGTGACGGACGCGAAGGGCACGCTGTCGGACGCCAACGCCGCCGCAGGGAACGCGGTGCAGCTGGTGGGCACGGGAATGTCCGCCGCCGACAGCACCAACACCGAGCTGCTGGGGGTGCTGGACGACACGTACAGGGTGCTGGAGGACGTGGACGTGCTACTGCGGACCATCGACCAGCGGAAGGACGAGGAGCTGCGGCAGCAGCTGCACCAGCAGCTTGGGACAGCCATACAGCGGCTGCAGGCGCAGGCGGACGCGGTGTCCAACGAGGCACTGAGGGCGCAGCTGGAGACAGCCATCGCGGGGCTGGAAAGGCTGGACGCGGCGGTGGACGAGCTGTCGCTGTCCGGGGTGAAGGAGCCGGTGCGGGACGCGCTGGCGGAGGTGCGGGAGGTACTGCGGATGGCGGCGGTCAAAGCCAACGGCGCGGTGAACGACTACATACAGACCTCCGGGACGAAGATACAGACGTCGCTGCGGGCGGTGGAGCAGCTGCTGTCCGTGGCGGGGAAGAGTTTGGGCGGCGTGTCCGGCACGCTGGACAGCTACGCCGACGCCATGACCTCCGTGCAGCCCACGCTGGACGCGGCTCTCGCACTGACGGAGACCGTTGCCGGGTATCTGGCGGACATTGAGGACGACGTGCGCCGGGTGACGGAGAGCCAGGCGTTCCACCGGTTCACGGAGCTGATGGAGAGCAGCGACGCCGACAGCATGGCGGACTATCTCAGCTCGCCGGTGCAGATGAACACAGAGATCATTTACGAGATCAAGGACTACGGCGCGGCCATGTCGCCCTACTACGTGATGCTGGCTCTGTTCGTGGGCAGCCTGCTGACCGCCGTGATGGTGAAGGTGCCCGTGACGCAGCCGGAGTTCGCCTCCTGCCGCGCCGTGGAGCGGTACTTCGGGCGGTTCGCCACGTTCTTCCTGATGGCCATGGGGCAGGCGTTGGTGACTTCGTTCGGGTGCCTGTACTTCGTGGGCATGGAGACGGCGGAGCCGGCTCTGTTCGTGCTCGCCTGCTGCCTGTGCTCGCTGAACTTCGCCTGCATGAACTACTCCCTTGTGTACGCGCTGGACAACGTGGGCATGGCGATCTCTGTGGTCATCATGGTCATTCAGGTGGCCGGCTCCGGCGGCTCGTACCCGGTGCACGTGCTGCCGCAGCTGTTCCAGACGCTGTATCCCTTTATGCCGTTCCACTACGGCATGGACATGATCCGGGAGACGGTGGGCGGTATGTACGGGAGCACGTACCTGCGCTGCGCGCTGGTGTTGCTGGGAATGTGCGTGCTGTTCACGGTGCTGGGGCTGGTGCTGTACTACCCGGCGCGGAGGCTGAACGAGGCCATCGCCAAGAGCAAGGAGAAGTCGGGGATTATGTAAACTAAAAAGATAAACCGTCCGGGAGGGCGGTTTTTCTTTTTCGGGTGGGAGATGTGGCGGGAAAGGGCTGTATGCCGGCGGGGGTTCCCGGCGGCGGAGGGGCGTCGGGAAAAAGAGCGGGGCGCGGGGGTTTTGCCGTTTAAGGCAAAAATGGGGAGGCGTTTTTGTGCAGGACGGAGAAAAAACCGCAGGGCGAGGATTCCTTATTATTTTCCATTGCAAGGAAACAATTTCTGTGGTACAGTACGGGGGGAGTGTTAGAAAATTAACAAAAACACCGCGCCGGGGGATGGGAGCAAGCCTGCGGCGCGGCAGGAGAAATGACACTTTTGCAAGGAGGAAGAACCATGAGACCGGAACAGGAGAGAACGGCGGACATCGTCCGCGCCCACGACTGTGACAGCTCGCGTCTGATCGCCATTTTGCAGGAGATACAGGCGGCGGAGAGCTACCTCAGTGAAGAGAACATGACGCTGGTGGCGGATATGCTGCACATCAGCGTGTCGCGGGTGTACAGCGTCGCCACGTTCTATGAGAATTTTTCGCTGGAGCCGAAGGGGAAGCACATTATCAAGGTGTGCGACGGCACCGCCTGCCACGTGCGGAAGTCGGGACCTATCTACGACGCGGTGTATGAGTATCTGGGGCTGGAGGGCAAGCGCAAGACCAGCGCCGACGGGCTTTTCACGCTGGAAACGGTGGCGTGTCTCGGCGCGTGCGGGCTGGCACCGGTGATGACGGTGGACGGCGAGGTGTTCGCCAAGATGTCGCCGGAGCTTGCATTGCAGGAGCTGGAGACCATTCGCGGGAAGGAGGCGGCGGAATGAGCAAGCTGACAAGGGCGGAGTTCCACGCCATGCACCAGCAGGCGGCGGAGGCGTTGGAGCGCAGCGCGAAAACGCTGAATGTGCTGATCTGCGCCGGTACCGGCTGCATCGCCAGCGGCTCCATGAAGGTGTACGAGAATCTGCGGACGGAGTGCCAGGAGCGGGGCTTGCAGGTCTATGTGGGGCTGACCCACCACGACGACGCGGAGAAGAGCTTACATATCAAAATGAGCGGCTGCCACGGCTTCTGCGAGATGGGGCCGCTGGTGCATATCGAGCCGCTGGGCGTTATGTACGTCCGGGTGAAGCCGGAGGACTGCCACGAGATCGTGGAGCGGACGCTGCTGGGCGGGGAGATCATCGAGAGGCTGACATACCACCAGAACGGCGTGTCCTATCCCCGGCAGGAGGACATCCCCTTCTACAAGAAGCAGCACCGGGTGGTGCTGGCCAGCTGCGGCACCAGCGACGCGGAGAATCTGGAGGAGTATATCGCCAAGGGCGGCTACACCGCCTTTGAAAAGGCGTTGTTCGACATGACCGGCGCGGACATCTGTCAGGAGATCTCCAACTCCGGGCTGCGGGGCCGGGGCGGCGGCGGGTTCCCCGCAGGACGCAAGTGGGAGAGCGTGCGCCGTCACACGGAGGAGACGGAGAAGTACATCGTCTGCAACGGCGACGAGGGAGACCCCGGCGCGTTTATGGATCGCTCCATTATGGAGGGGAACCCCCACTCCGTGCTGGAGGGCATGATGATCGCCGGCGTCGCCACCGGCGCGCACGAGGGCTATATCTACGTCCGCGCCGAGTATCCGCTGGCGGTGAAGCGGTTGCAGACCGCCATTGACAGAGCCACGGAGACGGGGCTGCTGGGCGACGACATTATGGGCAGCGGGTTCCGCTTCCACATCCACATCAACCGGGGCGCAGGCGCGTTTGTCTGCGGCGAGGGCAGCGCGCTGACCGCCTCCATCGAGGGCAAGCGCGGTATGCCCCGCGTCAAGCCGCCCCGGACGGTGGATCAGGGGCTGTGGGGCAAGCCCACGGTGCTGAACAACGTGGAGACGTTCGCCAACGTGCCGGGGATCATCAACCGGGGCGCGCAGTGGTATAAGAGCATCGGCACAGAGTCCAGCTCCGGCACCAAGACCTTCGCCCTTACGGGCAACGTGGTGAACACCGGACTGGTGGAGGTGCCCATGGGCACCACCCTGCGGGAGATCATCTTCGACATCGGCGGCGGCATCCCCGACGGGAAGAAGTTCAAGGCGGTGCAGATCGGCGGCCCCTCCGGCGGGTGTCTTACGGAGGAGCATCTGGACTATCCCATGGATTTTGACTCCCTGAAGAAGCTGGGCGCCATCATCGGCTCCGGCGGACTGGTGGTCATGGACGAGGACACCTGCATGGTGGAGGTGGCGCGGTTCTTCATGCACTTTACCCAGAACGAGAGCTGCGGCAAGTGCACCCCCTGCCGGGAGGGCACCAAGCGGATGCTGGAGACGCTGGAGCGCATTATCGCCAACGAGGGCACCATGGAGGATCTGGAGCTGCTGGAGGCTCTCAGTGACACCATCACCGATACGGCACTGTGCGGGCTGGGACAGACCGCCTGCAAGCCGGTGATGTCCACGCTGAAAAACTTCCGGCAGGATTATCTGCATCATGTGGTGGATCACCACTGTCCTATCTGCAACGGACGCAAGCGGCGGCTGGAGATCAAGCCGGAGCTGTGCAAGGGCTGCGGCAAGTGCGCTAAGAACTGTCCCATGGACGCCATCTCCGGGCAGATCCGTATGCCGTACACCATCGACAACGAGAAGTGCATCCACTGCGGTGCCTGCTGGGGCGCGTGCCCCTTCGGCGCCATCGACGCTATCGAGGAGGAGTGAGCCATGAAGGGAATTATGACCATCGACGGTCAGCGGGTGCCGTTCGACGGGGAGAAAAACGTGCTGGCGGTCATCCGCAAGGCCGGTATTGACATCCCCACCTTCTGCTATTATTCCGAGCTGTCCGTCCACGGCGCATGCCGGATGTGCATGGTGGAGGACGTAAAGACCGGGAAGCTGGACGCCTCCTGCTCCATGGAGCCTCGGGACGGCATGGAGATCCGCACCAACACCGCCAAGCTGCTGAAGCACCGGCGGA
>OMCS01001073.1_pt1 | contig 13001 bp, 9 predicted proteins | sample 1674241 | NCBI WGS metagenome assembly OMCS01 (sample SAMEA103958153, study PRJEB25191) | human gut metagenome
CATGGTGATGCCCAGCTCCCGCTGCTCCAGCGTCTCACCCACGCAGATGATGGGGTGCAGACCCGCCTCCAGCGCGGAGAGCACCTTGCGGTTGACGGTGAGATCCGTCTCGCCGAAATACTGGCGGCGCTCAGAGTGACCGATGATGACGTACTTTACGCCCAGGTCCTTCAGCATATCGGCGGAGACTTCGCCGGTGTACGCGCCGTTCTTCTCATAAAACACATTCTGTGCGCCCACGGACACGCGGGCATCCTTGAAGCCCTTGATGGCGGCGGCGATATCTACGGAGGGCACGCACACCACAATGTCGCACCATTTGGCCTTGGGCAGCAGGGCCTTCAGTTCCTCGGCAAACTTCTTCGTCTCGCTGGCGGTCTTGTTCATCTTCCAGTTGCCGGCGATAATGGTCTTGCGATATCTGCGATTCATAACAAACTAACTCCTCGTCTTTTACTCTTATATAGAAATGGGGATATGCACACAAAATAAAACGGTTTTCGCCAAAGCCTGCGCGGCCGATCCGCTCCGCTGGCCGCGGCGAAGATGCCGGACCTTACTTGTCCAGCAGGCAGGCCACGCCGGGCAGCTCCTTACCCTCCAGGAACTCCAGCGACGCGCCGCCGCCGGTGCTGATGTGGGTGATCTTGTCGGCAAAGCCCAGCTGCTCCACCGCCGCCGCGCTGTCGCCGCCGCCCACGATGGTCACGGCGCCGCTGTCAGCCAGCGCCTGGGCCATGGCCCGGGTGCCGGCGGCGAAGTTGTCAAACTCAAACACGCCCATGGGGCCGTTCCACACCACGGTGCCCGCGCCCTTCACGGCGCCGCAGAAGGTCTTGATGGTGTCGGGACCGATATCCATGCCCTCCCAGCTCTCGGGAATGGCCATGGTGCTGACCACCTGGCGCTTGGCGTCATTGGAGAAGTCATCCGCCGCCACGGTGTCTGTGGGCAGCAGAAGCTTCACGCCGTTCTTTTTGGCCTTTTCGATCATTTCCAGGGCGTAATCCAGCTTATCCGGCTCGCACAGGCTCTTGCCGATGCTGCCGCCCTGGGCCTTGGCAAAGGTATACGCCATGCCGCCGCCGATGATGATGGTGTCGGCCTTGTCCAGCAGGTTGTTGATGACGCCGATCTTATCGCTGACCTTAGCGCCGCCCAGCACCGCCACGAAGGGGCGCTTGGGGTTATTGAGCGCGCCGCCCATGACCTCCAGCTCCTTGGCCACCAGCAGGCCGGACACGGCGGGCAGATAGGCCGCCACACCGGCGGTGGAGGCGTGGGCGCGGTGAACGGTGCCGAAGGCGTCGGACACATATAGCTCCGCCATGGAGGCCAGCTCCTCGGCGAAGGACGGGTCGTTCTTCTCCTCACGGGGATCGAAGCGCAGGTTCTCCAGCAGCATGATCTGACCGCCCTGCAGCGCCGCGGCCTTGGCCTTGGCGTCCTCGCCCACGATGTCCTTGGCGAAGATGACCTCCTGCCCCAGCAGCTCGCTGAGACGCTGCGCCACGGGGGCCAGGCTCAGCTTGGCCTTCCACTCGCCCTTGGGCTTGCCCAAATGGGAGCAGGCGATGACCGCCGCCTTCTTCTCCAGCAGGTAGCGGATGGTGGGCAGCGCCGCCACGATGCGCTTGTCGCTGGTGATAGCGCCCGTCTCCTTATCCTGCGGCACATTGAAATCGCAGCGCAGCAGGATCTTCTTCCCGGCCACGTCCACGTCCAGAATGGTCTTTTTATTGTAGTTCATACGGATACATCTCCTTTTGAAATAGTGTGTGTATGGAAAAAACAGATCAGCGCTCCGCCATCTCGCCCTGTCCGGACAGACCGGGGAACCCGTTCTGCCGCAGAGCCTCGTAGGTCAGAATGGCCACGGAGTTGCTGAGATTCAGACTGCGCGCCTCCGCGCGCATGGGCAGCCGGATGCATCGGTCATAGTGGGCCGCGCGGAACGCCTCCGGCAGCCCTGCCGTCTCCTTGCCGAAGAACAGCCAGCAGTCCGGCGAGAACCGGGCCTGTGTGTAGTCCTGCGGCGCCTTGGTGGTAGCCAGCCAGAGATCATCGGCGGCCTCCGGATTCTGCCGGAAGAAATCGTCCAGTCCGTCGTAGTCCCGGACGGTCACCAGATGCCAGTAGTCAAGACCCGCCCGCTTTACGGCACGATCGGAGATGTCGAAGCCCAGCGGACGGATAAGATGCAGAGAGCATCCCGTGGCGGCGCAGGTGCGGGCAATGTTGCCGCAGTTCTGGGGGATCTCCGGTTCGACCAGCACAATGTGAAGCATACAGGGCAGCCCTCCTCAAATACCTGCCTATTGTAATGCAATAGAACGGGAAATGCAACTCAAAAATGGCAAAAACCCCTGCATTTTCTTAGAAATACAAAAAATGACCGCCATTTCCATGAAAAAAATGGCAATTTGCATGAGCATTTTCCGCCCTGAAAAATTATTGCCAAAAAAAGTGGGAAAAATACTGGATTTTCCCGTAAAGCCTGTTATAATAGGAACAGGCAAACCAAGCTGAGGGGAGGAAGGGCCAATGGATCGGTTGGACTGTGTAAAAGCCAATAGCTGCTGTGTGTGCGCTTCCTCTGCCGAGGCGTGCGCCGTCTGCATCGCAAAAGACCGCTCTGACCGGCGGTAAGGGCGATGTGGCGGCGCTTTTTGTTTGTTTTTTAACAGGTATGCCATGACCGGCAGCGGTCGAAAAAATATTCCATAACGGACAGAAAGCGAGAGGTTTAACACCATGATTTCTCACGGCAAGGACATCAAGATCTTCACCGGCAACGCCAACCCCGCATTGGCACAGGAGATCTGCAAGCTCATCGGCATCAAGCTGGGCGAGGCAGAGGTCAAATCCTTTGCGGACGGCGAGGCCTCGGTCTCTCTGTATGAGAGCGTCCGCGGCAGCGATGTGTTTCTCATCAACTCCACCTGCAAGCCGGTCAATGACAGCCTGATGGAGCTGCTCATCATGATCGACGCCTGCAAGCGCGCCTCCGCGGGTCGTGTTACCGCGGTGATCCCCTATTTCGGCTATGCCCGTCAGGATCGTAAGGCCAAGAGCCGCGATCCCATCTCCGCCAAGCTGGTGGCCAACATGATCACCGCCTCCGGCGCCGACCGCGTGCTGACCATGGATCTCCACGCCAGCCAGATCCAGGGCTTCTTCGACATCCCTGTGGACAACCTGCTGGGCAACCCCGTGTTCGTGGACTACTACGCCAAGAAGTTCGGTGAGAAGTGCGAGAACATGGCGGTGGTGTCCCCCGACGTGGGCAGCGTGGCCCGCGCCCGCACCTTCGCCCAGAAGCTGCACATGAGCCTTGCCATCGTGGACAAGCGCCGTCAGAAGGCCAACCAGTGCGAGGTCATGAACGTCATCGGCGACGTGGCCGGTAAGGACTGCATCCTGTTCGACGATATGATCGACACCGCCGGCTCCATCTGCAACGCGGCCAAGGCCATCGTAGAGGTGGGCGGCGCCAACAGCGTGTACGCCTGCGCCAGCCATGGCGTGCTGTCCGGCCCGGCGCTGGAGCGTCTGAGCAGCAGTGTCATCAAGGAGGTCGCCCTGCTGAACACCATCCCCGAGACGATGGGCGCAGGCTGCGACAAGATCAAGTACCTGTCCGTGGCGCCTATGTTCGCCGAGGCCATCGAGCGCATCTATCAGGAGATCTCCATCGCTAAGCTGTTCAACTAAGCGCTTTTCAAACGGCGGAAGCTATGCTATACTGTGGGGGACTGCGTTTGCAGTCCCCTTACTTTTTCAAAAGGAGGCGAGAGCCTTGTTTTTTAATCGGAATCAGGCCGGCGGCGTCAACTGGATCCTTGTGGGGCTGGGCAATCCCGGCAGCAAGTACGAATCCACCCGCCACAACATGGGGTGGCTGGCGCTGGACAGCCTGATGGAAAAGGAGAATTTCAAGCTCAACAAGCTGCGGTTCAAGGCGTGGACAGGTATTCTGGAGAAAAACGGCAACAAAATACTGGTGATGAAGCCCCAGACCTACATGAACCTGTCCGGTGAGTCCGTGGGCGAGGCCGCCCGGTTCTACAAGGTGCCGGCAGACCATGTGGTGGTCATCTCCGACGACGTGTCCCTCGCGGCGGGACGGCTGCGGATCCGCAAAAGCGGGTCGGCGGGCGGCCACAACGGGCTGAAGAATATCATCCAGCACCTTGGGACGGACGGGTTCCCCCGCATCAAGGTGGGCGTGGGGATGCCGGAGCATCCCGACCATGAGATGGTGAACTGGGTGGTGGGCAAGCCCCAGGGCGAGGAGGCCAAGCTGCTGCGCGCCACGCTGGATCGGGCGGCGGAGGCGGCGCTGTGCCTTATTGAGCAGGGGGCTGACACGGCCATGAACCGCTTCAACAGCTGACATTTTTCAGGTAAATTTCAGAAAGCACGCATAGAATATACGCTGATACCAAGTCAAAAAACAGCGCAGGCGCTGATCTCGGAAGGGAGGGAGAGCACTTGGAGGGACTGATCCGACAGCTTTTGACACTGCCGCAGCTACAGGAGCTGACGGCGGGCATGGCGGGCCGGGAGAAGCACAGCATGGTCACGGGGCTCTCCCCCGTGCAGCGCGCCGCGGTGGCGGCGGCTGCGGCGGAGCAGACCGGCAGACCCCTTTTGATGCTGTGTGCCGACGAGCAGGAGTGCGCCCGGCAGACCGCCGATCTGCGCGCCCTCACCGGTGAGGAGCCGGTGGTGCTGCCCGCCAGAGAGTGGCAGCTGCGGCCTGCGGCGGCGTACAGCCGCCAGTGGGAGTACCGGCGGCTGTGGGCACTGTACCGTTTGGCACAGGAGAAGCCCCGGGTGATCGTGGCGACGGCGGCGGCCATGGCGCAGCTGTGTCTGCCGGCGGCGGTGCTGCAAAAGACCGCCTTCACGCTGGAGGTGGGGCAGCAGTATGACGTGACGGCGCTGACGGCGCAGCTTACGGCGGCGGGCTACGTCCGCGCCCAGCAGGTAGAGGGCGCGGGGCAGTTCGCCCTCCGCGGCGGTATTCTGGATATCTTCTCCCCCGGCCCGGAGCGCCCGGTGCGCTGCGAGTTCTTCGACGACGAGCTGGACAGCATGGGCGATTTCGACGTGACCACCCAGCGCCGTGTGGAGAACCGGCAGCGCTTTACGGTGCTGCCCGCCGGCGAGGTGCTGCCGTTTTACAACGAAAATGCGGCGGAAAGCGCCGCCAAGCGCATAGACGCGGCGGCAAAGCGTCTGGCGAAGAAGGAGAATGCCGCCGCCCTGCGGCAGCGGCTGGAGGAGGACGCCCAGTCCCTGCGGCAGGGGGTGACGCCTCCCGGCGGCGACCGGTATCTGGCGGCGGTGTACCCCGACGCGGCCACGGCCTTCGCTTATCTGCCGGAGGACTGTCTTGTCTGCGTCAGCGAGGCGGGCCGGGTGCAGGAGGCGCTGAAGGCCTTTGTATGGCAGGTGAAGCAGGATGTAACGGCGTCCATGGAGGCCGGTCAGATGGCAGGCGCCTTCGGGCGGCTGACGCTGACGGAGACGGAAACGGCGGCGGCGCTGGAGCGCTTCCCCGTGTGCCAGATGGAGAGCCTGCCCACCAGCCGGTATCTGGTGGCGCCCAAGCTGCTGCTGGACATCTCCGCCAAGCAGCTGTCCAGCTACGGCGGCAGTCTGGAGACGGCGGCCACCGACATCGTACACTACCTCACCGCCGGGTACGGCGTGCTGGTGCTGTGCGGCGGCGAGGTGCGGGCAAAGAATATGCAGGAGCTGCTGCACCGGAAAAAGATCCCCGCCGCGCTGGAGCTGTCCGGCAGCGCCGTGCCGAAGCGGGGGCAGGTGTGCATCACCGTGGGTGCGCTCAGTGCCGGCAGCGAGTGGCCGGCGCTGAAGCTGGCGGTGCTGACGGAGGGACAGCTCACCGAGAAGCTGTCCGGCAGCCGGAAAAAGCCCCGCGCCGCCAAGACGGACAGCCGGCAGAAAATACAATCCTACACCGATCTGGCGGTGGGCGATCTGGTGGTACACGTCCACCACGGCATCGGACGGTTCGCCGGGATGCTGCGTCTGCCGGTGGACGGCGTGGAGAAGGACTATATCAAGATCAACTACGCCGGCAGCGACTGCCTGTATGTACCGGCCACATCGCTGGATCTGGTGAGCAAATACATCGGCGGCGGCGACGAGGCGGCGGAAAAGACGAAGCTGAACAAGCTGTCCGGCGACCAGTGGGCCAAGACCACCCGCCGGGCCAAGGCGGCGGCAAAGGATCTGGCCGAGGAACTGATCAAGCTGTACGCCCAGCGCCAGCGGCAGACCGGCTTCGCCTTTTCACCGGACTCCCCGTGGCAGCGGGAGTTTGAGGATGATTTCGACTACACGGAGACGGACGACCAGCTGGCCGCCATCCGGGATATCAAGCGGGATATGGAGAAGCCGGCGCCCATGGATCGGCTGCTGTGCGGCGATGTGGGCTACGGCAAGACGGAGGTGGCGCTGCGGGCGGCCATGAAGTGCATTCTGGACGGCAAACAGGCCGCCATTCTGGTACCCACCACCGTGCTGGCCCAGCAGCACTACGCCACGGCCATCGCCCGGTTCCGGGCGTTCCCGGTGACGGTGGAGGTGCTGTCCCGATTCCGCACACCGGCGCAGGTAAAGGATGTGCTGGAGCGGGTGAAAACGGGCAGAGTGGATCTGCTCATCGGCACCCACAAACTGCTGGCCAAGAGCGTGGAGTTCAAGGATCTGGGCCTGCTCATCATCGACGAGGAGCAGCGCTTCGGCGTGACCCATAAGGAGAAGCTGCGCCAGCGGACGGAGCAGGTGGACACGCTGACGCTGTCCGCCACGCCCATCCCCCGGACGCTGAACATGGCCCTCAGCGGCATCCGGGACATGAGCACCATCGAGCAGCCGCCGCAGGAGCGGCAGCCGGTGCAGACCTATGTACTGGAGCACGACTGGGGCATCGTCACCGAGGCCATCCGGCGGGAGCTGGATCGGGGCGGGCAGGTGTACTACCTGCACAACCGGGTGGAGAACATCGACTCCACCGCCTCCCGGCTGCGGGAGCTGCTGGGCGACGGCGTGACGGTGGAGACCGCCCATGGCAAAATGGCGGAGGGTGAGCTGAGCCGCGTCATGAGCCGCATGGCGGAGGGCGACATCGACGTGCTGGTATGCACCACCATCATCGAAACGGGCATCGACATCCCCAACGTGAATACCCTCATCATCGAGGACGCAGACCGGCTGGGACTCAGCCAGCTCCACCAGATCCGGGGGCGTATCGGCCGGTCGGCCCGGCGGGCGTACGCCTATCTGACGTACCGCACCGGCAAGGTGCTGACGGAGGTGGCGGCCAAGCGGCTCACCGCCATACGGGAATATGTGGAGTTCGGCTCCGGCTTCAAGATCGCCATGCGGGATCTGGAGATCCGGGGCGCCGGAAACCTATTAGGCCCCGAGCAGTCGGGCTACATGATGTCTGTGGGCTATGATATGTACCTGAAGCTGCTGAACGACGCGGTGCTGGAGCAGCAGGGCCGGGGCGCGGAGGTGCGGGCGGAATGCTCCGCCGACCTGACGGTGCCGGCCTACATCCCGGAGGGGTATGTACCCGCCGCCGAGCAGCGGATGGATCTGTACCGCCGCATCGCCGCGCTGCGGACGCCGGCGGACGAGGCCGACCTGACGGACGAGCTGCTGGACCGGTACGGCGACGTGCCAAAGCCGGTAACGGCGCTGCTGCACGTGGCCATGCTCCGCGCGGCGGCCATGGAGACGGGCATCACCGACATCACCCAGAAGGGGCGGCAGCTGCTCTTCAGCTTCGATACGCGCATCGACCCGGCGGCGCTGCTGGCGGTGTGTACCATGGCGGGCTACCGGAACCGCTTGCAGCTGTCGGCGGGAACGGAGCCGCGGCTGACGCTGTTTTTACAGCCAAACGAGGATGCATTGGACGCCGCAGGCGGCCTTGTAGAAAAGCTGCGTTTGCAGCAGAATGAGATACAGGGACGAAAGTCCCAAGAAGGAGGAACTGAGCATGAAGAATAATTGGGTGCGCCTGATCGCCGGTGCGCTGGCCTCTGTGGTGCTGGTGGGAGCCATCTCCCTCACTGGAGGCATGAAGAAGGGACACCGCACCGACGGCCTGCTGTATGAGGCCAGCGGGCTCCATCCCGACGCGGAGCTGCTGCTCATCGACGGGCAGACCGTGACGGCGGAGGAGTATCTGTATTGGCTGGCCTACGACTGCGAGTATCTGAGCAACTATGTGCCGAATGTGGACTGGAGCGCCGAGCTGACCGCGGGCGTGACCTACGGCGACTATGCCAAAACCGAGGCCGTGGAGACGGTGAAGCTGTACAGCGTGGTGCGGGCATGGGCGCAGGAGGCCGGTGTGACGCTGACCGAGGAGGATCAGGCGGCGCTGGAGGCACAGCGGCAGGCGTATGTGGAGTACTACGGCGGCGAGGAGGCCTACCAGCAGCAGCTGGCGGCAATGGGCCTTACGGAGGAGGCGTATGACCGCATCCCGGAGACGGCGTTCCTGTACCAGAGGCTGGAGACGGAGTTCAGCACCGAGGGCAGCGCCCTGTATCCCGACGGGGCGGCGCTGGCTCAGTACGCGGCGGACAACGGCTACCTGACGGGCCGCGCCATCTATGTACCCGCCGGTGACGGCGCCGAGGAGGAGGCCAACGGCTACCTCAAGCGGATGCAGGAGGCGGAGGATAAGCTGGCCGAGCACGCCGCCATCTGTCAGGAACGGGGCGTGGATCAGAAGGACAGCATCACCTTCACCGTGACGGAGGGCGACCCTGTCTGCGAGGCGGCCATGGCGCTGGCGGCCAACGAGGTGTCGGATGTGATCGCCGTGGACGAGGGCTACTACATCTTCCTGCGGGAGGAGACGGATCTGTCCGCGGTGCTGCCTGCGTATTTCAATGCCCTGCTGCAGGCGCGGCGCGGCACGGCCAACGTGGTCTATAACGAGGAACTGTACGCCTCCATCGACACCGGCACGTTCTACCAGACGCTGACGCAGCTGCGCAGCCAGCTGGCGCAGACCGTGCAGCCGACTGAAAAGTAAAGTGCCTATCCGTCAAAATGACGGAAAGGGCGGGGCTGCCATGCACCTTTTGACGATTTTTTAACAAACTTCAAATTGACCGTTGACTATTGTTAAAAAGTTGACTATCATGAGCATAGACATTCGTTATACAAAGCGGTATAATGAGCTTAATCTTTATAGGAGGTAACTTTCATGAAAGACCTGTATGTTGTCAATTGCTGCAGAACCGCGATCGGTTCCTTTGGCGGCTCCCTGAAGAACACCCCCGCTGCCGACATGGGCGCTGTGGTGGTCAAGGAGGCTCTGAAGCGCGCCAACATTGCACCTGAGAACGTGGATGAGCTGATGTTCGGCTGCATCCTGACCTCTGCTCAGGGTCAGAACGTGGCGCGTCAGGTTTCTATCAAGGCCGGCATCCCCTATTCCGTGCCCGCCTACACCGTCGGCATGGTCTGCGGCTCCGGTATGAAGTCCGTCATCGAGGGCGCCCGCTCCATTCTGGCCGGTGATTCCGACATCGTGGTCTGCGGCGGTACCGAGAACATGAGCGCCGCTCCCTTTGCCTCCATGGACGCCCGCTGGGGCGCTCGTATGGGCGACAAGAAGCTGGTGGACACCATGATCAAGGACGGCCTGTGGGACGCCTATAACAACTACCACATGGGTACCACCGCCGAGAACATCAACGATATCTGGGGCATCACCCGCCGCGAGCAGGACGAGTTCGCCGCCGCCTCCCAGCAGAAGGCGGAGGCCGCACAGGCATCCGGCCGCTTCGACGACGAGATCGTTCCCGTGATGGTCAAGGTCAAGAAGGACATGGTCCCCTTCGCCAAGGACGAGTATCCCAAGGCCGGCGTCACCGCTGACAGCATCGCCAAGCTGAAGGGCGCGTTCCCCGTGGGTCCCGAGTCCCCCAATCCTCAGGTGGTACATACCTTCGAGGTCACCGGCGCACGGGATGCTGCCGATAAGGGCACTCAGCGCGTCACCGCCGCCAACGCCTCCGGCATCAACGACGGCGCTGCCGCCATCGTGCTGGCCTCCGGCGAGGCTGTGGAGAAGTACGGTCTGAAGCCCATGGCCAAGCTGATCGGCTGGGGTCAGGGCGGCGTGGATCCCAAGATCATGGGCGTCGGTCCCGTGGTGGCTTCCCGCAACGCTATGAAGAAGGCCGGCGTGACCATCGACGACATCGACCTGGTGGAGGCCAACGAGGCCTTTGCCGCGCAGTCCATCGCTGTGGCCCGCGAGCTGCACTTTGACATGAGCAAGGTCAACGTCAACGGCGGCGCTATCGCTCTGGGTCATCCCGTGGGCGCGTCCGGTGCGCGTATCATCGTCACTCTGCTGCACGAGATGCAGAAGCGTCCCGAGGCCAAGAAGGGTCTGGCGACCCTGTGCATCGGCGGCGGCATGGGCACCGCAGTGGTGTTCGAGAAGTGCTGAAGCGCGCCTGAAAGCGCATAAAAAAACAGAGCCGCTCAGGCCACATCTTCATAAGTACAAATTGTGGCACAAGGGCGGCTGATGCGAAATGCCCCGTCGCAGGGATTTCCTGCGGCGGGGCATTTTTGACATCTTTAGGCAAAGAAATAAAACCACAGCTCTAACAAGGGAACGAAAAAATCTTTAACACGAGTAAAACCTCCTATTGCAATATGCTGGTAAAAGCTTGCTGGCCGTTTTACTAGAGCAATAGGAGGTTTAATGCGTTTTAAGAAAGATGAATACAAAAATTCCGCAAAGTAAACTAACTTTGCGGAGCATCTTGTGATATAAAAGTACTACACTTATTGGCAGAAGTCAACAGGAAAGTGCAATAATCGATTGATTAATGGAAGTTCTCCAACATTCGAATATTGTAGACAAATTTGAGATTGATAGGCAAAGGAGGATGACTATGCAGCATTGCAAAAGAGAGTATTGTAATGCAGGAACACGGCAGTGGTCGCAAAGAGGCATCTACATCCGCAAGGCATCTAAGGCCAAAAACTCAGAACAGATAATTATTAGGAGCAATGATTCACGCTACAGGGGTTATCCTAAAACTGAGAAGAATGCCATTCAGCAAAGAGGTGTGGTCACTATCCAAGAGGCCGTAACAGGCTTCTTGGCCGAAAAGGAAAACACTATAAAGCTCTCATCTTACCTGCGCTATGAGCAGATGCTGCGAAAGCATATTCTCCCATCGTTGGGCCGTGTATGTGTAGATCAGTTATCAACAAAAGCATTCACATCTTTTTTGCAGCAAAAACAGATAGATAGCGAGCTGTCACAGAAGACGTTGAAAGATATAGGCACATTATTGAAGGGCGTTTTAAAGTATGCAGAGACTACATTCAATTGCAGCAGTCCTGCACATGGCGCAAAACTCCCGAAGTATCGGCAAAATATGCCGGAAATCTTTTCAGATGCAGAGATAAACTCCATTGCCAATAGAGTACTCGATGTACCGAGTATTCTAGGAATAGCTATTTTGCTGACATTGAACAGTGGTTTGCGTTTAGGAGAGTTGTGTGCACTACGGTGGTCTGACATTGACTTTTCGTCGGGAGTAATTTCTGTCCAGCGCACAGTACAGAGATTGACCGTAGATGGAGTAGGCAAACTGGTGATCCAGCCCCCTAAAAGTTTATCATCCCTACGACGGATACCCATTCCTGCAGATATGTTAGCGTTGCTGAAACAAGTGCGTCTTTCTAATTCAATAGATAGTTTTTTGATGACAGGCACGGACGCACCTATGGCCCCTCGTACCTGTCAATACCAGTACAAGCTGTTTTTGAAGGAATGCGGAGTTCACTATCGAAATTTTCACATTCTGCGCCACACCTATGCAACTCGCTGTGTTGAACGGGGAATAGATGTGAAAAGTGTGAGCGAAATGCTCGGACACTCAGATATTAAGACGACTTTGAATCTGTACCATCACCCATCACTAGCCCATAAGTCACAGGCCGTACAAAACATCTGCTTTTTACCTGTACAAGAAACGTTTATACCAACACAACTGATGGGTAGTGCGCTCATGCAACGTTTATGAGCTGCGAGTTCCGCAAAGTTAGTTTACTTTGCGGAAGTGCGGCAGGAAGGCCATTACATTTCTGTATTATGCCTTAATATACCCTGCTGATACACATAAAAACTTCATAGGCCCTGGGATGTCTTACAGCGGTTATCCGAACTGCGTTCTGTGCGCGGTCAGGTAATTGCATAAAAGGAACGGGAATAATAATCCCACGCGAACGGCACCGTGGGCGCAAGAATGCACCAAAACAGCAGTAGCTGTTGGACGAAAGTCCGCCATTGAGGGATGCCCCTTGAGAAGGTAGGTAGCAAACGAGGAGCAGCAGCTCCGTGGCGCGAGGCGGGAGACTTGTATGATTAGGGCCATTAGCGGTGGGCGGATTCTCCACGCGTTGTGACAGGAGTGCTTGTTGTGACAGCTATCATAGCTTGTTTACGCACTTCTATTTTGGGTGCTTGCCGCTTCTTTCAGTTTAGCTGAAGGAGGCGGCATTTGTCATCATTGAGGGGGAAAATATGTCAAACAGAGATCCACGCCAACGATTTGACTATCAAAATTGGTTAAATGGTCAGGTCGCCGAACGAGCTAAAGCCTCGCTGACAGCGCGGGATGCAGCGTTCGCCGAGAACAATGCCGGGGTGACTCGTGCGGCCCTAACGCAGTATCTAAATGTATGTGCCGCTGCGCTGGGGCATAGTCCCAGCCCCACAGAGATCGACGGTGGTGCGTTTATCGAGCAGCGATTCGGCAGCTGGGATAATGCCATGATAGCCGCAGGATTGCCCCGGCCAAAAACCACACCTAAACTTAACAACACACTGCGTTACCGCATGGAAAAAGAAAAGCTGCTGCCGCTGTTTCTTTCCGAACGCAAGGAGAAGAAGCGGCAGA
>OMCS01001081.1_pt1 | contig 12956 bp, 9 predicted proteins | sample 1674241 | NCBI WGS metagenome assembly OMCS01 (sample SAMEA103958153, study PRJEB25191) | human gut metagenome
TCACGTTGTTTGTATCCGTTAATATATCCACTTGACCACACATTTCTATCCCAATATATCAAACGGGAAGGAGAGAATAGGCCTTTGGAGCGGGTACCAAGACTAATAAGGATGTCAGTATATCGGTCGGCATTCGGACTATGCAACTGCCAGGCATACCTTGCTTTCCGGTCGGCCGCAAGAAACCAACCGTCTGTTCGGATATCATAAGCAGCGAGTGTCGGTCCATACATTCTTTCCGACAAATCAAGAATTATGGCTGCTACGGAATCTGAAACCGGCCCCGGATTATGTTTCTCGACATATATTATGGCATTCCACAAACTTTGCGCAATCAGACTGTCACGTTGTTTGTATCCGTTAATATATCCACTTGACCACACATTTCTATCCCAATCCCAAACTTCAGACAGTAGTGAATCGACACGCATATAACCATCATAGTCTTGATTCTCATAATAATAATCAAGTATAGATGCCACTATTTCATACTTATCCTCAGCGAAAGACAATTTTTTAAGAGCCAAACTGTTTCGTGCAGAATCAGGTTCTTCAAATTTAAGTGCAGAATAGATATCTTCACGACTGACTGGGTGCTTTCTCTCCATCAATTTATGATGTATTCTGTCTATTCCATAGAAATTGTCAAAAATCTCAAGAGCAGAATACACAAAGACAAATCCAAGTAAACATATAGCTATAATGATGGAGACAAGTCCACAAAGCTTGTCATATATTTCTGACCAACGTACATTCATTTTCAATCACCATTCCTCAACAAATACAATCGTTTTCTTTCTTATGCTCATTCCATCTGTTTACGAATCTTCAGAAATTCGATGACATTGAGCCGCAGTTCATCATCGTTTTCGAGGCAGACGCGAAATAACGAATCTGATGCTCCATTTGCTTCGAGTACATCCATTTCGGTGCGAAACGGGTAGTCATCAAGCCAAACGAATGGTTGGGTAAAATCTATTCCTTCAGTTTTCAGTGCTTTCCATTCTGTAGGCTTAACCGACGATAGTTTTCTGACAATGCACTCGGGCAAATATTCTGATAGATATTCAATTGCTGTCATAGAATCTCCTTGGCAGTGCGTCGTAAGCCAATAGCAATCGAATTCTTCGATTATATAATCTATGAACTCGCTAACATTTTTTGCCGGAGCTTGAGTTGCATAGTCCAGCAATACTCCATCTATGTCAATGTATAAATTCATTGTCATTCCGCTTTCCAGCCGTCGACGGTATGGGTCTCGGAGGAGAAGTTGATGCCAAGTTTGATGATTTGCTTGCCGGAGGCGAGGAACGGCTTGTCGTAGCCTTTTTCCTCTATCTGCTTGAGAGCGATTTCCGGCGACTGGTCGCGCTTGAGCTCGATGATATAGACATATTTGTCGGTGTCGAAAATGATGTCTATGCGGCCGCGAGATGTGTGATACTCGGTCTTGACATAGAGTCCCATCATCTTGAGCATCACCGACATCGTGTTCTGGAAGTAGAGTTCGAGGTCTCCTTGGATTTCGTAGTCATTGCCTGAGAGGAATGCGGTGAAACGGGTCATAAAGGAATCGACGTCACCGCGTTCGATGTCATCGACAAAACTATAAACAGAGAACTCGTCGCCAATAAGGGCCGGAGCGTAGAGCTGGCTGAGTGAATGGAGAAAACCTGCAGCGACCTCCTCGTTTGGGTAGTCGAGATTGTAGGCATTGAAACGGGAGTCATATCCCTTGATTGTCAGATAACCGGTCTGGTACATCAGAGTTATCGGAGCCGGACTCACATAGTTCGTCCCCGTGAGAGTCTCCATAGAAACTTTATTTTTCGATATATTGTCGAGACTATAGCCTCCTTGCTTGAGGTAGCGCACCAGAAATGTCGGAGTGCCAGTCTCAAACCAGTACATCTTGAATTCATTAGCACAGAAAGTGTTCAAGAGGCTGAATGGGTTATATACTCCGTGAGCCTTGTAATGGAAATGATAGCCGTCGTACATTGACTTCAACTTGGCATAACACTCATCCTTGGTGAGTCCATTGCTTTCAGCGAGTTCCGCTGCGCTACCATCAAAATATGTCTTTAGCTCGTATTCTGAGATTCCGCAGATGTCCGAATACCGCAAGTCCATCGATATGTCCCTCAGATTATTCATCCCGCTGAATACGCTCATCTTGCCGAACTTCGTCACACCGGTGAGAAAGGCGAAACGAATGAATCCATCCTTGTTCTTGATGACACTGTAGAATCCTTGAAGCTCTCGGCGGAAACTGTCCATAAGTTCCGGATTGTCAATGTTGTCAATCACCGGCTTGTCGTACTCGTCGATGAGTATGACAACCTTCTGGCCAGTCTTTTGGTATGCGGAATCTATGACGGCATCGAATCTTGATGAGGGAGAAACATAATTACCCTGCCTTCCATAGAGGGTTTCCCATCTATCCAAATGAAGTTCAAATTTCTCATACAAATCAGCAACCGTCAAATATCTGTTGCCAGTCAAGTCCAAATGAAGAACAGGATGCTCTGTCCAATTCTTTTCCTGTTTCTCTATCGCCAGTCCCTTGAAAAGTTCCTTCCGTCCCTGAAAATATGCCTCCATTGTCGAGACAAGCAGGCTCTTCCCGAAACGACGCGGACGACTCAAAAAATAATAGCTCCCCGTTGCAGCAAGTTTATAGATCTGAGCAGTCTTGTCCACATAGACAAATCCGCCTGTTCTTATCTTCTCAAAATTCTGGATTCCAATCGGGTACAACATAATCTTCAGAGTTTTATCTAACCGACAAAGTTAGCAAACAATTTTCACAACTCAAGCAAGGACTATTGGATATTGAAGTGGATATTGAAGTGCATTCTTGCCCCATCTATCACTGTCATACCTCCGCAGGATTGGGACATTTTACGAAAAGGCGATATAGGCAGTAAAGAATCAGTGGCAAAAACAGAGGAAGCCATAAGGACCAGATTCCGGTAAAAGAGGCAAGACCGATGCATTTCCATACCATCCTATCACTTTTTACGACACCCGTGCGCCGAATCAGAATAATTTCCCAAGTAAGGAAGAAAAGAAGCACAAATGCAAGAAACAATAGGATTGGGATAAACACAGGTTTATTCACATAATGCCAGTAAGTCTCCGGGGACTTGTACAGCAGCAGAACAAAGAACACCCAAGACATCTTGAAAACAACATAGCTGAGTGAAAATATTGAGGCATATTTCCACCTCGCATCATTCAAGCGCCATAGTGCCCAGACTAGAATTGCGCAAATGCAAGAGACATTGGAGAGAACAAAAAGATGCCCGGCGACCATAGTGAACATGGAAACGAAAGGATTCCCTTTCCAAGGAATTCCATTTTGAGGAAACTCGTCATTTGTCCAAATTCCAAAATATCCAGAATTAATACAATCAAGGATACCTACCACGAACCAAGCGAAACACCACATCAGAACACCAATGCCCACGCACCATTTCATAAATGTCGCAGCAAAGCCACTCTGCCAGACATCCTGCTCCATTTTGTATTTATCGTTATCCATAACTATCATTTAAGCTCACATAAAATAGACATGGACTATACAAGAATTAGCCTTCTTCCACAAATAGTCGATTTTTCATTACTTCGCATAGGTTGTAGTCTTTCATATTTCCATTATGTGCATAAAACACAGTTTCTCCAGACTTTTTATTCGCCAAGGCTTCATCAATTACATCCCTAATACCTTTAATTGTATCAGCATGACCCACCAAAGGAGAATCCGATTTCCCGTCAATTCCATGAGAAAACAATTTATACACATTAAAGTTCTGAGGGATAGCACTTTCCCCTCGAACATACAACTTATGCTCGGCCGTTATTGTATAATAATTTGAAATAATTCTCCGGTTATGTGTTTTTTCTCCAGAGTTATTACCATACAAACAAATAACATCTATATTTAATCGGCCATTCATGTGCTTAAATTGACGTTCTTTCTTTATCTTATTGATTCCTTCAGCCACATTCTTAACAAGTTGTTCCGCTGTTTCTCTTTTTGTTGCGCCATCCAGCCAAAATAAAATTACAACATAATATCCATTTACCATATCAGATGGTAAAAGAGTTCGTAAAATTTCTTTGACACTATCGACACCGCGAGCGTCATCATTAACATTGAATTTATCTTTGGCAAAAAGATAGCGGTCATTAATTATCAACGAATTTGACGGCATCCTCGGAGTAACAAGTCCGGAAAGGATACTCCCCCAGGACAAGTCACGATCACGACGATTAACATAACGAAGCGAGACCTTATAATCAGGATCAACATCTGTCAGTATACTGCTATCCGGGCATTGCGCAGACTGGAATACGACTCCATATTCAGACTGAATCCTATCCGCAACACATTTGTCAACATTCAGGATAAAAGCACTGTTAGGGAAGTCATACACACGAGAATAATCGCCATTAAGAATTGCTTCTATTGCATCTTCCCTATTAGAGTCGATATAACCGGCTTGGTCAAGGCTAAGTAAGTCCGGGTATTCACGGATATCAATATCACATTTAACATAATACCGGCTTGTTTTGCGGGCAATCTTTCCCCAGTCCGACTCGGCCCTATATAGCCTTTGAAGGGTAGATAATTCAGTTACAATTGAAAACATAGCCTTTAAATTTTACTACCGTCTAAAAATTCCCGATGTAATGTACTGGCTTCATCATAGAATCCTTTTCCAAAATGTCTTTCGAACTCACCTGTTTTTAATAGACTCATATCGTATGGTTCGCCGGATTCCGGAAAATAGAAAACCTTAAACTGATTATCTCCAGTCATATCCGTTCTACAAAACTTCTCTTGCACAATAAGTTGTATCCTGCGGACAAGATACTCAGAATGGGTCTCTATCAAAAGCTGACACTGCCCTTTATCGCTTACATCGCAAAAGAAATCAGCCAGCCTGCTCTGCAATGCCGGATGAAGATTTTGCTCAGGCTCTTCGATTACGACAGTACTATGCCTTTTCCCATCGAATATTATTGTTGCCATACGCAATAACAGCAGGAATGTCTGTATGGCTCCTATTCCTTTTGAGGACAAATCCAGCCATGTACCATTATCTAAAATCTGAACTCTCAAGGCTGTGTTTCTCTTGGCAGTCTCTATCTCAAACCTTTCTCCTATTCCCAATCGGTTCATCCATTTTTCAACAAATGAAACTGGATTATCTCCCGTATCATTCGAATTAGGGTCAAAGCCCGTCATCATATCGTAAAACATGGAAACCGTTTGATCAACATAATCGTTGCGGATGCCTTTGTCATACTTGTAAGTTGACAGCTGATGAACACTATGGGCGTAGATATACTCCATAGTGAAGTCGTTCAGCACTCGGTACAAATCACGGCAAGAGTCTTCGGCAATTTCGATTTTCGACAAATGTTCTTCAGAATGAGATTCCTCCCTCTCAAACTCCAGACATCTTCCTATCAGGTGGAATTCTTCGTCATCATGAAAGCAACTGAACTGACGATGGACAAAATTGGGGGAAGCCCAAATTTTCTCTGCCAAATCTTCCCGTGCCTGGCATAACCTATAATACTCAAAATCTTTAGCTTTCTTTGCAGAAAGCTTTCTTTCAATTTCCATCAGGTCCGACAACAATCCTTGGTCTATAAAATTCATGTTAATGCATAAATTCTCGTAGTCAATATTCATCATCAGGGATCGTTTATAATCAATTATCCCTATGTGCCACACAGAAGCATTGCTCACGCTCAATTCTTTTTGGTAACGTTTCGGTGCCTTTTCTCGGATTCTGGGATAAACATCTGAAGACCATTGCTCCACATCCACAAATGGCTCAGATTTATGTTCAGCCATAAAACTAACATAATAAGAGCTTGTTTCTAAAGCCCTTGGCACCGATATAGACACCTCTATTTCGAATTCATCAAGCTGTGTATAGAATTTTATTACACCACTGTCCGAGTTTACACTGAGGGCCTGATAGAGTGTATCAATATACACATTCTTGAATTCAGGATCCGTAAATTTAAATGGTCTCGGGCGAATGCCTCCGTCATACATCGATACCAAATCAAAATGTCCCAAATTCGCATCAAGGAATTTAGACAACAGCAGAGCGGCTTTTGTAAAGGTTGATTTGCCGGAATTGTTTTCTCCTACGAGAATGTTGACCTTGCCAAGCCTCAACGACTCAAGATTAACAAATTTCCTAAAATTGTGAAAGCCTAAACTATCCATAAATCAATAATTCTAATTGTCAATACAACAGTATCAAAGTTCTGCAAATATATGGTTAAAATGCGAAGTCTATTTTCGCATCATCTTTATATTATCTTAATGAAGTCAACATTTTCAAAAATAAAGTCAGTAATTAACTTCTTAAGTGTCGGGCTGTCTTCTGTATCCCTAATTATTACTTCACTGGCATGACCAAGATAGAAGCTACACACTGGCTTTAATGAATAGACATTCGTATCCAAACGCCATTGTCCATTAGGAAGAGGCTCCAATTTCTGGTCTTTTACATTTGGGAAAGACTCTTTCAAACATATCATTGCGGCCATTTCCATATCAAGGCATATACGATACGAATTATCACACTCAGTCCATCCGAATAAATCTGTGCGCGCCTTTATATGCTCGTTTTCGTAAAGCCATCCACGCGAAGATATCTCCACGTCTCCAATTCTTGACAATTTGAATTGCCGGATGTCTTTCTTATCAAGATCATAACTAATGACAGATGTCTTCCCACACACGAAACTGATAGGTTCTATATGTCTATCACTTATTGTATTGCTGTTAACCGACGAATATTTGTACAATGTCAATTGTTTTTTCTCGTCAATGGCTTTGTTTATCACGTCATAGAATCGCGCCTCATTTTTGATGTCACGCAACTGCTGCTCCCTTAAAGACAATTCCGTCTTATCCATCTTTCTGGAAGAAGCGCCGTCTCTGACATATGCCGCGCCGTCAAGATGGACTACGCAATATTCAGATGGAGTGACTTTGATTCTGATGACATTTCCATTCTCCGTCGGCTCTACCGAGATATTCTTCTTGAATAGTGACACATTGCTATTGTACTTCGCAAATCTCTCGGAGATGGCTCGTTTGACATATAGACAATAGTGGTCAACAGTGTTTATTGCAAAACCTGCTCTGTTGGTCCTGCTAAGATAGCTTATGTCGGCAGCAATTCCGGCATAGTGCTCACCTTCCTTTTGAGGATATGCATATCCACCGTCATTTACACCGATGAAGATATCTCCGCCAAAATTGTTCAAGAATGCACAGACTGCTTTACATACATTAAAACATTGGTCATTGCAGGACGATCCCTCCGGTGAGAATACAAATGAAGATTTGAATTCCGTATGACTGTCTTCATGGCCAAAGAACCGTTTAATATCAATTTTTGAAGGCTGAGGAGATGGTGCTGTGGATTTAATCGTAACATAAACGGTTTTTTCAACCGTCTTTTCCACTATCTTTTCTACAACCTTAGGCTCAGACTTTTTTCCAATTGTTATATTGCAGAAAAGACTGACAATATCAGAAGAGGACAATCTGTCCATCAACAGAGTCTTCCAATCAAAATTCAAATTTTCTATAAATGCGTTCTTATGGCAGAAAGTCTGCTTAAATTCCCGCAGTTTAGTCTTCTGAGATGATTCCAAAAACTCAAGCATCCTTTCAATGCTTTCCAATATCATAGGAATACTTTTGTCGTTCGGAAACCGCAGTAAGTAAGCTGTAAGGTTTATACAACAATCATGATATTCTTCAGCACTATTCTGCCCAATCAGATGGTCTTTGGAACAAATCTCGTTCAATATAGCCTCAACTTTTGAACGTAGCGCTTTATCCGCATCAGCAATCTGCCGATTGTTCGACTTTGGATCAGACAAAACCTCAAATATTTTCTTATCAACAAGAAAACGGTTTTTCTGCCAAATGGCTAACTCTTCGAAACTCATTGTATTTCTTTGCCCCATACAATACTACATTTTAAGAACTATGATTCTTATTCACTTACATATTTAGTACCCATCATTGGGCACTCCGACACATTAAGTTTTACATAGTTATATAGACTATATTTTCAACCTCAATCACCGCTTATTCTTACTCAACCACTTACGAAACTTCTTCGGACCAGGCAACGAGGCACATGCAAAAATAAAGGCGAGGAGTCCTATGGCTCCAGCTATGAGGGTCGCTGTTGAATTATCGCCGGCTCCACAGAGATGGACAATAACCGTCGGAAACGCCCATAAAATGACCGCAAGCAAAGCATCGACGGCATACACCAATACACGGTATCCCAAACCAATCTGTTCTTCTTTTGTGTCGTCGACCTTTACCTCTCCTTTGCCAGAAAATAGCAGCCGCCATGCACCAAAGCCAAACAGAATAAAAAGTATAATGGCAACAGTATAATTTTCAGGACCACCAAACAACTTAGAATTTGATATGGTAAGAATATCACCGACACACATCACCAGGCAAAAAACGCCCAATGCTCTTTTTAGGATCTTGTTCATTTCAGTTTTATTGAGTTATAAAAATTATTTACAATATTTTGTTCGTCAATGCATTCACCAACATCCACATATAAAGACATGACGCCAACAACAGCTAAGTTCAATTGTTTTGCGACCAAAACTCCATGCGAAAGCATAGTCTCACCTATATATAAATCAAAGTAAACCTCATAAGTTTCTGAAGACGATGAACGGGATGTAATCTGCTTAATTACACGATTATTCATTAGTTGTTCGGCTTTCAGATTAGGAAAGACTTCCTTGTCAATTTTATCCTTCAGGGTATAATATGGGTATACAGATTTCGAACAAACACTGCCATAAGCACCATTAGGCGTAAAAAACTCTATTATCGGCTCATCATTTTGTCCCTGCCCGCAAGTATAATTAATCGGAGGCGACCAAATCATTCTTCCAAACGAATATTCATAGGACGGCAATAATTCCACAAATGGCTTTGGCTTTTCCTCTTCTGGGAACATTGAATCAATGACAGCTGCTACAAAGAAACAAAATGGAATGGCAATGCAAATCGATAGAACAGTCCACTCTTTCTTCGAAGGCTTCTGTTTTTCGGGAGGAAACAGACGTCTCACTTGCTTGGAGCGACACAAATATACAAGTCCAGCAATTCCTAAGACTAAATAAAAAAGCGAATTATAGACAGTTTCAATCCACATATATGGATATTCGCCTCGGCAAATGATAACAAAAGCATTGAACAGAAAGTAGGTCATTAAGCACTCTGCCCAAAACACAGACTTATCCTTACGCTTTATAAAAGCATCGACTGTGTAGAAGCAGCCAAAAGCATAAATAAGACAATTAAGAGCATTTGCAAGAAAAATCCATCCATTATGGCTACCGTCATCGTATTTAATATTCCAGAAAACTGAATAAACGCCACCCAATAGTAGTTGTACCATAATAACAATTAACCAACCATGCATTTTCTCCGGTCTATCATCGGAGGGAGTGACCTCATCACGATTTAACATATAGAATTCTCATAAAAATTAAACTCACTGGTCTTAACTAAACATTGGGACTAAATAACAAGAAAGTGTGGAGCCGATTCCGTCAATCCATTAGAAGGTTGTGGCTAACCCGATGCAGATTGACGATACCAATACCCCACACTCGATTAGATATGGGGTGGTTAGGCCGGAATTGGCCGCGACCGCATAGTCTAAACAAGAATGAGTGTTGTTCGGTCGTCCCTGCATCTTTGAAAATTGCCACATTTTCTAATCGGGACAGTGCGAAAACACTTTCATAATTATGTCCGTTGACTGCTCAACGGGACAAAGGTACGAAACATTTTTCACTATGCGAACAACACTCATAAATATCTGCATCTAAATTCTCTACAAAGATATGTCGCGAGTGCGAAGCGTATTTTCGGAAGGCGTTAAAACTATTTCAAGTAGTCGAGATAGCGGGAGGGAGTCTGCGCGTAACCGCGTATATCACGCCAGGCGTATGAGAGATATAAGGAAGATTTCGTTCTTGTCGCAGCCACATACATGAGTTTCAGCTTGTCATTGAAGTACTCAGCCTTTTTCTCTTCAGTCAGCTGCTGATTTGCCCAATATGTGTTCGGAAAATTCTCATCAGACATTCCGATAATAAAGACATTCTTCCATTCAAGCCCCTTAGCCGAATGAATTGTGGAGAGGGTGAGGTAGTCAGGTCCGACAGGAACCAAGCAGTCAGGAAGAACATTCTCGTAAAAACTGGAGAAAGATGCCTTGTCGATGACAAAAGCTTCAAGATACTCGTCAATTCCGGAATACTGCAGCGAAAGTTCCATAAGTTTGGAATAGTCATCGTGCATGACATTCGAACAATCCTGAACAGAGGAGAGCCAAGACACCACATGCTCAACGACATCGTGAAACGACACCCCACCACCATCGACAAGATTTTTGACGGAGGCTATCATCTTTCCGACCGGCGCACGATAGAAATCATGTTTCGTGGCATTCTTGAGGTTGAAACATCTAGCGACACGGCTCAGACTGTAATCGTTGTCACTTTTGATGACCTTAAGAATGTGATTGAAGATTCTTATATGAGTCTTCACCTCACTGTTGCCCCCGAATACTCTGAACGGGACTCCCTTTTTGTTGAGAGAGTAAACCAGATTGCAGAAATATTTTGTCGCACAGCATAGGACGGCAGTGTTCAATAACGGGCCGCCTTCGGAAAGAATCTTTTCCACGACGGCATCAGCTTCGGCCTCCATATCCTTGTAAGAATCAAGGCCTATGTTTCCAGAAATATCGCTGAACGAGGACAGCGGAGGATTTGCACAATCAGTGAACTTAAAGCGGTTTACATAATTCGCAACACATTGAGGACAACGATATGTTCCAGAGAGCACCTTAGTTTCATAGTTATCCAAAGCAGCAAGGAACTCCACCAGATACTTGTAGGAAGCCTTGGCGAAGGTGAATATGCCCTGTCGAGGGTCACCAACGAAAAAGAGTTTCAGTTTCGGATTTGCATTAATCAGAGAGCCGAATATCTTGAAATTGTCCTCGCAGAGGTCCTGAGCCTCATCCACGACAAGAACCGTCATCTGTTCTCCGGCCCACTGGGCGAAATTATTGTCATCTCTAATCCGCTTCAGGAACATCTCCAGAATCTCCGGGATGGTTATGAGGCGGTAATACGACTTCAATTCCTCGACTGTCTCAAAGGCATTCTGTCCGTCAGGCTCTTCATATTTCCTTTTGAGCAGACGGCTCAGAAGGCTTCCGCCATCAGGAATGGGCACGGAGCCGACTTCTGCCTTCAACTCTTTAAGTTCCTTGTCATCAATTATTACATAGTTGAAAGACTCCCCCAAACTTGCCGCATAGGACTTGAGCATCCGGAAGCAGAACGAATGGATTGTCCCGTTGAAGAAGTCATAATCCTTGTCAATACGAGCCTCCAGAATTTTCCTGCGGAAACGCGCTCCGAGTTCATTTGAGGCAGTATTCGTAAACGACAGCGCGACAATCTTTTCCTTCTGCGAAGATGAAGAGATGTACCAGAGCAACTTGTTGACAAGAAGATGCGTTTTCCCCGTCCCAGGGCCGGCACAGACATAGATACGCTTCGCTCGGCAGTTCACGGCATCCTTCTGTTGCTCGTTCAACCCGTCAAATATGCCATGCTGCGCAGATATTCCGATATGACCGAGAATTTCATCGTCCGGAAGCACGCCCGTAGCGATATAAATCAGGCGGACGAGAGTGTTGTAATAGAGAACAAGACGCTCCCGATCAATCTGAATATTGTTATGCACGATGTCATTCAGTTCGTCCTTGAGCCTAAACGCCAACACACTAACGATGTCTCGGTTGTTGTCTCTATAGAACTCATGCAGAGCGGAACTGAATGTACCCTCCCTTGATGTCAGTTCATTGTAAAAATTATTGGCTATGGTTCTGAACGACTTGGCCTTGTCCGACCAGTCGCTGTCATTCTTGAGATAAAACCTTTTCAGTTCTCCGTAATAGTATTCAACACGTTCCTTGTCCATAGAAAGATATTGACTTGCCATGGCAAAGGTACTGGATATTTCGGAGAACTCCCTCCTTTCATAGCCCATAATTCTTAATTTGTGAAAGCAGATCATTCACGAACTCGGTTCGAAGTGAGTCCGGTCCTAGGACAACGACGTTTTTTCCATAGCCCCGAAGAAGCGAAACAAGTTCATAGTTCTTAACACATTCTAAAGTAAAGAACACATGACTGCCGAGCGACGGATATTTTTCATGCAGGCGTAACTGCTCTGACGAGGGCAGCTCAATCTGTGAAGAATGCATGGGTTTTGTTCTTATGTAGTCCACCGATTCAGGCGACATGGCCAAAAGTATAGTCTCTAGGGCCTTGCCTTTCTCGTATGTCACGCCTACTATGTCATCGAAATACGCGTCCAGATCTACCTGACATCCATGAAAAAGTGCCTCTGGTCGACATTCATACGACTCAATACGATCAAGAGGAAGATTCACCAGAAAGTTAGGATTGTATGGATTGACGTCATCACCTGATGGCGTACCTATCAGATACCACCTATCGTTGTATTGCTTCAGCAGATATGGAGAAACACGTAAAACCGTAGGCTTGGAAGCGGAGAACTTGCGGTAATGTACGTCAAGGACCGTCCGTGCCGAAATGGCAGAGAAAAGGCCGCCGAGAAAGTTGCTGTTTCTCAAATAATTATTCACGCTGAACGAGATAACGGGTTTTGAGCATTCATCCTCATCCGAAGAGCCGATTTTCAGGCGTCGTCCGTTGTTCAAGAGTTTTTGAATATCATCGAACCAATGAAAACTCTCCAGTCCAGAAAACTTTCCCAGAGCATTCAGAATTTCAGACAGGAGAGA
>OMCS01001085.1_pt1 | contig 12935 bp, 9 predicted proteins | sample 1674241 | NCBI WGS metagenome assembly OMCS01 (sample SAMEA103958153, study PRJEB25191) | human gut metagenome
ATACGGCAGCAGCGGGTGCAGCAGCTCCATGCGGATGAGAATGTCCCAGCCGATGCCGTCGGGGTGCCGGAGGACGGCGTGATCCTCATAGCTGACAATGTTGCCAGTGCCCTTGAGGCGCGACATGATGGCGCACTCGCGGCCGATGTCCTCCACGACGCTGTAAAAATACTGCTTTGCCTGCGGCGGCGTCATGCCCTCGTCCAGCACGCTCTGCAGCTCCGTCCTGCTCTGCGGGACGGTAATGACCTTCAGCGCAGCTTTGTAAACGCCGCCGAAGTCCTCCCGCTGGATCTCATAGACCGTCCCATAGCTCCCCTGCCCCAGCTCCCGGCAGATTTTCCATTTGTCAAACACAATGGAGCCGATCTCATATGTAGACATAGTTTGTTCTCCGTTTCTTTTTGCTACTCTTCCGGCGTATCGCCGACAACATGATATTCCCACTCGCCAGCATCATTCAAATCCACATAGTACAGCAATTTATCATCTTCATAGAATTGGAGCATCACTTTTTCTCCATTCTCGTTGTACGCATACACACACGTTTGATGCGGGCTACCTGAATTGTACACATCCTCCATAGTGCAATTGCCATTCGAATCATATTCGTAAAGCACATAACTTTGAAGAGAGTTATTCGAATCGTAATTTTCCTCCCTGAGCAGTTTTTCGCTCGAATCGTATTGATTCTGGGTATAGTATTGAAGAATGCCGTCCGAATCGTAGTATTCATCTTTCGTCCTGTTTCCATCTGAATCGTATTCGTACAGGACATACCCCAGAAGCGTACCATCTGAGTTGTAAAGTTCATTCCGTACACAGTTTCCTGCTGTATCAAATATCTGCACGGAATCAAGTTCTCCATCTTCTCTGTAGGCTACCACTTGGTAGCCGCTTAGATTCCCGTTTTCATAAAGTTTTTCCAGCGTACCGGCTTCTTCATATTCCCGCAGTGCCTCCGGAATTGTCTGCGGCACGAATATATTGTGGATAGCAGCAGGAATCGGAATTGCCCCAATCACGCATAGCACCACCGGCACAAGCAGAGCCGCCGCGACTATCCCAATGATCAAACGTCCTATTTTCTTTCGTTTCTTTTTTGTGCCTGCGTTTTTCGGCTCTTCCGAACCAAAGGCGGACTGTGTTCGTTCTTCACTGGTTGCCTCGGCCTTTGTGTGGTAATCGCCGGTAAAGACGCCCTGCGTTGCACTCGCTGATTTGGACGTGCTAGTGCCGAATGCCGCCGCATATCGCACGGAAGCATACGACTCACGATCCATCGTCAGCTCGTCGCCGTCGGGGTAGATGACGGCTGCGTCTGTCTGGGTGTACAGGATGGCTTCCAACTCCTGCCGAAACTGCTGGGGGCTGGAATAGCGGTCCTTCGGGTCAAACGCGCAGGCCTTTAAGACAATTTCGCCGAGGCGGCCTTCGCCGTAAAACGGACGCGGCAGCGGTTCGCCGGACATCCGTCTGGCCAGCGCCTGCTCGCGGCTGCTGAACGTGATCGCCTCCGGCGGCTGCGGGAGGAACGGGCCGCGATTCTTGTTCAGCATCCGGTACAGCACCAGTCCGAGCGAATACGTGTCGACGCTGAAGCCATATTTCTTTCCAATGTAGACCTCCGGGGCCATGTAACTATACGTGCCCTTCTTGGACAGGCCGGAGGTCGTGCGTTCGATCGTCCGCGCGATGCCGAAATCGCCGAGCTTATAGTCCCCGTTGTCGGAAATAAAAATGTTTTCCGGCTTGATATCGCGGTGGATGATGTTGTACCGCTGGCAAAGCTCCAGCGCCTTGCAGATATCGATGCCGAGCCTGATGATGTCCCGCCGCGCCATCGGGTGCTCGTAGACATACGGCAGCAGCGGGTGCAGCAGCTCCATGCGGATCAGAATGTCCCAGCCGATGCCGTCTGGGTGCTCCAGCACGCGCAGGTCCTCGCAGCTGACGACGTTTGCCGTGCCCTTGAGCTTGAACATGATGGAAAACTCGTGCATAAGCTCCTCGACGATGCCGTGAAAATATGCCTCGGCCTGCGAAACGCTCATACCCTCGGAGATCACGCTCCGGACCTCCGCGCTGCTCTGCGGGACCGTGATCACCTTCAGCGCAGCCCGGTACGTCTGCCCGAACTCGCTGCGCTCGATTTCAAATACTTTTCCATAGCTGCCTTCGCCAAGCAGCCGCGTTATATTCCAGCCATCCAAAACAGCCGCATCAACTGAATATTCCATATTTCTCCTCTGTTTTTCCACACTTATCTTATCGGTCTTTTGCTCTGCCGTCACGCACTTTCAAAAAAAGCCAATCGAAAATCAGTCTCTTATGCAGGACTATCTTCCACTTTCAGCCCCACATAATGCACAACTCCACCTTCAACGTAAACCGTTGCTGTCTGCTCATTGAGTTGATAAGTAAACGTAAAGTCGTCATCACTATACCAATTATACTCCAGCTGTGCACCATTCTTCAGAATCCATTGGAGGGGTACATGGGGCGGCATTTCAGGAAAGCCGAATAATTCCAGTGCCATTTCCGCCGCATCCCCGACCTGCAATGCGCCAAGCGCGACGAAACCAGGTTGGTTTATACAGATGTCGCAGACAGCTCCACCCACGGGTGCAGCAAATAGAAACCCGAATTCATTCTCTTCGTAACCGGCAGGAATTGGCATATCCATACCAAAGCAATTGTACACCGTGTCTTGTGTAGCATCGTTCATCAGGTTGGATTTGGCGTAGGGATATGACGCATAAATGCTCTTGGCTGTTTCAATGCTCGTCTCTCCCAGCACCACGGAATCCACTGTCATTGGGAGCACCAGATCGCGAACCATCGGCCAAAGCTCGTCCTGCAGTTGCGCTGACAACAGTTCCGCTTCCCATTTTTTCAATTTTATCTCCGCATCTGCGTTGGGTTCAAGTTCCAAAGCAACTCGATAGTCTGCCGCAGCCCGCTCCAAATCAACAAGCTTTTCATAGGTGTCGCCACGGCCCAGGAAGGCTTCCGCCCGCTTGGGATCAATCTCAATCGCCGCCGTAAAGGCCAGAACGGCCTCTTCATACTTCCCCTCGGACAGGTAGCGCACGCCAAGGTCGTATTTCGTCTGCCAGTCGGGCGCTTCGTCCGCCGGTTCGGTCGTCAATTCGGCTGCCGGTGTCTTTGCGCACGCGGCAAGCGTCAGCAGCAACAGCGCTGCCAGAAGGATGCAAAAGAAGCGTTTCATGTTGATTCTCCTGTTTATACCAGTTTTCCCGTCCGCGCAGGATCACGCGTACCGGATCTCCACGGATTCTATCATGTAATAAAACGGGATCTCGCCGTCGAGATTTACATTCGGGTTGACCCGCAGCTTTGCCAGCGCGGTCATGTATAGGCCATCCATGGGGTAAGAATAGGACAGCTTGAGCACGGCGCTGCCATCCTCCGAGCGTTCGAAGCCGTCCAGCGCCACCTGTACCGCGCCACGGTCGCCTATGCCGAAATAATAGCATGTATCACTGTCCTTCGGACAATAGCTAGGCACATAATCACGCGGCGGCAGCTCTACGATATGTCCATACATCGCATTTGCAACATCCTGCACATTTTGACGGCTATCCATCCGGTAACCTTTGTACATCCAATAATTGACGTCATCGGCATCAAGGTATCCCCTCTGATCGATTTCGTAGTTATAAATTGCCGTCCAGAAGCGGTTGGCATCTGTTTCGTCCGGATAGAAAATCCCCTCGCCCGAATCGGTGCTGTTCAGCATATCCGCGTATGCGTCTACAAGCTTCCGCGCACTGTCGGCAATGGTGTCATATGGCAGCGTATCGATATAGGCCAGTATTCTCGATTTGGAAGCTACCTCTGACGCGAAGTAGATCGTCATTTAAGTTTGCACCATTTGTGCCGTAACTGTGATTTTCCGCCCCATTCTCCAGCCGTCACCACAACATCGTTCCGCTTTACTCCCGGAGCAGCCATGCTGTCTCGGCAGCCTCAAGCTGCTGCAGCGTGTCGGCATCGACAACGCCCGTTTGGGTAAGTGAATGGTTCTTTTGCCAGCGCATCAGCGCCGCTTCCGTAGCCGGGCCAAAATCGCCGTCGACAACCACGCCATCATAGTTCATGACAACCAACATAGCCTGTACATATTTGACGTCCTCTCCCTGGCTGCCGCGCTCCAAGGTGCGCTCCGGGCGGGGATAGAGGCTGCGGTCCGCTCTGGTTTCCGCGGTGATGGTATAGGGGTCTGCGCCGCTATTGGCTTTTTCTATATGCGTGATGATCCACCGGCCGCTGCGTTTCTCAAATGAAATGGTCTGAACGGAATCAAAGTAATCTCCAAAACGCATCAGATCACATTCCGCCTCGCAGGTCGTTTCATCGAAGCTGACGATTTTCAGCGTCTGCGGGTCATAGTTAAATACGCCGTATCCGCGCCCGCCGCGAACCAGATACAACCCGCCGTTTAATTCCCAAACGTTATCATTCAGTACGTCTGAAACGGTTGCGTAAGCGTTCTGCATAATGCCCAGACTGTCTACGTCCATATATTCTCTCAGGTTATCCAGAATCTGCTCCTTGCTGGAATAGTTCGAAATCGGATAATAGGAGCTGAACGTCGGGTCGATGGCTTCGTCTTCTGCGAGTGTACTCTCAAGCTCCGAGGTGGTCGCCGGAGACGGCACAAGGCGCTTGATTCTTCCGTACTGGCCGTTTTCATAGGAAACGATCGCCATATACGATCCCTGGCCCTCAACAAAAAACGTCTCACCCTCGACCGCGTTCAGCCATGCCAGATTCTCCTGCAAAAGCGCCAGAAGCTCCTGCTCGTTCAGCTGCGGCTGTTCCGGCTGCCGGCTGGCCTGTATGGAATCGCGCAGGTACTTTCTGCAATTTTCCGGCGTGCTGGCAAGGAAGTACAGCACGTATTCGTCGTCAGCTGTGCAGGCTGCAAGGCGCTCGTCGAAAACAGCCTCGGAAACCTCCACATCATCGAGGTAGCATACCCGCTCACCGGACACATCCTCGGTTTTCGCGTAGCTCCAGAAATCATGATGCTCGATCTGCACGCCGTCCCAGCGGACATATTGCAGTTCGTACCCGGCGGACGTGCCGTGACCCTCGTTGACGATCGCGCCTGCCGGCGTCACGCAGACGTCGGGATTTATCCAGGTATCGACAAAGCCGTGGTACAGCTCCGTCACCTGATCGTTTTTCCATGTATAGAGCGTATAATCGGTCAGCGCGATCTGCTCAGACTGCCCCTTCGTATCAATTTCGCCGCAGATCAGCTCCGGCGTGCCGTCTTCGTCCAGATCGACAAGCGCAAAGCCCATTGTGCCATCTGTGCCGAGCAGCGCGGCATAGGCGCGCAGCGCCTCCTGCGGCCAAAGCTCGCAGAGCGCCTGCAAATATCGTTCTTCACCCGTCTCGAGATAACGCGCCTGCAGCCGCTTCGCAAGCTCCTTCCCGGTTCCAAGCGCCCGGCTGCATTCGATCAGACGCGCAAGCACATCCTCGTCCTTTTCGAGCAGCTTTTCATAATAGGACTCCGCCTTTTCATAGTCCTGCGCACCGTAGTACGCATCCGCCGCGCGGCGGTACAGCTCGTCCGTCTCGCTCCCCCACTGCATTGCCGATTCGTAATCCTCCGCAGCGCTGCGGTATGCATCCGTCTGTTCGCTGCCCTGCGCGCTCTGTGCCAGCTCCCAGTACGCGTCGCCTCGCTGCTCATACGCCTGCGCGTTCTTCGGGTCGATCTCGATGGCTGCGGTAAAGGCCAGAATCGCCTCTTCATACCTTCCGTCCGACAGATAGCGCACGCCCAGATCGTACCGGGACTGCCACGTCGGCGCGGACTGCTCCTCAGCGTCAACGGAATGCGCGGAACAGGCGCTCAGCAAGCCGAGCAGCGCCAGCAGGAAACACATCATCTTTATTCTTTTCATATTTTTCTCCATTTTTTCCAAATATCTATAACGCAGACAAAAGGGGCAGCGTGGAAGCACTGCCCCTTTGTAATTCTGTCTTAGTTGAAGCTGCTCTGCATGGTCGCCTTCAGGCCCTGATCCGTGTTCTGCAGCTCGCGGGCCGCCGTATCCATCAGCGTTGCGTAGCCCTCCAGCATTTCAGAGAAGCTTGTGAAGCTGCTCTGCATACTCTCAAACTTTGCAACAAACGCAGCCTGTGCCTCGCCCTTCCAGGTCTCGTTCAGCGCAAGGATCAGCGAGCGCAGCCGCGCCATCGTGTCGTCGTGCTGACTGCGGAGATTGCGGACCTCTGTCGCCTTGGAATTCAATACCTCGGGTGTTACCTGAATCAATGCCATGATCATTTCCTCCTATTTATATTTTATAAATTTTAAACTTCAAATTCAGCTGTCTGCTTTTTCTGCGTTTTTCTCCAGCTCTTCTCTCACGCTTGCCTGATAGCTCTGCACCTCTGCGTTGATGTAGCCCAGAAAATGAACCGAATCAATATCCTCATGCTGGAACAGGAACATCGTTTCCGCATCGATATACCCTTCCGGGAACGGTTCGCCAATGTAGTCATACGTGGTGTTTGTCTGCTCGTCATGAACGATTGTGCCGATAATGAGCAATTTCCGTGTGGCGCCCTGCAGAGCGACCACGCTTCCGATCGGAAGCAGATCCTTATACATAATACATATCCTCCCTTACTGGTGTTTACCGGAACGCAAATTCCAGCATCTCATCCACATATTTTTTGCTTTGCTTATAGAAAGACTTCACATTTTTGGCCGCTTCGATCACGAAATTCGCCGTCGAATCAGCGTTCATGAACTTGCTCCGGAGCCATTCATCCGGCTTGTACCATTTGAACTCATTCCCGATGACGTCTTCAAACGAGGTTTGGCCCCACAAAAAGGAATATCCGGTCTTGCCCGTCAGATCCGTATTGAGCTTTCCGAACGACTTGAGCATTTTCTCCGTGCCTTTCAGGAGCGACACCATATCCAGTCCCGTATAGGCCAGCTCGCCGAATTTCTCACCGGCTTTCTTGTTTCCGAGCATTTCGCCCAGCTCTCCGCCATTCTTCTTCAGCAGATCCTTCAGGTAATTTGTTTTCCCCACCTCGTCGTACTCATCACGCGCAACATGGACTATATCCGCGCTTGCGCTTGCAATATCGTTTCCTGCGCTGGTAATGATACAGAGTGCAACCGGAATTCCCGCAACGGTGCTGCACGCGGCAACTGCTCCGGCGATTTTGACAATACTCTTGCCGATCTTGACCGCGCCCTTGCCGTATTCCACGATATCATATACGGTTCCGTGATTCTGATAGCTTTCCTTTGCCGCGCTGACGACGTTCGAAACAGAGGTTTTGACCGCGCTGCCAAAGTCCGAAACATCGTCCTTGAGCTTGGAGAACCACCCCTTCTTTTTGCTGACCACCGCCTGCTTGACGCCGTCGCACAGGGTTTCGGAGGTCCGAAGGCCAAACGTCTTTCCCAGCTCGTCCGCGCATTTCTGCCTGTCGATCCCCCGCAGCGCGACAGCCGGCAGCGTTGTGGCCGCGAGGCCCGCGCCAATGGCGTCGGCGGCTTCGCCAAGCCCTCTTGCTCTGTGGCCGAGCTTCTGGTCCGTCTGCGTGAAGCGGTCGCTTGCGGCAAGCAGCATCTGCGTCATTGCCTCCAGCTGGGTCTGCTCTGTCGTGCATCTGCGGGAAAGCGCCTCCAGCGACTGTCTGATCTGCTGCGTCGCCGCGATCTGCATATCCAGTCCGTTCAGGACGCTGGAAACATTCACGGCGACCGCGCGCATTGCACCCGACTGCTGTCTCAGCCGTGCCTGCGCCTGCTGGACGACTGCGGATTCAATTTTGATCTGCACCGGCACAACCTCCTTACCATTCGCCGCCTCCGCCGGAACCCGTCCCGCCTGACGCGGACATGGACGCCTTTGTTCGTGCTTCTGCGGCTTCAAACTCATCTGCGGCCTTGCGGATCGTGTGCGCAAGACGCGACAGCTCATCCTGGATCTTTCGGATCTCGCGCAGCCGGCGCTCGGCTGCCTGATCGTATGTATCGGCGGCTTCTCCGGCCCACACGCCGGCAAGCTGCTGCCGGAGCGCCTGAATGCTCTGCGCGATCTGACTGCATTGCTGCTCGCTCTGTTCAAGCTGTCTTGCCTGCGCACGCGCATTTTCATAATCTATGCGGATCAGGCTCATTTCTGAAGCTCCTTTCCAAGGGTGTGTTTCAGGATGGTTTTATCTTACACTATGTAAAATAATTTGTCAATATGTTAATTCAAATACGTTGTAATATACAAAAACTGGCGCTGTAATTTGTTAAAAACAGCAAATTACTCCAATATAGCGCAGCCCTGCAGGCTTGCGCCGTCCCAGATCCCGCAGGACGCAAGCGTTCTGGACTCCGCAATGGGCGCTCCCTGGTCGTACAGGCGGATCGCAGTACAGCTGCCGTAAACCTGCGGATACAGGGCGCGGAGCATTTCCAGAACACGCGCATTCACCTCCGCGACCGGCAGGAACGCCGGAAGCTCCACATCCAGCTGCTCGTCTCCGATGGTCAGGGTCACGATCACATTCTGACAGGCCTTCATTGCGGCGCGCCCTCCCGTACCAGCGCACGCAGCGTGCGCCGGATCTGCTCCGGCGTGCTCCTGCGGACGATCCAGTCCTCCGTCTCCTCCTCGCCGGGCTCCAGCCGGAGCAGCATATCGGAATCGTACACAAGACAAAGGCTTTCCAGCGTTCGCGTCTGCAAATGGACCGTGTTCACGCAGCAATAGCCGCACCGCCGTTCCAGACCGGCAAGCAGAAGCGCCGCCGCGTCCTCCGGCATTCCGGCTGCCAACAGCTCTGCCCGGCCTGCGTCTGTGTCCTTCAGACAGTGCTGCAGCAGCTCGTTTGTAAGGCTCCAGTGCGTCTGCGCCTCAGGGGCTTCCTGCGCTTTGCAGCACTCCATCAGCCTTGCAAGCGCCAGCTCTTCTATTTCCCCGTCCGCAGCTCCGGTCAGGCTTGCCAGCTCGCCATCCTTTGTCAGCTGCGCCCAGCAGCTCCCCTGCCGGTACAATACGACGGACGGCTCCGCCTGTCCGCAGGTGACCGCATCGACAGTCAGATACAAGTCGCATTCCGCACAGATTTCAATGAGCCGCCGCAGATCGCCGCGCACGATCGCCGCGCCTTCAAATTGCCGCGTGATTGCGCCGCTCTGCTCCAGCTCCTCCAGGCAGACTTCATACGCCGCCCGGATTTCCTCGTGATCCATCATCATAAACGGGTCGCGCACGCCAAAAAGATGCTCCGCGCCCAATTCGGACGCCAGCACGACCAGCGCTCTGATTGAGAGCCTGCTCCGCTCCATTTTCTCTGCCTCCTCTATCTCCTCTATTTTTGTACTGCCTTCAGCTTGACCGCATGGCCATCCTGAACCAGATAGCCCATGCCGGCGCCTGCATCCTGTGACGCGGCGCTGTACGCCAGATCGGTCCGGGCAAACATATGCGCCTGCGCGCTTCCGCCAAGCAGAAGGGTCGTTTTTCCGGTCATTTCCATGGTGAAGCGCTCGCCCGAAGCGGACAGCTTTGTAATGTCCGCCGCGTTTCCGCTTACGATCACCGCGACGCGCAGCCCTTTGCCAAGGACCAGAATGCTGGCCAGCCGCCGCAGCGTCTGGTCGTTGATCGAATCGATGCAGCGCTTCAGATCGTCAATGCAGATCAGGATCCACGGCCAGTCCGTGCTCCCGGCGCTCGCGTCCTTTCTTTTCTGCATCTCCGGCATCAGCGCGGCGATCTCACCGTCAAACGCCGCCGCAGCCTGCGCCTGCGCGCCGTGAAATACAATGTGCTTCGCAGGCGCAAGCTTTTCTGCGGCCTGCGCAAAAATGGCCTGAACGGTACTGCTTCCGTCCTGCGCGCAGGAGATCAGCAGAAACTGCTCCTGCGCAAGCGCGGCGAAGCACGGCTGCACGGACTGCTCCGTAAGACCGCAGAGGATCTGCTCCGACGGATATTCCCGCCAGTCCACGACCTCCGGCAGCACCGGGATCGGCGGCGGGCAGGCGCCTGTCCATGCCCCGCGCATCAGCCCGGCAAGCCGCCGGATCTCATTGACGCGGTCGATCTCCCGTTTTCCCGCTGCGGGAAGCGCCGTCTGGAATTCCAGCGGCGGAGTGCTTCTGACCAGACCGCGTCCGGCCAGATTTTCCGGCTCCAGACCGTTCGTTTTGCCGACGATCTGCGCGTAATCGCCGCGGTCCGTCATCCGCAGGCAGACAGCCGCCTTGATGTGCTGGCTGATCCGGTACGGCAGCGCGTTCACCGCGCCAGCGCTGACCAGCAGATACATCCCGCAGGCCGCGCCGTCCCGCACGAGCGTCTGCAAAAAGCCGTCGATATCCGGGTACAGCTCCAGCGCAGGCGCAACGTGATCCAGCAGAAGCACGATCCATGGCAGCTGCTCGCCGGTGGCTTCCCGGTAAGCGTCTATGCTGACGAGGCCCTGTCCGGCAAGCAGCTTCTTCCGGCGATCCAGCGTGTCGATGAGCATGGTCGTCAGCTTGCTCTGCTTCTGCGCGTCGTCTCCGTCCACGATGCCGCCGACGTGCGGCAGCTCCCGGAACAGCCGGAGGCTCCCGCCGCCGAAGTCCATCAGATAGAGGTGCACCTGCTCCGGAGAATAGCAGAGGGAAAGGGACATGACCGCCGATTGCAGCAGCGTCGTTTTCCCGGTCGCAGGCGCACCGTAGACTGCATAGCTTCCGGATTCCGAGAAGTTCAGCGACATCGGGCGCTGCGACTGCGCCGCAGGATCGTCCAGAAGGCCGATGACGGCCCGCAGGCCCTGCTGCTGCGTTTCCCAATGCGCGCCGTCGAACGCCGCGCAGACGACGTCGCGCAGACGCAGCTGCTCGGGCAGCTTTGCCGTCCAGAGCTGCCGCGCCTTTTCCACGCCGCGCTCCCGGCAATAGCGGTCCAGATAGTCCACGACCGCATTGATCTCCTTTCGTTCGGAGCGGTATCCCGTTGTTTTTTCCGGTTCGTAGCAATGGCGGTTCCCGTACAGGTCCACCACAGTCGTCTGTCCGCCCGTCTGCCCCGCAGCCTCGCGGAACGGCTGATAGGGTGCGCCGCTCCAATAGGACTGGATCTGCTCATAGACCTCGTCCTCGCCCACCTGCACGTAGGCGCGGCCCGGCGTTGTGATCTGCGCCGCGTCGGTATGGTGCAGCATCTCCCGGCTGTCTGCGGCGTTTGCCACCTTCAAACACCAGCGGAAGCGCGTATTCGCGTTCATTTTATCGTCTACAACACCGGCAGGCTTCTGCGTCAGAAGGATCATATGGACACCCAGCGTCCGGCCAACCGCGAACACGCGATTGACCGCCTGCATGAATTCCGGGAACCGGTTCTTGAATTCCGCGAACTCGTCGATCACGATAAACAGATATCCCAGCTGCTCATCCGCCTTGCCCTCGCGCAGCAGCCGTCTGTAATCGGAGATATTGCTGACCTTCCAGCGGTCGAGCAGCTCCTTGCGCCGCGTCAGCTCGTATTCGAGCGCGATGAGGTTCCGGCCGATGCTCGTATCCAGATCGGATATGCGTCCGGCAAGATGCGGAAGATTCTGGAACGGGAGCAGCAGGCCGGTGCCCTTAAAGTCGATCAGCACGAAGCTGACCACATCCGGTGGGAAGCGGACTGCCATCGACAGGATCCAGGACTGCACCATTTCGGACTTGCCGGAGCCGGTCGTGCCCGCGACAAGGCCGTGCGGCCCGTGCCGCTTTTCATGAATATCGAACAGGAACGGCGTGCCGTCGCCGCGAACGCCGATCGGGACCGCCATGCTGCGCTCCGGCTCTGCGTTCGCCCAGTTTTTATCCAGTGCCAGCTCCGAAGGCCGCGAAACGTGATAGCCCTGCAGGAACGACACCGAGCGCGGCAGCGCCGGAGCGCCCTTCGCCTCCATGCGGAGCGGCGCCATGCTGCGTGCGAACTGCTCGTACCGGGCCTGCGGCACCTGCTCCGGCTGGAACGGCTGCTTCCGGGACGCGTGCCTGCGCTCAAACAGCACGCCCGCTGCTTCCCTGCAGTCCAGAATATCGTGGCATTCCTCCGGGAGCAGATCGATCCGGTCAAACAGGTACAGCACGCTGCTGCCAAGCTCCCGGCGGTTTGCCGTCAGAAATTTCATAAACGCGTGCTGCGTGACCGTCTCCGGCGCTGCGCACACGAACAGGTACCACGGCTTTGCACGCGGCGCTGCGCCGAGCCCGGCATTCTGTCCGGCAGCGGCCCGCGCCGAGAAGACCGGCTCGAGCCGTTCAAGCAGTGCGCGGATCGTTTCGGGCGTGTTTGCGATCAGGCGCGCTGTATGCCCCTCGTCCCAGCAATGCGGCAGCCAGCGGCAGAATTCCCACTGCGCAGTCTCCTCCTGCTCGCAGAGCACGACGATCCGCAGATCGCAGTAGCTGTGATTGGCCGCGGCCTGCACGATCAGATTTTTCCCAAGCGCGACGCAGCGCGCGCGCTTTCCCACAACGCCGCAGGACAGATGCTCACCCAGCGGAACGCAGATCGGGCAGTCCGGAACCATGGCGAACCGCTCCGCGATCTGCGTCGGCTGCTCCGCGAGGACGTCGCTTTCCAGCCGCAGCATCTGCTTCGGCGCCTGAACCGAGAAGCTTGCCGGGAGCGTTCCGCTGCCAACGCGCAGGGAAAGAAAATCCTCGTCGCGGGAGAGCCGCCCCCACAGCTCCCGGTCGACCGCCGCCGCTCTTCGGATGCACACATCCGTCGACGGGGACATATGTGCAAGAACGGTCTGCTGTTCGCTGCGAAGCGCCTCCAGCTCACGGACCTGCTCCTGCAGATATGTGCTGTATGTATCCAGCCGCAGCTGCTGCTGGGAACGGTACTTTTTCTTTTCACCCCGGT
>OMCS01001101.1_pt1 | contig 12800 bp, 8 predicted proteins | sample 1674241 | NCBI WGS metagenome assembly OMCS01 (sample SAMEA103958153, study PRJEB25191) | human gut metagenome
AAAAGCTTTGGGCGTGCTTTGTTGAAATCGACTTGATCGATTTGAAATCGTTGTGTGCTCATGATAAAACCTCTTTTTTTTCTTATTATATCTTATTTTATATTGTAATACAAGAATTTTATTATAAAAACGGAAAAAATGATATTTAAGATAAAGCAAAACGGACAACTCCGAAGAGTTGCCCGTTTTTATTTTTTATTCGGTTTGCAGATTTAGGTTTATGCCATTGTCTGAAGTAAATCAACAAGTGAAGCAATAACCGTATCGGTATCACCCTGAAGAACAGGAAGTACCTGGTCTACAACACCTGAAACTGTTTCGTTGCCGCCAACAAGACCGGTTACAAGTGAACTAATCTTCTTGAAGTTGTCGCCTGCGTTTACAGTTTCGATTAAGTAGCTGAGAACTGCGATGAGAGTTTCTGAAGAGTTACCCTTAACGTAAATTCTTGTGCCGTAGGTAGCAGCCTGTGATGCGTCGGTAATTACCTTACCGTGGCTTGCAAGCTGTAACCAATTAATGTCGTTAAGCTTAATTCCAAGCGGTGTGCCCTTAATCTTAATCATTCCAAGAATGTTATTAAGAAGAGGAACGATAGCGTCAGCGCCGAGGAGCGGCTTAAGTGTTGCGTTAATATCATAGATATCAAGCTTGAAGTTTGATACGCCAATCTTGCCGAGGAGAGAGTTAAGGTCAACCTTAAGTGCCTTAAGAAGGGCAGGTAAGAGAGTGTTGAGGTCAACTACAGGCTTGACAGCGTCTATAAGTGCAGAGATAGGAGTGAGGAGATTGTCAAGAATCTGGCAAAGTCCGTTATTACCGATGAAGAGTGCAAGGTTTGGAAGCATTTCAAATAATGTTTCGAGAGGAGCATTGAGAATATCCTCAACCTTATCCCAGATAGGATTGATAATGTCAAGAAGAACATTATCATAAGCTTTCTTCATATCTTCTCTGTACTGATACTGAGTCTTAACGTTATACATTGAGAATGCTTCCATAAGAGGAACGATTGATGATGTATAACCGTTAGAACCAGGGATTCTTACGATATCGAAAAGACCGAGGTATGCGTCATTAAGAAGTACATCAAGTACGCCGAATACAGGACGAAGAACTGCAACGAGTGCATGGAAGAATGTATCTCTGTCCTTAACGCCCCACTTAAGAGCTGATGTATTAACCTTTGACCAAGAACCAGCCTTAGCGATTACGCTTGCATTAGCTGCATAAGTTTTGCCGTAAGTTTCGTCTGTAAGGAGCTTAGCAACATTACTTGTTGAGAAGTCGATACCTGTTTGTGCAAGGAGGGAAACGAGTGAGCCGTCGCCAACCTTAACCTTTTCAACTGCACCGTAAAGACCGGTGAGAAGTGAGTTAACAATGTCATCCTTGAAGAGGAGGCCGCTGATTAAGTTGTTAAGACCGCCTTTAATTAAACTGCCAACAAGGCCGTCAAGCATAGGAGGAAGATTCTTAAGGAAGTCAACGTCTACGCCCTTAGGATATGAGAAGTCGAATGAGCCTGTCTTATATGCGGTGTAATCCCAGAATGCATTAGTAGGTTCGCCTGTTAAGAAGTAGAATACTGCACGAACGATATCATCTTTTTCAGCCATGCTGATTGTAGTGAATACACTTGAGATGATTGACTTGAGCATACTGTTCTTCTTAATAGCGCCAATTGAAGAAACAAGTGATTTGATTGGTTTAGCGTTCTTAATAAGAGTGTCTGCCACATAGCGGAGAACTGCAACGAGAACCTCGCCCTTGTCAGCAATTACTTCCTTATTAGTGAACTTGCCTTCGGCATTCTTAGCATGTGACTTAGAGGTTACAACCTTGCCGTGAGCAGCGATTGTTGACCACTTGAAATCAGGAAGCTTGATGCCTGTTTTCTTAAGTAAGCTGTTAATAAGCGGAACAACGATGTCCTGAATGTTGCAAGACTTGAGGTCTGCAAGCTTAATGTTAAGCTTAACGCCTCTAACCTTAAGCAAGCTTGTTAAATACTTGCCGAGGTCCTTGCCAAGAACCGCTGAAATAATCTTATCAACATCTAAACCTGCTGACTTAGCAGTTTTAACAATGTTTGTAATCGGAGCAAGGAGATTATCAAGAAGCTGGCCGATACCGTTGTTATCAATGAAGTATGCAAGGTTAGGAAGAACTGATGTAATTGTTTCAAATGGCTTGTCGAGAACTTGGTCAACAAAGCTCATAAGAGGATTAAGAACATCAAGAAGTACGTTATCCTTAGCCTTCTTGCAATCCTTCTGATACTGTGCAAATGTCTTAATCTTGCTGTTGCTTACCTGAAGAACATCAAGAAGAGGAATGATTGCACCTTCATAGCCGTTAATGCCGTTTACGCCGACATTGAGTGCGTTAAGGTCAAGCTTAATTGTTGAAAGCTTAGAGTCAGCATTCATTGAATCCTTAGCTGTAAGAGTAAGAACACCGTTCTTAAGCTCATAGGTAAGAGCAATCTTGCTTGCTACCTTGCCATCGCTTCCCTTAATATCAAGAGATGTTGAAGCCTTTGCAATTGTGATATTGCTAAGGTCAATCTTTCCTTCATTAAGGAATACGTTGAGAACACTGTTGAGAGGACGAAGAATTGCAACGAGTGCATGTACGAAGCCCTGCTCAGCCTTTGCGGAGCCATCCTTGAAGCCCCAGTTGATTGTTTTAACCTTCTTCCAGCTCTTAACCTTCTTGAGGGTTTTAGCTGCTGAAGAATAAGTTTTACCATAGCTCTTATCCATAAGTAAGCCTGCAACGCCCTTAGGTGAAACAGTAATGCCTGCCATATTGAGATAAGGTGAAATAGTCTTTTTGTCAAGTGCACCGTAAAGTGCCTTAGCAAGTGAAGTGAGGTTAGCGTTTGTAAATACCAAACCGCTTACAACACCCTTAAGATTTGATGCGTCAACTACGCCAAAGTTAGTGAGAAGAGCCATAACTGCGTCAACTGCACTGTCAAGCTGGGTGATAGCTGATTCGGCATCATAAGAAGAAATACCGTCAGGGTACTTGAACTTTAATGAAGTTCCCTTGTATTTGCTGTAAGCCCAATAAACTTCTGTAGGTGACTGTGTGAAGTCGAGAAGTTTGCCTACAATCTTAAGAAGTCCCATACCGTCAAGCTTACCTGTTTCGATATACTTGATGAGCTTCTTAACGCCTGAGCTTACCTTGTTGTTGCCCATAATCAAACCGATGATTGTGGAAAGGTTATGATTTGTCTTTACAAATTCAACAACATAATCGAGTACGTATACAAGTGTTTGAGCAGGAGTTGTTGTCTTGCCAAGCTTGTTCCAATTAATGTTGTTAAGTTTAATACCTGTCTTTGCAAGAAGGGTATTAATAATAGGAATAATGTTGTTGCCTGAAAGAGCATAGCCCTTAACCTTAAGTCCAAGCTCTTGCTTGTCGTTAACTGTGATTAAATCACCGAACGTCTTAGAAACGATACCTTCAAGCAGCGCTGCAAGTGACGGTGATGCGGCACCAAGCTTATCACTCTTAATCTTAAGAATGTTAGCTGCGCCGTTGAGCTCGTTTGCAATAGCCTTAACTGCGCTTGAAACAACAGAAGCAAGTGTAGGAGTTGTTGTATCGTCTAATACAACGCCGATAGCCGACACAAGATTGAGCAATGTTGTTGCAGGCTTTTCAAGGAACTTGTCAAGAAGTGAAACTATTGGATTAACAATACCGGTGAATACTTCATCACGGTATGGATTGCTCTTATCAGCAAACTTAGTAGGAGTATCAACTGTGATGCCTGTCTTTTGAGCTATTGTATTAAGAACAGGGTAGAGAGCATTTTCATAAATGCCTGTATCAATAAGAACTACGCCGAGGATAGAGGTGAGAAGTCTGAGTGAGGTTGAAAGACCTGTCATAAATTCATCTCTGTTGCCTGCTGTGATGCCCCAATTAATGCTTACGTTAAGAGTACCGTTGTCATTAACTGCGTCACTCCAACTGCCAAGCTTAGAAAGCTTCTTGCTTGCGTTCTTAATGCCTGTGTCCTTAATTCTTACAGATAATGAGTCAGGAGAAATAAGTCCGTTGACTGCTTCACTGATAAGATTGTATTTTGCTGTCACGTCTGCAGTACCATTATTATATGTATAAGAGTATGCATACTTGTCAGTAAGTCCTGCAACAAGTGTTTCGACGAGAGCATAGGTTCTTACTACTACTGTTGTAAGACCTTCGTTTGTGTAGATATCCTTAGGATTAACGTTACCATTTGAATCTGGAGTACGTGCATCCTCGCCATTAAGATAATATAAATAGGTATTAAGTAAATCAATTGTTGCGTTTGATGCATTTGCACCAATGTAATTTGAAAGTAATGAAATTACGCCGGCAATAATGTTACTTGTCTTGTTGATTGAATAGCCGTTTACGCTTGAATCCGTAAGGAGAGATGACAATGTTTTATCAAGCTTAGCTATTGTGTTATCAACGTTCTTCATATCGCTGCTCTTATGTGCTGAAATATCAACTGAAGAGTTAGGAGTTGCAACTGCCTGTGTAGTGGCAGGTGATGAAGAATTATTGTTATTATTGTTATTATTGTTGTTATTGTTGTTATTTGACTTGAATGAATTGATAAGTGCCTTAACAACGTCAACAAGCTTGCTTACATTAGTAATAAGGAAGTAAGCGTTATCTCTGTCAAGACCTACAAATCCGCTTGACTGCGGTTCAAATGTGAAGCTGTACTTGCTGTCACGTGTAATCTGGAAGATGCTGTTGAAAAGGTCTGTAAGAGCACTTGTTTCGGTGAAACCGCCTACTGAATTGAGAAGACCTGTAATAATAGGAAGGTTCTTTTCAAATTCACTGCCCTTAGAGCTTATTACATTGTTTACAAGACCGAGAATAGCGTCAAGCCAATCCTCTACGAATACACCTACAAAGCAGTCAAAAATCTTTGTTGGGTTTGGATTAGCGGCAAAATCCTTGAACTCTGTCATCTTAGAGTTGCTTACTGCGCCGTTTGAATCCGTAACAATCTTGCCCTTGTAGCAATATGTCCATGCATCCTTGCTTACGCCGTATTTGTCAGCTGCAAGGTTTTCCATAATGTCAAAGAGCTGAGGAATTGCAACCATAAGGTTGTTAAGACCTGAGTTGATGACTTTTCCTCCGTCATCATGGCCCTTAACCTGGTCTCTGTACTTAGGAGTGCTAACGTATGTGTCAACTGCAGTAGTGAAGAGGCCTGCTATTTCTGTTACCAATTCATAAAGACCTGCGCCAACCTGTCCGTTTGAAGCTGTGATTGCTTTCTTAAGGATACCCTCAAGGTCGCTGAGCTTAGCATACTTGAGAGCCTTATCGGCAATGTAAATACCTGTAATCTTAGGTACGCCTGCTTCATATGTGTATTTAACGTTAAACTTAGTAGTGCTTGAAACGTTAGCAAGTACATCTGCAAGAGAACCGCTTACGCCATTATAAGAATAGGTATAAGAACCGTCGCTGTTCTTTGTGTATGTGATTGCTTTGCCGTAGCTATCTACAACCTTGTCATACTTAAGTACGTAGTCAGGAGTTGCGATAATGTCGCCGGCTGAGAAGTTCTTAGTTACAAAGGTATCGTCAGAAGATTCTGAAATGTAGCCTGTTTTCTCATTACCGCCGTTCCAATAAGTACCGCCGAATTCCTCAAACTTGCCATCTCTCTGGAGCCAATGCATAAGCTGAGGAAGCATAGCGTTGAGGTCCCAAGCAAGCTGACTGATTCCGATGTATGAGCCGGTGTCTGCAGTCATATTTTTGAGTGGCTCAATAAGGTCAATAACAGAATAGAGGAAGCCTTCTTGGTTATTTCTTTGCGAATTGCCGATTTCAGAGAAAAGAATAGGCTCAAGAAGCTCGTTAATTACTACTGTAAGTAAAGGAAGAAGGTTTACGACTGTCTTAATCGGGTCGTTAACAAGATTCTTCCAAACATCGGTAAGAGCGTCCTTAAGATTTACGTTTGTCTTAAGAAGTGACTTAAGCACAGCGTCAACCGTTTTACCGATATCTGTACTTGGGTCAACGATATCGCCGATTGTGTTGTTGAGAATAAGGTTTGTAATCTCGGTACCTGCCGAACCTGTAAGGTCAACATTTTTACCGTTGAGAATTTCCTTTTGAGCGTCGGTAAGAACGATACCTGAAGTTTGAGAAGCTTTTTTCTTTACAATATCATCAAGTACGAGTTGAACGTTAAGAAGGAATTTGAAAGAATACTTATAGCTGTATGTATAAGTAGTGCTATCTGTGCCAAGGTCGTTTGTATCAACGCCGAGGTATTCAGATGCAATCTTAGTAACAATGTAGTCGTAAGAAGCTGCAACCCATTCGTTGATTAATGGCTTGCTGTAATTATTTGAATTAGTTACAGAGTCAGACTTAAGTGCGTTAATGCCGACACCCGGGTCTGAACGTGAAGCATCAACAAGTGAATTAACAGGCAAGTATTTTGTTTTGTCAATATGTGAACGGTTTTTAGCAAAGCCGCCAAATGAACCTAACAAATTATTGTAATTTGTTGAATTCTTTTTTTGGTTAGCTGCAATAAGAGACCAAAACTCTGAAGTGTAACTGCCTTTAAGTGAAGCAGGAACAATGACTGTCTTGTTCTTTTTGTCGGCATATTTATCGTTAAAGGTAACTTCGCCGTCCTTAAAGTAGTTTGTTACAACATTAGTGGTGGCGTTTGCACCGCCGACGCTGGAGAAGAATGCACGCAACTGAGTAAGTTCGTCATCGCTAATGAAGAAACTGTCACCCTCTTGCCAATTTGCATCATATCCTTTTGGAAGCTTAGCATTGATTTCGGAATTAAGCTTGTTGAGGTCAACGCCGTTTCCGTTATTACCGAAACGTACAACCATACCCTTAAGTATATCAGTGTAATACGGAGAAGTGGTTGTGTCGACATTACCGTTCATAAGTGCTTTTTTGCACAAATCAGTCATAATAGTGTTGCCTACTACATATTCGGTATATGACTCAATTTGGTAATCTGTTGTCATGCCCTCTTTTTGTGCAAGAGTCTCGAAAGAAGCATCTTCGGCAACTCCTAATTTAGCGGCAACAGCTTTTCTTGCGATTTCCTTAACAGTGTCATAAACATTGTTTTCAGTGTCGCTTACTGTGAAGCCCTTAAATGTCATAGGAACCTGATAAAGCGATGTGCTGTCAACTGTTTGGTTAAATGTTGCACCGCCGTCGCTTATCAATCTGATAAATTCGCTTGCTGAGATGAAGCTCTGACCGACACCGAAGTCGTAGTAAATAACGTCAGCCAAATCGTTAAGCTTAACGTTGATACCGTATGTTGCATACTTAACGTTAAGTGTGCCCATATAGTTGTTAACAACGGCTTGCTCATCAGCTGTGAGCTTAAAATCAAAGTTCTTCAACTGGTAAAGTGTGGCAGTATCATAAGTGTCACCGATAGCTTCGCCGTTAAGCTTAACTGTTTCAACAGCACCGCTTTTTACAGCTTCGGTATAACGCTTAGCAATTGCTTCTACCTTATCACTGTCTGTACCTTGCTTTATCTTTTGAGCATAAAGGTCGGCTAAATACCAAAGGCTGTTTGTTGAGAACTTGATAGTTTGACCTGCGGCATTGTAGCCTGAAACGGTACGTTCGCTTTCTTTACCGTATAACCATTCGTCAAGCTGATTTCTCGTGTCTTTAGATAAGTCTTTGTTGTCTTTGTACTTTAAGCAAAGAGCGGTAAGTGAAAAATAATCAATTGCGCCCGTTGAACCGCTTAAGTAGTTATAATCTTCAGGATTACCCATACCTGTTTGAATATAACTTTTTACAAAGTCTGACTGGCTTGTCTTTGCAAGTGCGCCGATAAGAGTCGGCTGCAATACGCCGAGTAAATCCTGAAGTGTTGTTTCACTTACGATTTGCTCTTTTTCTTTGGTGGTAAGTTCCGCTGCGGTCTTACCTAACTTTTTAGCACCCTTTTCATAAACAGGCTTGCTTATTGCCTCAATGCCCATGAGAAGGGAAGGCAGCTGGTCTGCCAATTTGTTAAGTGTGTCGAATGCCGAATCGGCGTCAACACTTGTCGTTTTCCAAAGCGGGTTGTCATTACTCTTGGCGAACGCAGTAAATCCAACCGAGCATGTGGTCACGACCATTACTACAGCTAAGAAAAAGCTGAGTATCTTTTTGCTCGTTCTCATATAAATCTCTCTCTCCTTTACATATGATTTACGAACTTGTCGTATGGTAACGCATTTTTTGGATAATGCGCCGAGCAGTATTTGTTCACAGTTTCTACACAAAAAACTGCTTTTTAGGCGCAGGATATCCACACGCGTATTAACAAATACAATATATTTATAACAAATAAAAACTTATAAGTCAATAATTTTATAACAGTATTACAATAATTAAGCAATTATAACAATTATGTGAACTTTTAATATTTTAAAGTCATTTAAAAAAGGTCAGCACACTATGTACCGACCTTTTTCGTTTTACTCGCTACTTACTGTCTCTGATTCAGTCTGCTGACTGCTCAAAGCTCTTTTTTTGGTATATATTTCTGTACTTTTACCGGTTCTATCATCATATATAGTAATACGGTAATTAAGATCTTCCATCAATATATGATGCTTACCGAAATACCAATATGTATACTGAATTCCAGAACCAGAATAAGCATCTGGTGCTCCTAAGATGTCAATAACTTGATTACCTGTAAGTTCCGGTGAAAGCTTATTTACATAGCTCATCATTTCTTCGTAATCTTTATCTGTGCTTGATTCGCTTTGCTTACTGCTCTCTGTTTTTGATTCACTCTGTTTACTACTTTCTGTGCTTGAGCTTACAGAACTCTCAGTTTTAGAAGCTGTACTGCTTGTGCTTTCCGTATCATTGTTTTTACAGCCACAAGCAAGAGAAAGTACTAAAGCAGACATTAGCAAAATTGCAATTACTTTTTTACTCATATAAATGCCTCCTTATATTTTTTCTTTCAACAATGGAATATTAGGATTTTCTGGATATAAATTTATTCCAAAAATATAGTGTTTTTCAACACCAACATTATAAAACTTCAAATCTTCAGAATAAGTTTTCCATTTGATAATTTGATAGCCCAATCCCAAATAGCAAACCGAGCCACCATCATTTATATGTGCATATGGAAAAGAAAATATTGGAGATTTATTATCTTCAGCTAAACAGCTATCAATTAAAAACGTACTAACTGATATAAATATCAATATTATAATAACAGCACAAATCTTTTTTATATTTTTTACAATCATTATAATGTCAAACCTCCTCCACCCCTCAACAAACAATTTCCAGTGCCTCCATCAAAGCCCAAATGATAAAATTTTTTTCCAATAATCACCATATTTTTTGCAGAAGTTCCTCTCTCCTGCATTACAAGTTCTAAAAATAACTACTTTCTCATTAGATAAAGCATTACCATAGTCAAGCCTATAAAAATATATTATATCATTGGTTTTTTCCTTTCTATATAAGTTTACATTTGTATAAATTTATAATATCACACTTGTTAGAATACGTCAATATATTTTAACAAGTTTCATTAAAATGAGTGAAAGTAACAAAATTGTAAATTTTTAATGTTTTAAAGTCATAAAAAATGGGTTGACACAATATGTGCCAACCCAAATTAGTTTAATATTAAATTATTCGCCGAAATATCTCTTGAGAAGTCCTGCAAAACCTGCACCGTGTCTTGCCTCGTCCTTAGCCATCTCGTGAACTGTATCGTGGATAGCATCAAGGTTTTGAGCCTTAGCAAGCTTAGCAAGCTCAAATTTTCCTGCACAAGCACCAGCCTCAGCGTCTACACGCATTTCAAGGTTTTTCTTTGTGCTGTCTGTTACAACTTCACCGAGAAGCTCTGCAAACTTTGCTGCGTGTTCTGCTTCTTCAAATGCATATCTCTTGAAAGCTTCTGCGATTTCAGGATAGCCCTCTCTGTCAGCAACTCTTGACATTGCAAGATACATACCAACCTCTGAGCATTCGCCGTTAAAGTTAGCAACGAGGTCATCATAGATAACCTTGTCTACGCCCTTAGCACAGCCAACCTCGTGAACTGTTGCATAAGAAGCCTCGCCCTTAACCTCTTTAAACTTTTCCTTAGGTGCCTTACATACTGGGCATTGCTCTGGAGCCTCATCACCTGTGTGAACATAACCGCATACCTGACATACAAACTTTTTCATATTAAATTACCTCCAATTTTATAATTTGTTTTTATATCCTTCTGGATAATGAACGCTAATTTTCTTGACCTTCTATGCACAAATCACATTTCCCGTAAAAAGCAAGGTCGTGACTTTCTACTTTTACACCAAGCTCTTTCTGAACAAGCTCATCAAGATTGCTTATATGCACTGCAAAGTTTCTGCTGACATCAATTATTCTTCCACATTCAGTGCATATAAAATGCGAATGTTCACGAACATTTCCGTCAAAGCGTTCACAGCCCTTAACTACCCCCAGAGAAATAATTTTCCCCTCATTCCTTAGCATAACCAGATTACGATAAACTGTTCCAAGACTAATATTTGGAAAATCAGCCCGAACCTTATTATAAATCCATTCTGCGTCAGGGTGAGTTGTTGTTGAGCATATTGCACTGTATATAGCTTCACGCTTGGCACTATAATTTGTACGATTCATAACTAGACCTCTAAAAATGATAATCATTACTGATTTCTTTTATAATATATCATATAAATTCCAATTTGTAAAGTCTTTTTCGTAAATTTTTCTAATTTTTTATTTTACCAAAAAATCATAATAGCTTTTTCCTTTGAATATAATTTTAACAACATAGCCAAGGAGCGTATATCCTATGTTTATATCATTAAGATTAAAACATTTAATTTTACCAGTTATTCTTGCAATTTGCATTATAAGTGCGATAACTATATGTATTTTTGTTGATTCAAAACCAGCCAGTCTTGCAGCATCTACATCATCTGATAAAGAAATCAAATTACCCATACTTATGTATCACGGAATAAGAAAATCTACCTCTGCACAAAACAAATATGTAATATCCCCCGATGAATTTGAATCCGACCTAAAATATATAAAAGAAAATGGCTATGAAACAATCGTTGTTGCCGATTTGCTTGAATATTTTGATAATGGCAAAGCCCTTCCTAAAAAGCCAATTATGATAACTTTCGATGATGGTTGCCTTAATAACTATACCTATGCTTTTCCATTATTAAAAAAATATAATGTAAAAATGATTCTTTCTCCTATTGGAAAGTGTATTGATGAATACAGCAAAAATGGTGATAAAAACCCAGCCTATGCACAAGCCGATTGGAATACGCTTCGTGAAATGTCAGATTCAGGTTTGGTAGAAATCCAAAACCATACATATAATATGCACGCATCAATAGGCAGAGTTGGAGCAAGCCAAAAAATTGGCGAATCCGATGAAGAATATCGGAAAAATCTTTCAGAAGATTTGAAAAAATTTAACGAAAGAATGAAAGCTGAATTAAACATAACTCCAACAGCTTTTACCTATCCATATGGTGCAATTTCTAAAAATTCTCCAGATATAATCAAGGAATTAGGCTTTCGAGCAAGCTTTGACTGTTCAGAAAAACTTAATCATATAAAAAGTGAAGCCGATTTGCACGAATTGCATCGTTTTATACGACCACATAATAAAAACTCTGCTGAAATCCTCTCAAAAATAGAATAATAAACATTTCAGGATAATATTTATATTATAGTCTATAAGATTAAAGGAGAGATTTTATGCCAAGTGTTTTTCTAAGTCCGTCACTTCAAGAATACAATCCCTATGTAAATGGCGGAAACGAAGAATATTATATGAATTTAATTGCTGATGAAATGGTTCCTATTCTAACCTCAAGTGGGATAGAGGTGGGCAGAAATAGTCCCGAACAAACTCTTTCTCAGGCTATTGCACAATCTAATGCAGGAAACTATAATCTTCATCTTGCCATACATTCAAATGCCGCTCCTCCATCAAACGCTGGCAATGTCAAAGGAGCTGACATATATTACTCAGCAGCAAGTAGTCAAGGAACCCGAGCCGCAACAATCTTTGCAAATAACTATAAGTTAATTTATCCATATCCTGAACTTGTAAAAACAATTCCTACAACATCACTTGCAGAAATTGTTCGAACGAAAGCACCTGCTATTCTTATTGAAGTAGGCTATCATGATAATCCGGAAGAGGCACAATGGATTCGTGATAACATTTCCGCCATAGCCGAAAATTTATCCACATCAGTAACTGATTTTCTCGGTGTAATTGAAGAAGAGCCAAGCGTTCCCCGTCAAGGCAGAGTTACAACGCAAAACACTGCTCTAAATATAAGAAATCAACCATCAATCAATGCTCAAGTTATCGGTCAGACACCTCGTGGTGCAATTCTTACAATTTTAGGCACAGATGGCCCGTGGTATCTCATAAACTACAATGGACTTCAAGGCTATGTAAATAGCAATTTTGTAACGCTGATATAATAAATTAAAATTTTCGCTCATAGTAGATTAGACTTTTCATGCGTCTGACGAAACTGCCAATGAATTAACAAACTTCCGTAAGACACTTAAAAGTTTCGCTTGAGCCTTTTTAAAGGCTCATAGGTCAAGGGCAACGCCCTTGTCGCTCTCCGCAGAGAGCGAAATACTTTATACTCCATAAAGCGCAGGAGGGTAGAAAAACATTCCAGTGGAATGTTTTTCGTAGGGAACCC
>OMCS01001108.1_pt1 | contig 12758 bp, 8 predicted proteins | sample 1674241 | NCBI WGS metagenome assembly OMCS01 (sample SAMEA103958153, study PRJEB25191) | human gut metagenome
CGAGATCTTCCACAGCTTCAATATGCGCTCCCAGCGCAAGAGCGTGTTCTCCCTGCCCAGCCATAACAAGGTGCTGTGGGGCGCCATGCTGGGCTCGCTGGCGCTGACCACCGCCGTGCTGGAGATCCCCGTGCTGGCCAACGCCTTCGGCTTCACCCCCGTGAGCTGGACGGAGTACGGTATCGCGCTGGCGCTGGCCATTCTGGTCATCCCCATCGTGGAGCTGGTAAAGCTCTGCCAACGCCGCGCCGCTGCCCGGAAGGCGCGGAAATAAGCAAAAAAGAAGACCCTGTACAGGGTCTTCTTTTTTATGTGCAGCTTCAGCGGGCGTTGTAGGCGGCAATGCCCTTGGCCAGCAGGTCCATGGCGCGCTCCAGCGCCTCCTGCTTGAGCACGTAGGCGATGCGGATCTCGTTCCTGCCCTTGCCGGGAGTGGCGTAGAACGGCTCGCCGGGGGCAAACATCACGGTGTCGCCGTTGTCGTCAAACTCCTCCAGCAGCCACTTCTGGAAGGTGTCGGCGTCGTCCACGGGCAGGGCGGCCATCACGTAGAACGCGCCCTTGGGACACTCGCACACCACGCCGGGGATCTCGTTGAGCTTGCGCATCACCGTGTCGCGGCGGCGCTTGTACTCCTCGCGGACGGCGGCGAAGTAGTCGGAGTCCACGCTGTACAGCGCGGCGGCGGCCACCTGATCGATGGTCGGCACGGACAGGCGGCACTGGGCGTACTTCATGGCCTGTGCCATCAGCTCCTTGTTGCGGGAGATCATGCAGCCGATACGGGCGCCGCAGGCGGAAAAGCGCTTGGACACGGTGTCGATGACGATGACGTTCTCGGCGGCGTCGGCAAACTGACCCATGGATTGCAGCGGCTCACCGGCATAGACAAACTCGCGGTAGGCCTCGTCGCCGATGATGAACAGATCGTGCTCCTTGGCGATGTCCACCATCATGCGCATCTCCTCCGGCGTCAGCACGGCGCCGGTGGGGTTGCCGGGGTTGGTGACCATGATGGCGCGGGTGTGCTCGTTGATCTCCGCCTCCACCTTGGTGCGGTCGGCATAGTGGTAGCCGTCATGGGGCGATGTGGGAATGGGATGGATCTTGGCGCCGCAGGTATACGCCATGGTGTTGTAGTTGGGATAGAACGGCTCGGGGATCAGGATCTCGTCCCCGTCGTCGAGGATACAGTTCATGGTGATCTGCAATGCCTCGCTGCCGCCGTTGGTAATGAGGATGTCACCGGTCTCAAAGTGCATCCCCAGTGCGTCGTAATACTTCTGGATGGCTGCGATCAGCTCCGGGATGCCGGGGGACGGTGCATAGGCCAGCACCGGCAGGTCAAAGTGCCGCACGGCCTCGAAATACGCCTTGGGCGTCTCGATGTCCGGCTGACCGATATTCAGGTGATAGATCTTCTTCCCCTTGGCCTCCGCCGCCACCGCATAGGGGTGGAACTTACGCATGGGGGACAGGCCGCATTTCAACACTTTGCTGGAAAACTTCATGCTTATTGCCTCCTTGTAAAACGTAGTTGCCTTCCGGCCACCCCCATACTACCTCGTTTCCCCGCCGAAAGCAAGGGGGACACCGTGAAATCCCCGCCAAACATGGAGAAAAAAGCGGCCTCGCGGCCGCTTTTTGTCATTTAGTTCATCTGCCGCCGGCGGGACAGGTTCACCGTGCCGTCGGTCATGGCGTTCAGGGAGTCCAGGCTCTTGCCGGTACCCTCCGCCACGCAGGAGATGGCGGACTCCGCCACCACGGTGTGGATGCCGGTGCGGGCCTCGATCAGGCGGTCAAAGCCGTCCACCAGACTGCCGCCGCCGGTCATGACGATGCCGTTGTTGGAGATATCCGCCACCAGCTCCGGCGGGGTGCGCTCCAGCACACCGTGGACCGCCTCCAGAATGCGCTCCACCGGCTCCTCGAAGGCCTCCAGCATCTCGGTGGAGGTGACGGTGATGACCTTGGGCAGGCCCGTCATCAGGCAGCGGCCCTTGATCTCGATGGATGTCTCCTGCTCCTTGGGAAACACGCAGCCGATCTCCATCTTCATCAGCTCGGCGGTGCGCTCGCCCACCAGTACATTGTGCTTGCGGCGCATATACTTGACGATGGACTCGTTGAACTGGTCGCCGGCCACCTTGATGGAGGCGCTCTCCACCACGCCGCTCAGGGAGATGACGGCGATATCGCTGGTGCCGCCGCCGATGTCCACCACCATGTGGCCGTCGGGCTTGGCGATGTCGATGCCCGCGCCGATGGCAGCCGCCACCGGCTCCTCGATGAGGTACACCCGGCGGGCGCCGGCCTGAATTCCCGCATCCACCACGGCGCGCTCCTCCACCTCTGTGATGCCGGAGGGCACGCAGATGATGACCCGGGGCTTGAACAGCTGGAAGCCGCCGGTGACCTTATGCAGAAACTCCCGGAGCATCCGCTCCGTCATGTCGTAGTCGGAGATCACGCCCTCCCGCAGGGGACGGATGGCCACGATGTTGCCGGGGGTACGGCCCAGCATGGCCTGCGCGTCGCCGCCCACCTTCAGCAGCTTGCCGGTGTTCTTGTCGATGGCCACCACCGACGGCTCGTTGAGCACAACGCCCTTACCCTTCACATAAACCAGCACCGAGGCGGTGCCGAGATCGATACCAATATCCTTTGCAAATGAACACATAGTGAGCACCTCATATTTTTTGTAGCGGCATGACCGCCCTATTCTTCAGAAAACCATTATACCGACAGGTCTTTCTTTTTGCAATAGGGTTTTCCCGTTGTCATCAAATATTCACATTTCCATTCTGCACGGTTTCCCGCCGTTCCATACCGGCAGGTCTCGTCAGCCGTCCGCCCGCGTGACGGCCAGCGTCAGGCACACCACCTCCGCCGCGCCGGCGGCCTTCAGCACCCGGACGCACTCGCCCAGCGTGGCGCCGGTGGTGCAGATATCGTCCACCAGTAAAAACCGCTTCCCGGCGATCTCCTCCGGCTTCACTGCCTCGTAGACGCCCAGCACATTGGCGCGGCGCGCCGCCGCGTCCTCCAATCCAGACTGCGCCGGGTTATCCCGCACCTTCCGCAGCGTCTCCTGCGGCTCCGTGTGCCAGTCCACGCACAGGCTGGCGCACAGGTACCGTGCCTGATCGTAGCCCCGCTTCCGCAGGCGCTGCCGGCTCACCGGCACCCACGTCACCGCGTCGAATTCCCCGGAGAAGGCCTCCGCCGCCGTCTGTGCCATCAGGCTGCCGAAGCACTCCAGCGCCTCCAGACGCCCCTTGAATTTGAAGGCCAGAATGGCCTCCCGCACCGCGCCCTCGTAGTACAGCGGCGCGGCGCACCGTCCGAAGCCGCCGGTGCGTACCTCGCGGCAATATGGCAGCGCCTTTTCGCACGTCTCACACAGCAGTGCCTTGCCCACGACCCGTCCGCAGAAGGGACAGTGGCGGGGAAAGAAGAAATCCAGCATACTCCGCTGGAGCTTGTCCAGCCCATCTTGAACGCTCATGCCATTCCCTCCTTCAAGCGGCGGCGCAGGCCGCTGTATCGTCTTTGCTGACGGTCGTTGGCCGCCATTTTCACCGGCGTCCCGTCGTCGCCCACCAGCACCAGCAGCCGTCTGGCGCGGGTGATGGCGGTATACAGCACGCCCCGCACCATCAGGGACGGCGCGGCAGGCGCGGACACCAGCACCACCGCCGGATACTCGCTGCCCTGCGATTTATGTACCGTCATGGCGTAGGCCATGTCCAGCTCCGCCAGCAGATCGGCGGTATAGACGGCGGTACGGTCGTCGAACCGGATGGTCAGCAGCTCCCCGGCGGGGTCGATGTCCTCGATGACGCCCACGTCGCCGTTGAAAATGCCGCTGCCCACGGTGCCATCGTCCTTCGTCCACAGCACGTCGTAGTTGTTCTTTGTCTGCATGATCCGGTCGCCCATGCGGAAGACCATATCCCCCCACTGCTTCTGCCGCTTGCTCCGCGCCGGCGGATTCAGCGCCGCCTGCAAGGCCCGGTTCAGGTTCACCGTGCCGCACTCGCCCCGGCGGGTGGCGGACAGCACCTGGATCTGCCCCGGCTCCACGCCCATGCTCTTGGGCAGGCGGTCGCGGCACAGCTCCACCACCGTCTGCACCAGACGATCCGGCGAACGGCGGCACAGGAAGAAGAAATCCCCCTGATTGCTGTCAAGGCACGGCGGCTGCCCCACGTTGACGCTGTGGGCGTTGCGGATGATGGCGGACTGCTCCGCCTGCCGGAACACCTGCGTCAGCGACACGGCGGGGATCACGCCGCTGCGCAGCATATCCCCCAGCACGTTGCCCGCACCCACGGAGGGGAGCTGGTCGGGGTCGCCCACCATCACCAGACGGCAAGAGGGCCGCAGCGCCTCCAGCAGCGCCCGCATCAGCTCCAGATCCACCATGCTCATCTCGTCCACTATGACGGCGTGGGCCTCCAGCGGATCCTTGGCGTCCTTTTTGAAGGTCACCTGCCCCGTCAGGTCGTTGAAGCTCATACCAAGACACCGGTGGATGGTCTGGGCCTCCCGGCCCGTCACCTCCCCCAGCCGCTTGGCTGCTCGCCCCGTAGGGGCCAGCAGCAGCACGTCCAGCCCCATCCGCTCATACAGGGTCACGATGCCCCGCAGGGATGTGGTCTTGCCGGTACCCGGCCCGCCGGTGAGCAGCAGCACGCCGCTGTCCGCCGCCAGTGCCACCGCCTGTCGCTGCAAGGGCGCGTAGGACACGCCCTGCGCCTGTTCGATGTCCGCGATGGTCTTTTCCACGCGGGCCAGCTGCTCCACCGGTGTTTTCACCATAGACACCAGCCGCTCCGCCACAAATGTCTCCGCCTGATAGAGCCGGGGCAGATAGCAGCCCATCACGTTGGCGATGGGCTTTTCCACCACGCCAAACCGCTCAATGAGCTTGTCCAGCGCCAGCTCCACCGCGTCGGTCTCCACGCCGATGAGCTGCGCCGCCGCCTGTATCAGCTTCTCCCGGGGCAGGAACACATGGCCGTTGTGGAGGTTGTGGCTCAGCTCGTACAGCACGGCGGCCTCCAGCCGGCAGGGGTCGTCGCCGCCGAAGCCCATGCTCAGGGCGATGGCGTCGGTGACGGCAAAATCCACGCCGTACTGCTCCCGGCTCAGGAGGTAGGGGTCGTCCCGCAGCGCCTGCATAGCGCCGTCGCCGTAGGTGCGCTGCACCGCCATGGCCAGATGCACCGGCAGCTCGTACCGCGCCAGAAACTCCATGACCTGCCGCAGGCCCGTCAGCGCCCGGAAGGCGGCGGACAGCTCCATGGCGCGCTTGGCGGTGATGCCCTTCAGGGTCTGGAGCCGCTCCGGCTCCTCCTCGATGACCCGGAGGGTGTCCATGCCGAACCGCTCCACCAGCCGCTCCGCCGTGGCAGGCCCCACACCCTTGAGGATGCCGGAGCCCAGATAGGCGGCCATGTCCGCCTCATCCCGAGGCAGGCGGCGCTCCACGCTCTCCGCCGTCAGCTGCGGGCCGTAGGACGGATGCTCCACCCACACGCCGGTGACGGTCATGCCCTCTCCGGCGGCGGCACAGGGGATGCAGCCCACCACCGTTACCAGCTCCTCCTGTCCGTCCACCGCCAGAGACAGCACCGTATAGCCGTTTTCCTCGTTCTGGAAGATCACCGACTGTACGGTACCCTCCACGGTGCAGCGTTCGCCCATAGCCCTACTCCTCCTGCTCGTTTTCTTTCGTATACATCGCCGCCAGCTGCGGCGGCGTTACCAGCGTCCCGCCGTATCGGGTGAGCAGCAGTTCTGCCCGCTGCCGCCCCATCTCGTTCAAGCCGCTGTCCACCAGTATCACCGGCAGCGGGCGTTCCCGCGCCAGCTCACGCAGCGTCATGTCCAGCTGCTCCGCGCCGCCGGACGCTTCCACCAGATAGACCGCCTCCGGCGGACGCGCCCGCCAGCGGAACAGCGCCTCCGCCAGCAGCCAGAGGATCGCCGTCAGTCCCACGGCCGCCAGCCCCGCCAGCACGCCGTCCTGCCAGATCTCCATGCCGTCACCCCCTGCCACAGTGTATGCCGCAGCGGGCGCAGGCGTTATGTCAGATACTTTTTCAGATACTGTCCCGTATAGGACGCCGCCACATCGGCCACCTGCTCCGGTGTGCCGCAGGCCACCACCGTACCGCCGCCGCTGCCGCCCTCGGGCCCCAGATCGACGATATAGTCGGCGCATTTGATAACGTCCAGATTGTGCTCGATGACCAGCACCGTGTTGCCCGCGTCCACCAGCCGCTGCAAAACATCCAGCAGCTTGCGCACATCGTCGGCGTGAAGGCCGGTGGTGGGCTCGTCCAGAATATAGATGGTGCGCCCCGTGGCGCGGCGGCTCAGCTCCGTGGCCAGCTTGACACGCTGGGCCTCGCCGCCGGACAGGGTGGTGGAGGGCTGTCCCAGCTTCACATAGCCCAGTCCCACGTCGCACAGCGTCTGCAATTTCTCGTAGATCTTCGGCACGGCGGAGAAGAAGTCCAGCGCCTCCCGCGCCGTCATGTCCAGCACCTCGGCGATGTTCTTCCCCTTGTACCGCACCTCCAACGTCTCCCGATTATAGCGCTTGCCGCGACACACCTCGCAGGGGACGTACACATCCGCCAGAAAGTGCATCTCGATCTTCAGCATACCGTCGCCGCCGCAGGCCTCGCACCGGCCGCCCCGGGTGTTGAAGGAAAACCGCCCCGGCCCGTAGCCCCGGGCCTTGGCGTCCTGCGTGGACGCAAACAGGTCGCGGATCAGGTTGAACAGATTGGTATAGGTGGCAGGGTTGGAGCGGGGTGTCCGCCCGATGGGGCTCTGGTCGATGGCGATGACCTTGTCCAGATGCTCCATGCCCTCGATGCGGTCGTGCTTACCGGGGCGGGCCTTCATGCGGTTCAGCTCCACTCCCAGCTTCTTGTACAGCACCTCGTTGACCAGCGAGCTTTTGCCGCTGCCGCTGACGCCGGTGACGCAGATGAACGTCCCCAACGGGAACGTCACGTCGATGCCCTTCAGGTTGTTCTCCCGTGCGCCCCGCACCGTCAGGTATTTGCCGTTGCCCTCCCGCCGATGTGCCGGCAGCTCGATGCGCTTTTTGCCGCTGAGATACTGTCCCGTCAGGCTGTTGGGGTCGGCCATCACCTGCGCCGGCGTACCGGCGGACACCACCTGCCCGCCCAGCTCTCCGGCGCCGGGGCCGATGTCGATGAGCCAGTCGGCGGCGCGCATGGTATCCTCGTCGTGCTCTACCACGATCAGGGTGTTGCCCAGATCCCGGAGACGGCACAGCGTGGCCAGCAGCTTGTCGTTATCCCGCTGGTGCAGGCCGATGGACGGCTCATCCAGAATATACAGCACACCCATAAGGCTGCTGCCGATCTGGGTGGCAAGGCGGATGCGCTGGCTCTCGCCGCCGGACAGGGTGCCGGATGCGCGGGACAGGGTGAGATAGCTCAGTCCCACGGACTGCAAAAAGCCCAGCCGCGCCCGAATCTCCTTGAGTATCTGGGCGGCGATGAGCTGCTGGTTGCCCGTCAACTCCAGGCCGTTGAAGAAGGGCAGCGCCTCGTCCACCGGCAGCTCCGTGGCCTCGAAGATGGACAGACCGCCCACCGTCACCGCCAACGCCTCCGGCCGCAGGCGGCGGCCCTTGCAGGCGGGGCAGGGACACTGGGACAGGTACTCCTCGATCTCCTTTTTGCTGGCGTCGCTCTGGGTCTCGTTATACCGCCGCTCCAGATTGTGGCAGATACCCTCAAACGCCTGATGCAGCACGCCCTTGCCCCGGGGCTGGTCGTAGTGCAGCTCCAGCTTCTCCCCGCCGGTGCCGTAGAGGATGACCTGCTTCACCGCGTCGCTCAGCTCGCTGTACGGCTGGCGCAGGGAAAATTGATACTTCTTGCTCAGCGCCTCGAAATACATCCGGCTCACGCCGTCGGAGCGGATGGACGCCCAGCCGGGGGCTGTGATAGCGCCGTCCAGAATGGACTTGCTCTCATCCGGCACGATGAGGGCGGGGTCGGCCTTCAGCTGTACCCCCAGCCCCGTACAGGTGGGACACGCGCCGAAGGGACTGTTGAAGGAGAACAGCCGGGGCGTCAGCTCCTCGATGGAGAGGCCGCAGTCCTCGCAGGCGTAGTTCTGGGAGAAGGTGATATCCTGCTCCTCCCGCAGCAGGTTCACCGTCACCAGCCCGCCGGTCAGGCTGGACGCCGTCTCCACGGAGTCCGTCAGGCGCTGGCCGATATCGGGTCGGACGATGAGCCGGTCCACCACGATGTCGATATGGTGCTTCAGGTTCTTCTCCAGCGGGATATCCTCCGACAGCTCGTACAGATTCCCGTCCACCCGCGCCCGGACGTAGCCGCTGCGGCGGGCGTCCTCCAGCACCTTGGCGTGCTCGCCCTTGCGGCCCCGCACCACCGGGGCCATCACCTGAATGCGGGTACCCTCCGGCAGGGCCATGATCTGGTCGATGATCTGATCCACCGTCTGCTGGCGGATCTCCCTGCCGCACTTGGGGCAGTGGGGTACGCCCACCCGCGCCCACAACAGCCGCAGATAGTCGTAGATCTCCGTCACCGTACCTACGGTGGAGCGGGGGTTCTTGCTGGTGGTCTTCTGGTCGATAGAGATGGCCGGGGAAAGGCCGTCGATATAGTCCACGTCCGGCTTGTCCATCTGCCCCAGAAACATACGGGCGTAGGAGCTGAGGCTCTCCACATACCGGCGCTGTCCCTCGGCGTAGATGGTGTCGAAGGCCAGCGAGCTTTTACCGCTGCCGCTGAGCCCCGTCAGCACCACCAGCTTGTCCCGGGGGATGGTGACGTCAATATTCTTCAGGTTGTTCTCCCGCGCGCCCTTGATGAAAATTTCCTTCTGCATGGTATTCCTCTTTACACGATGATATCCGCTGTTTTTGCCCGCAGCAGGGCGATGAGGTCGCCGGGGCGGCACTCCACCTGCGCCCCGATCCTTCCCGCGCTGACGCAGACGGTGTCGTACTGCGCCGCCGTCTCGTGGAACACCGTGGGGAACTGCTTCTTCATCCCCACCGGGCTGCATCCGCCGTGGACGTATCCCGTCAGACCCAGCAGCTCCTTCTGGGGCAGCATGGCCACGGACTTCTCCCCCACGGCCTTGGCCGCCTTCTTCAAATCGAGGTTCTCCGCCACGGGGATGTCGAACACATAGTACCCGCCGGATGCGCCCTTCGTCACCAGCGTCTTGAACACCCGGGCCGGGTCCTGCCCCAGCACCGCCGCCACGGACACGCCGTCAATGGGGCCGTCCGGGTCGTAGGCATGGGCGGTGTAGGCGATCTTCTTCTGCTCCAGCGTCCGCATAACGTTGGTCTTTTCCTCTTTATGCTTTGCCATGAAAGGCACCTCCTCAGAATACGTACTGTGCCAGTACGCTCAAAATCAAAATATGAACAGGGTAGAAGGCATAAAAGCCGTATTGCAGCGCCTTGCCGGAGAAGCCCCGCTCCCCGTTGTACAGGGCGATGGGGAGCATGGCCAGCATCGCCAGCAGCTGTCCCCGCCACGGCGAGCACAGCCAGCAGAACACACCCAGCCCCAACAGCTGGATGATCAGCTTGCCCTTGGTACGGCGGGTCATATAGAACAGCAGCACCAGCAGCACGCCCCAGCCGCCGTAGTCCGTGTTCAGCCACTGAGCCAGCAGGAATCCCACGGCGATGGCGGCCTCCGCCGGAAGCCGCTGCCACAGCGCTGCCCCGGTCTGCGCCCAGTCCACCACCCAGCACACCAATGCGCCCAGCAGCAGCGTCCACAGCACGTTCTGGTAGTCCATGGTGAACCATACGCCGTGCATCAGGTCGAACGCCGGCTCCGACAGCACGGCAAACACCAGAAGCCGCGCCGCGTACCGCTTTTTATCGTGGGTGTGGGCGCAGCCCTCCGCGACGAGGAAGCAGAAGATGGGAAACGCCAGCCGTCCCACGCACCGCATCCACAGGGCGTAGGGGAACAGCGTGAAACCCATGTGGTCGATGAGCATGGTGACCATGGCCAGCAGCTTCAGGTGCAGACTATTGAGCGGCAGCGATTTTTCGTTCATGTTGTCCCTCCCGCGCCAGCAGCGCCACACAGCCGATGACACAGCCCACGCCCAGCACCGTCCAGACGGTCAGGGCCTCGTGGAACACAGTGATGCCCACCAGTGTCTCCACCACCGGCTCAATGTTGGTGATGATGGAGGCGCGTCCGCTCTCCACGCCCTCCAGTCCCTTGGTGTAAAAGATATAGGGCAGCACCGTGGCCACGACGACCACGCAGATGCCGCCGATCGCGCCCTTTGGCTGCTGAAATACCGGCAGCAGCGACGGAATGTCCGCAAAGAACGCGGAGCCAAGCCCCGCCACCAGAAACGTCCAGTAGATCATGGTGTAGCTCTCATAGTGAGCCAGACCGTAGTGGCTGAACACGGTGTAGCTGGCGTAGCACATACCGGATGCCACGCCCAGACCGATACCGGCCCACGAGGCGGTCATGTCTCCGCCCAGCATACCGCTGACCATGATGCACCCCAGCAGTGACACGCACAGCGCCGCGATCTTTCCCTTCGTCAGCGGCGTTTTCCACAGCACGGCGCTGGCCAGCACCACGAAGGACGGCGCCAGATACAGCAGCACCGCCGCCACCGACAGCGAGCACATGGTCTGGCACCGGAAATACACCACGCTCAGCAGCAGGATGCTGATGAGCCCCGACCCCAGAAAGATGGGCAGATGCTTCAGCCGGATGCAGAACACCTGCCGGTGGAACAGGGCGAATACCACCGTCAGCACCAGCAGCGTCCCGAAATTCCGGACGAACACCCGGTTGCCCAGTGTCATGCCTGCCTCCGTCAGCAGCCGGTTGGAAAATCCGATAAAGCCCCAGCACACCGCGCTGAGGATCACATAGACATATGAGATCGTCTTGTTCATAGTTCTTTTCTCTATTTCTGCCCCCGCAGCTCGATGATCTGATCCCGCAGCAGCGCGGCGTACTCAAACTCCAGCATACGACTGGCCTCCTTCATCTCTTTCTCCAACCGGGCGATGGTCTCCGCCCGCTCCCGGTCGCTGAGCTTCTTCTTCGACAGCTTGGAGGCCTCCTCCGCGCTGTGGCTGATCTCCACCATCTCCCGCACGCTCTTGCGGATGGTGCGGGGTACGATGCCGTGGGCGCGGTTGAAGTCGTCCTGCAATTTCCGGCGGCGCTCCGTCTCATCCATGGCCGAACGCATGGACGGCGTCACGGTGTCCGCGTAGAGGATCACCAGCCCCTCCGCATTGCGGGCGGCGCGGCCGATGGTCTGGATCAGGCTGGTCTCGCTGCGGAGGAAGCCCTCCTTGTCCGCGTCCAGTATGGCCACCAGCGATACCTCCGGCAGGTCCAGTCCCTCCCGGAGCAGGTTGATGCCCACCAGTACGTCGAATTCGCCCAGCCGCAGGTCGCGGATGATCTCCATCCGCTCCAGTGCCGACACATCGGCGTGCATATACCGCACCTTGATGCCAAGGCCGCGGAAGTGGGCGGTGAGATCCTCCGCCATCCGCTTGGTCAGCGTGGTCACCAGCACCCGCTCGTTCTTTTTCTCCCGGATATGGATCTCCGACACCAGATCGTCGATCTGCCCGGTGATGGGGCGTACCTCCACCCGGGGATCCAGCAGGCCCGTGGGGCGGATGACCTGCTCCACCACCTGATCGGCGTGCTCCTTTTCAAACTCCCCCGGTGTGGCGGAGACGTACACCGCCTGATGGAACCGCTCCTCGAACTCCTCGAACTTCAGGGGGCGGTTATCAAAGGCGCAGGGCAGGCGGAAGCCGTACTCCACCAGACTCTGCTTGCGGGCGTGGTCGCCGTTGTACATGGCCCGCACCTGCGGCAGCGTTACATGGCTCTCGTCCACGAACAGTACAAAGTCGTCGGGGAAGAAATCCAGCAGCGTCATGGGCGGCGACCCCGCCGGGCGCTGGGAGATGATCCGCGAATAGTTCTCGATGCCGGAGCAATACCCCAGCTCCCGCATCATCTCCACGTCGTAGCGGGTGCGCTGGTCGATGCGCTGGGCCTCGATGAGCTTGCCCTGCGCCTCGAACAGTGCCTTCTGCTGTGCCAGCTCCCGCTCGATCTCCTCCGCCGCACGCTCCAGCTTGTCCTTGGGTGTGACATAGTGGCTGGCGGGGTACACCGCGATATGCTGCAAGGTCCGGATGGCCGCGCCGGTGACGGGGTGGAACTCGGTGATGCGCTCGATCTCGTCCCCGAAGAACTCCACCCGGACGGCGCGATCCTTGTAATAGGCAGGGTACAGCTCCACCGTGTCGCCCCGCACCCGGAACATATTCCGCTGGAACGCCACATCGTTCCGCTCGTACCGATCCTCCACCAGACGCCGCAGCAGCTCATCCCGATCCATGGTCATGCCCACGCGGAGGGAGATCATCATCCGGGCAAAGTCGTCCGGCTCGCCCAGACCGTAGATGCAGCTCACCGAGGACACCACGATCACATCCCGCCGCTCCAGCAGCGCACAGGTGGCGCTGAGCCGCAGGCGGTCGATCTCCTCGTTGGTGGAGGCGTCCTTCTCAATGTAGGTATCCGTGTGGGGGATATACGCCTCCGGCTGGTAGTAGTCGTAGTAGGACACGAAATACTCCACGGCGTTGTGGGGGAAAAACTCCCGGAACTCCTCGCACAGCT
>OMCS01001122.1_pt1 | contig 12650 bp, 10 predicted proteins | sample 1674241 | NCBI WGS metagenome assembly OMCS01 (sample SAMEA103958153, study PRJEB25191) | human gut metagenome
CGTCAATACTATGGCAATCCGTAACCCAGGGTGTCGCTTCGCTTGCCCTGGGCTAGGCGCTTTTGGGCTTTCAGCCCGTGCATTATCGGCTGCGTCTCAGCAATTCAAGCAAACTTTGCATTCGACTTGCACGATAATTCACCCCGCACTTTCTAAATCCGAAACTTGAGTTAGCAAGCCTTTAGCCTCCTTCTCTCTTCTTCAAAAGAGCGGTTTTCTAAGCAAAAAACACTGCAAATGTACACTTATATTCTAAACAGCATCCCCATTTCCCAAACATTACAGCCCAAAATCCCTATAAATGCGAATTTGGGTTGCAATGTTGCAGGGGAAATAGAAAAGAGGAATTTAGAAAAACATTCTAAATTCCTCTTTTCAGTTAGATAATATCAAGAACTTTGAGTACTTGCAAAATACCGCTAATAAATATGATAATACCTAAGATGCAGCATATCAACTGAATGCGACTGCGGTCTTTACGATTGCCATACTTGATCCATTTTGGAGCAAGGCGCCATAAAAATAGGCCTAAGGCAATATGTAGGATAGGTTTTATGAGCATTTTTACAAACTATCAACATCAACCGAATCTTCTTCTATCTCAATATCATCGGGGTATGCAGCATCTTGTTTACCGCAAATTTCTTCAATGCCTTGCAAGTATCCGTCTATTTCGTTAGACGACTTGTCTAAGGTATGTGATAAATATCGGCTAAAAGCGCCAACGCAAATGCCTTTGAGTCTGCCAATTTCATGAAGTTGTTTAGGCGAGTAGTCTTGATAGTTCTTGGCAATATCCTCGTTGAGTTGCTTAAATTGCTTAGCAGCTTGTTGCCATTGCGTGATAGAGAGGTCGTTGCCTTGGCGATCGAGTTTTTTGCTGAGCTTTTCAAGTTTGTTGATAAGTTGTTGCTTGCGATCGGTGCATGAGGTAACAGCCGAGAGTGTGCAAAACGCAAGGATAAAAATGATTAATTTCGATTTCATAGGCTGAATATTTTAGTCGTTTGTTACTGCGGTCCTAAATTATTAGGACTTGTAAGTGTATCGTTGTGCTCTATTATACCAGGTTTGGGAATGACGTGGATAAGGAAACGTTGGTTCTTGGGGTTTGTGGGAACATCGGGCTTGATACGCATCACGCCTTTGTCACCGCTACCACAAATAAGTAACTCGCATTTTTGAGCATAATCTTTGTCTCGTAAGCTAATGTTATTTGCTTCCCAAAAGTTTACAAGAGCCAATGCACGTTCGTAGCTCAGCACATCATTATTCTCGTGTACGTTTCGCCAATACGGACCTTTTGATGATTGTCCTTCAACAACGACCAAGAAAGGTGCTTGGTATTTGGTGTAGGCACTATCAATAAACTCCACAATGCTCTTGCCTGCTTCCAAAAGATTCTTTTTAGCTTGTAAGTCGATGCTCTCGATGTTAGAATCGTAGATGGGGAACTCCACATCAATTTTGAGCACGTGTTTTTTAAAATCCTTGTTGTACTCAAAATAGCGTGAATCGATGGCTTGAACAGAGTGTTCAAGTTGGCGTATTTTTTCAAGTTCCTTTTCTGTAGCTACATGTCCTAAGTGCATCATAATGACCGTGGTGACAAAGAGCAAGAGCATGACAAAGAAAAGACTTGTCATGAGGTCGGAATAGCTTGTCCAGAAAAACGATTTGTTCTTCATTTTTTTTGCTTATATCGTGTGGAAGGTTGTAGCTTGTTTAATTATTGGGTGCTGTTTCTTGCGGTGTTCTCGGATTTTGAGTAACTATTACATCGGGCTTTTTTTGTGGAGCTACTGCTTGTTGTGATGTGCTAACGGAATCTGCTTTTGCATCGTCTGCCACTTCTGTTTTTTGCGTTGTACCCTCACTTTGGGCATTATAGGCATTCCAAGCAGTGAAACTGTTAATTGCTAACAGCGCAAAGAGCACAACAGCAATAATCTTTTGCCAAAAACTTGATCCGTTATTACGTACCTCTAACACCGTGTTACCTCCTTCTCCATTAATGGCTTGTACCAAGCTTTTAAGCGTTTGGTTTTGCCTTTGTAATTCTTGACGCCAATCTTGCAGACCATTGATAACAGGTTTAAGGTCTTGTAAGGTGTTGAAGAATGTTTCAAGTTTGCTGCCTTGGCTGCTCACAAGGCGTTTTTCGTTTTCAACTAACAATTTCATTTCGTTGGACGACTGTTGCAAACTTTCTTTTAAAGATTCCATCTGTTTGTTGATAGCTTCTTGTAGTTTTGCAACAGTCCTTTTTGTGCTCTCTTCCATCGAAATGGCAATTTCATTTACTGCATCATTGTTCTTTTTCATTTTGTTGAGCTGCTCGTTGGCATAGGTGAGATAGCCTTGGAACTTATCGAGCTCGGCAACAGATTCTTTGAAGGTTGTAAGGATTCTTACGTTGGCAGTAGCCATCTTGTTGAGATCGAGACGGTCGATTGTTTCAAGCAGCTTGCGTTGGTCGGTTGCTGTAGAAGCAACGGCAGATACAGAATGGGTGAGTCCGCTTACGTTTTGGCTAAAAGTTTGGTTAAACTTTTTGAGGTTATCTTCAAGTCGACGTATACCTTCGCTGGCATTTTCGCGCGAGATGATAGGCATTAACTCTGTTTGGAACCACGAGTAGAAGTCATTTTTATGCTCTTCGACTATCTTCTTGGTGTTTTTGGCGCGATAAGAGATACCCGTAGTAAAAAGAATACCAAAGAACGAGGCTATCATAGCGGCTGCTACGTCATTCATGAGTGTGCCAATGTGGTTAACGGGATTTTCCACAAAGGCCGCAAAACCACCTGCACTAAAACTAATGCTGACAATGCCCACGATAATGCCCATCATGGTACACATTAAACCAATATAAAGGGGGAATGGGGTTTGTGTATCGATTTCATCCTCAATCATGGTACAATTACGTTCTACCATGTCTTTGATGATGGAAAAATCGCTCGCCATGCCTTTGTTGCGAATGAGATAGTTGTTCACAGACGACTCAATTTTGGCTGTGGTGTCGTCGTTGGCAGGGATTCGCACTAAGCTAACCTTCTCTTTATTTCCTCTTAAATCGTAAGGGCTAAATAGACCATCTTCGTTTTTATAAGCAGGGTCTGTGTAAAAAGTTTTGTCTAAGAGAACTCGTTCATAGCTGGTATTGCCAAATTCATGGCTTGGAATATAGTAGTCTTCAACTTTGCATTTCCCTTTTTCAGCAAGGACGTCTTTCATTTGTCTTGCCTTTTGGAGACTATCGTAAAGAAAATATATTTGAACGCCTAAAGCAATACAAACAAAGATAATAATTAAACTCATATTTGTGGTTATGTGGGTTTTTTAATTGTTTTTTGTAGTAACGAAAATCTTTTTTGTCACAGTGGCAGTGTTTCCGTCAATGCGTACTCTGCCTGGTGTTTGCTCAAAGTTATCGCTTGTAACAATTTTGTCGAAGGTGCAACACTTGGAATTGTCGGAATTGTTAAAGATTTTTCCGGCATTCTCTTCGATGATTTCTACGATACCTTCAGTGTCAGAGTTGGCATCGAGGGTGATAACATAGTAATGTACGTATTTATCGTAGTTAGGGCTTACATCGATTAACCGATTCTCATTTTGTGCATCTTGTCGCGCATAGAGTTTTCGAGTCTCGTCTTTTATATTTGTCCATTTAATGGTAGGTGAGTGTGAAGGGTCGGTGGCAGGAGAAGCATCTGACAATTTTGCTTGCAGTGTTTGTTGTGTATGCTGTTTGTCTTCTTGTTGTTGTCCTTTGGATGATTGTTTGCTGTTTTGTTGTTGGTTGTTTTGAGACGTTGCAACTTTGTGACGCTGTTCTTTTGCGGTCTGAACTATACCACTTTTTTGCGTAGTCCTTTTCTTTGGGGCATTTAAGCTGTTGTCTTTTCTTTGCTTTTTGGTTTTTTTTCTCATTTCACTTGCTTTACTCCATTGCCATAAGAAGAGTATGGTAACAACAAGCAAAGCTACTGTCAGAATTATTTCAGGATAAGTAACTTGCAACTCCTTCAGTCCTATAGGGATAGATGCAAATTTCCTTTGTGCCATAGCTGCTGCGGGGAGCAGCCATGACACAAGGGCGATAGTTTTTTTAATCTTCATAGAGCATGTGGAATTTAATCCTTAATGTTGAGCAATTCATTGGTCAACTTGTGTAAGATTCCTTCAATCGGTAAGAAAAATAGCGAAGAAGCAACCTCATCACTCTTGATGTGAATAGGTTCGCAACCATCTTTTACATATTTCTTGATGTCGCGTTTAAAAGCAGAAAGCTTAAACACCTTGTTTTCGATGTCTTCGGGCAAGTTGATATAATTTGCAGCCTTAACCTCACAGAGTATTTGTTGGCAAATGTTTATAAAGTTGTCAACGTGTTGGGCAACTGCTTCCTCATCCTCATCAGTGATTTGGGCATAAGTTTTAGTTGCGTTGTCTTCGGCAAGACCAATCCAGGTTGTGGTATGTTGGTCTACAAAGTCAATGCCGTAGTCAGTGCCGTCCTTCTTGTCGATAATCACAATACCACCCTTAGCTGTTGCAGCCTTGGGCGAGTCGCCTTGGGGTATGAGCAAGCTTAAACCATCGGCATCATAGTCGTGACCTAATACATGCTCAAATACCTTTTGCGTAATTTTCATTAAGCAGTCTTTTGACACACAGTTGTCAAAGAATATGTTCAATATCTTTGAGCCATTGCCACTAAAACCAATGTAACGAGGTTCTTTGAGTCCTTGTATACGTGTGATTTGTGCAGCATAATACACAATTGCCATGTAGTAGAGAAGAATGACCATGTTGCAGGGTGCAGACTTGGCAAGCATCTCTTTAAAATTATAGCGCTTGCGCATGGCAGGGTCGGGGATGATTGTGTTTTCGGCAATAGAGAAGAAGAATGATGCTAAGTTTGCTGAAGCGTTTCTTCCATAAGTAATCTTGTCGAATACGTTCTTAAAATCGACGCTGGTATTTAATGTTTCGTACTGTGACTTAAAGTAACGTATAAATCCGTTATCCGCAGTGTCAAAGGCAGCGTTCGAACCAAATAAGCTGTCGGATGCAAAACGTGCCGATGAGATACATTTAATGGTTTTTCCCTCAGCAAATAGGAAATCGGATGTGCCACCACCTATGTCAATAGTAATGGCAGATGAAGAGCCTGTTTTGAATGCAGGGAGTGGCGCCACAGCCTCGGGGATAAACTTTATTTGTTCAATGGATGCACCATCAAAGTTTGTTTGGAACACATGTTGCCAAATACCGGCAAAATCTCCAACCATGCGAGCTGCCATACTGGTGGGATAGAACCATATGAGGCGTGTGGCACTCAAGTCACCATTATTCATAAGCACCTTGTTGCGCATGATAAATGCCAACTCAGAGAGGAAGCAAGTGGTTTGTGCCTTCGATTTTTCGTTATCGTTCCACTTAAGGTTTGTGGTAGGCTGCTCGTTGTAGTCGGGCAACTGCTTGCGTTCGTAAAAGAATGGGATGTTTGCTTTTGAGAAGGGTTGAACCTCGCGTAACCAGTCGACATCTCTTGTAGATGTCAATGCCGTGCGGATAGGGAATGAAATAGATTGGTCGTCGGTTTTTCCTTGTCCAATAATGGCAGGCATAAGGTCGCCTTGCATCATCTTAGTCCACATGGAGTCACTCTGCATGTCGTTTACAGGGCGTAGTTGGGCATCGCTTGCAGTGGTGTCGAGTGGCATAGGCATAGAACCATCCACAGAATACTCAATGTGTGTGTTAGTGGTACCAAAGTCAATAGCAAATACAAATTTTTTGCTACCGCCACCTTCCTTCATTAGTGGAACTAAAAGACCTTCTGTACCCTTATAGTTTAAGCCGATAGCTGTAAAGTTATTTTTAGCTTGCCACATTTTTGCTACGCATGTGTATTTGTCGCGTCGGTTACCCAAACTATCAATGTTGCGACAAGTCTCGTTACCGCAGTCTATGCTCTGATCATCGTTATAGAGATTCAGTGTGGGCAGGTCGTGTTGTGCTACACGTTCTGATATTTGGTCGCCAATTGAAAGGGTAATCCGATAGTCGGGTTGTACGTTTTGCGGAAAGCGCATGTGGGGCAATATGGTTACACCTGTGAAACCAAGGTCTATGATGCTACCAAACATATTTTCGTTGGTGCATTCTCCTTCCTTGTAACAACGTTGAAATTCTATTTTGTCAATATAGTCATTGCCCTTAATAGGAATGGTAAGTTTGACGGTGATATGTCCCATACTTCCACGCTCAGCACGCAGATTGCGTTTGAGGTCTGCCAAGTTAAAATAGCGGAAGTATTCTTTCTTGATGGGTAATAAGAAGTATTTTAAATCACCCTCGTCACCCAATGTAAGATAATCTTCTGTTTCACTGTCGAATGGTTGGAGAGCATACTTCGTGCGAATGATGTTTTGACACAAAAAGTCGCCAGCTGTGAGGTAAGGATAGGGCACATTAATCCCAGGGAGAACACGACTGTCAAGAGGTTTTTCGTCCTTAAATGGTACGAACTTAACAAGTGAGTCATCCCATTGTGAGGTTGTGTAGGTTAATCCTCCACAACTATAGTCGGTGGGCAACACCAAGGGGATTTTTCCATCGATTGTTTTGGTAGCGCGAATCGTAAATTGGCTGTTTTGGCTTATTTGTTTAGGGTTGTAATTCTTGTACATTACAGGGTAGCCACCCGCAAAGGTCAATGGCTTGCCTGTGTGCATTGTTACTTGCGCCGTGTCTGTGGAGCTTGCAGCGTTTAGGTTAGCTAATTCTTGACCAAAAACATTGTCAATGCTATTGATTTTAGTAATCGTATTGTTTATGTAGGTGCTAACCTCTGGATAACCTTCCATAAAGCCAGGTTGTTTGCTCAGCCAAGTGAGGTAGCGTACATATTCAGGGTCGCGCTTATAAAGTGGGTTGTAGTCACCGTCAAAAGGACGGTCGTTATTTCCCTCAAAGATGATTTGTTCAGATACGTAGCTCAGGTCGTTGGCAGGAGTAAAGAACAACGTACAAGGACTTGTAGCTCCTATTACATGTCCAGGAAGTGCGCTCTGGGCAGGAGCTCCAGGACCAATATACGTCAGAATGTAAATGCTCTGCATATTGCGTAGGTTATACACATTACCATTAGCTGCATCCGACTTAATAAAAATATCTAGTGTCTTGCCTAATAAACGTTGTTGGTTGTCGGTTGAGGCTTTGAGCTTTTCAATCTCACCTACGTTCCATTCTGTTATTTTTACAAGATTGCTGTATTTGTTGATGTTAAAGAATATTTCGCCTACATCAAGAGCGTCAGACACCATACGATGATAGATGGTATTGCCATCAAAGTCGTTCGTGTCGTTTACATACTTAAAGCCTTGCTTTACTAAGTCAAGGCGTGCAAAGGGACTTGGGATAGATGTTATCTCAGATTTAGCTGTGTTGCCTTGTGGGTCTGTGATGGTGTCCACAGCTTTTTGTGATATAACGGTGCTCTCTCCCCATCCGTTTATGTTGTCGTTGGCACCTGCAGCAGTGCCATCGTGGAGTCTTAAAATTTTCATAACGCGGTTTTAGATCTTTAGTTTTTCTTCGATAAGTGTGTCTGTTACTAATGAGAAGAGGTTGAGCCAATAAGCAGCAGGAGTTTTGAGTGATTCTGGCAGCTTATTTCTCGAAGTTTTCTTCTTCATGTTGTCAAGCTTGTTATTGAACAAATCGTAGTTGCTGTCCATAACAACCGAAAGAAATTTAATACTTTTGGGCTTCAGACCACTAATAATGGCAAAAACGTCTTTCTCGCCCGTGGCAAGGTTAAACGGGGCAAACTGTCGTTTGTTGCTTGCCATATCGTTCAGCCATGATTTGTAGTCAGTCGTAAATTTAAGCAAGCGATTGTAGAAACCTCCTTCATCAATTATCGTGCGGTTAAACACAGGTTCGTGTGCGCAAGCCCAAGATTTGTCCCATGAGTTATCAAGTGCTTGCGTAAAGTAGTTGTGTGCCAACAACATTTTTGTCATAGGCTTGCGAACAAGACTTACAGTTTGGTCTGAAAGATTGTCAAAATTGAAGCTTTCAACGTCGTTCTTAATGCCATATTCGTGATATACCGTATGACTATTTGCGTTGTGAGGTTCTGCGCCAATGGTTTGGTTTGCGAAGTCAAAGATAGAAAGTGCTGCCACAAATTCTATGAAGTTGGGCTTATTCTTTTGCAAGGCACCACCATCGTGATTTTCGTATGATGGGCGCATGTCATCGCCCAAATAATACATGTGGTCGAGTTCAGAAAGGTTACGCTCGTAATACTTTAGTGCTGCACGTGTTTTTTGAATAAACGTGCCACTATCTATTTGATCGTCGCGATTGGGGTCTATATTGTTCAGTATAAAATAGGGCAATACCGTGATTGCGCCAATGGGGGCTTGTGCTATGAGGCTTGCATTTTGCACAGCAGCCGTGTCGTTGGCGCGTAGGTTTTTTAGTAAAATAGGGAAACCACTTGCGCCAGTTCCTCCGAATATAGAACTGATGATAAAAATGGCATCGCCTTCGGCAAATGAATTGGCAAATTCTGCAAAATCTTCGCTGCCCACAAATTGGTTGAGAACCACGCTACCGATATTAGGGTTACCTTTAAAACCCACAGACATGTCAGCCTCTAAGTTGTTTTCGCTAAACAACATTTTTACCATATTCTGGTTCGTATTGTTGAGCGATTGAAAGTGCATGTAGTCTTTAAACTTCTGCGCGGTTCCGCCAGGAATGCTGAGTGTAAACCCATTTTTGCAGCAACTTGTCATAAGAGTTGAGAAGAAACCTTTGGGGTCAGCAGCAGTAGTGTGGTCTGTTGCCTGATAAAGTTTTTGATAGTTCTCCATCAACTGTACTGTGTCGGTTTTATCGCCCGATGTGCTGTCGGCATCCACCACAATGGGTACCACTTCGTTAAAGCCTGCAACCTTTACACCTGTGCCAAGCAAAAAGGTGAAAGAGCGTAGCACGCGAGAGCCCGTGCCACCAATGCCAAAAATATAGAGCTTTGCCATAGTAGGTTCTATTTCTTTTTTTAAGATTAGTTCTTGTAAGGTACTTTATAGTTGTGTGTGCTTGCAAAGCAAAGCAGCGAGAATGGGAGCCAAAAAACTCCAATGCTAATCAATCCGCTTGCTACAGCTGTGCCAAAGATGTCTGTGAAACCACAGTCGCTCACTTGGTCGCTTCCTGCATCTTGAAACATGATGTTGCATTCAGAGAAGGTGATGCCTGCAGTTAGTAAAAATGTCACACAAAGGGCTATAATCCACCATTTGCGTCCACTAAACTTTACAGTAGGAATAAAATAGAAAAGCAAAGCCATAACTAAGGCACTACCTATAGCTGTTAGCCCCAATACATTATAGCCATTAATATCATAAAGGTAGCTTGCCCAAGTATCGCCATAAAGCCATGAGAATACTGAGTAAAGGTTAAAGAAAAGATCGTCCATAATATCTGTTTTTTTTGATGTGAATGTTTTTATTCAATGCATAATGTAAATTTCGTGTAATATGGGTTTGTGGTGGTAAAAGCTTTTTGCACACCTTGCATCATATACGTTAGACCAAAGGTCTTGCCTAATAATGGTGCACTGCCTTCGTTGTCATTGCTCTTGTTTATCCATTCAGGGAATATTTTTTTGAGTATAACATCGCAATGTTCGGCTTTGATATGTTTAATGTCCGTCGCTTCCAACTTGATGCGGTGTGTATAGCCATTTTTGCTATTGGGTAAAATTGTTACACTTGCCACCTTATAGCCTTTTACGCTTGTTGTATAGTTAGCAATGTTGCATAAATTCTTATTGCTAAGAGGAATGTTTGAAAAGTCTACGTCCACGTTAAATGCAAAAACCTTTTTGTTCTTATTGATTTTACACTTTTTTAAGTGGTGATGTTGTCCTTTTTTACACAAGATAAACGTGCCGTTTTGTGTGCCATTGTTTTTTACCACTTCATAGTGAACAGGGGCATCGCCCATTTCTGTATAACTCTCTTTAAAGTGTACCGAATTGTTCTTTTCTATTGAGTGCAATAGTTTGGCGAGTGCCGTGCGTTTACCTGCCAACATTACATAATAAGGGCGTTCTCCCTCATATTTAGTGGGTACATTACTTACGTTCCAATAATAACCATTATATTTCGACATACCTTGTAACATAACCACGGAGAAGCAACTGTCATTCTTCAATTTTTTTTGAAGGCTATTGCAAACATCTTGTTGTTGTATGTTTAGATATGCTTTTACACTTTCGGCATTAGCAGGGGGAGAAAAAATAAAGTCCGAGGCTAATAGCGCTACTTGTTTGGGACTATTGGCTAATACGCGCTCTACTACTTCTGAAATGTCAGAGTAAGCTCGGTTACCACCTTGGTTTTTAAAAGTCGTAGGTGTAACATTCATAATAAAATCGCGAGCGTTGCACTGTTGCGGGTAAATTTTGTCGTTTACATAGTTAAACGTGACTTTATTTACATTGCCGTCCGTCAGCATAGCATAAAGGTCAGTTTTAAACAGGGTGCCACCATTTACATAACCATCAATGCTACCTGAATTCTCTATGTAAGCGTTCATCGTTATAGAAGTGCAGGGCTCGTCTCCTTTATATTTGGGCTCGGTCTTACAATAGTCATGGCCGTTTTTGCAAGAGTTGTACAAACATATTATTAAAATAAATATTGGCAAAGCAACTATTGCTTTCGTTACGTTGAATCTCATACTCCAAGTCGTGTTTATAAGTTTGTTTTTGTTGACAAAAATAAGCAATAAAAAGAATACCTTTTATGTTTATACATTTATTAACTATAAAAACTTTATATCTGCTTACTTTATATAAAGAAACGTCTCTAAAATACACAAAATATTATGACGTATCATATAAAAATCTTACTAAAACAAAATTTTGCTCCTTATATGAGTTATTGCTTGTGGGGATTGTTATCTGTGTATGTTGTATTTTCTTTGTGTGGCTTCTGTATCGTTCTCCTATCATCTTCCGTTCATTCTCCGTTTGGTTCTCGTTCTGTTCTCGATTGGTTCTCGTTCGGTTCTCGTTCGGTTCTCGTTTGGTTCTCGTTTGGTTCTCGTTCTGTTCTCGATCGGTTCTCGATTGGTTCTCGTTCGGTTCTCGTTTGGTTCTCGTTTGGTTCTCGTTCGGTTCTCGATCGTTCTTCGATCGATTCTCGTTCATCCTTCGTTCATCCTCCGTTCATTCTCCGTTCGATCTCCGTTCGGCAATCGAAGAACGAACGGAGAACGATCGAAGAATGATCGAAGAAATATCGGAGAATCATCGGAGGCAAAACGAAGATGTATCGAAACTCTAATGGGAAACCAAGGGAAAGGCAACACGAACAAAAACTTTATTTTTAATCACTTAGATTCAAATTATTATGGAAAAATTTTTCGAATTTTGAACACCCTACCTAATGGGGTGAGGTTGGCGCGTGAAATATTAATCTTACTCAAATAATCAAACACAGGGTTTTACTGGCGACCCATTATTAGCCTTGTATTTTCATTTTCATCGTTCTGCGTTTTCGAAACACCACAAATTTGCAGAAAATTTGGATTTCGCTTTGTAATTTTGCACTCATAAGCTTGCTAAAACACGCTCCATTTTGGCGGACGACAATTCCGAAGGCATTCCGATATCATACCGAAGGAACGCAGAACGCTTGGCTAAGAGAGTCAACTCCTCCGTTCGCTCTCCATTCTGTTTTCGATCGTTCTCCGTTCATCCTCCGTTCATCCTCCGTTGATCCTCCGTTGATCCTCCGTTGATCCTCCGTTCAACCTCCGTTCAACCTCCGTTCAACCTCCGTTCAAGCTCCGTTCAACCTCCGTTCAACCTCCGTTCAAGCTCCGTTCGAGCTCCGTTCAAGCTCCGTTCAAGCTCCGTTCGAGCTCCGTTCAAGCTCCGTTCGAGCTCCGTTCGAGCTCCGTTCAAGCTCCGTTCGAGCTCCGTTCAAGCTCCGTTCGAGCTCCGTTTAAGCTCCGTTCGGGAATCGAAGATTGATCGAAGACTGATTGAAGATTGATCGAAGAAATATCGGAAATTCATCGGAGGCAAGACGGAGATGTATCGAAACTCTAATGGGAAACCAAGGGAAAGGCAACCCGAACAAAAAAACGCCCAAAATCCCCCATAAACCCCATGCTCCCGATTTCCAGAAAAAAACTTTGAAAAAACTTTCAACGCGAAAAACCTTGAAAATCAACACCTTACCCAAAATCGCCAAAAAATTCTTCAAAAAAACTTCGCAAAACATTTGGTCATTATTGAAAAACGCCGTACCTTTGCACTCGCAAATCAGAAATAACGCCTACCACGCTAACAAAATAGCGAAGTGTAAGTGCTTGAAAATGAGTTGCGAAAATGATCTTTGACAAGAATTACATAAAACATTTGTAGAGAAGTACAAGAGACAAATGAGCATTCAAAAGAATGTTCGGGTTAAAGTCACTTGTCAATTCCAAAAGGATAGGTAAAACGGAGTCTTGAGCACAAACAGAGAATAAAACAAAAACATTATATTACAATGAAGAGTTTGATCCTGGCTCAGGATGAACGCTAGCTACAGGCTTAA